>VYLK01000124.1_pt1 | contig 43042 bp, 47 predicted proteins | sample 5114321 | NCBI WGS metagenome assembly VYLK01 (sample SAMN12291792, study PRJNA351875) | freshwater metagenome | isolation source: freshwater lake | place: USA: Michigan, MSU2 Lake | collected 2011-08-16
CGCAGCAGGGGCGTCGACCGGACTGAATGTCGAAGTCAACGACTCCTTTGTGCCGACGATTGGCATTGAATACTACATCAACCCAAATGTATCGCTGGAGCTGATCGCTGGCTCGGGCAATCACAAGGTGAAGGCTGTCGGGGGTGGGACCAATGTCGAGGTTTCCGAATTGTGGCATGTGCCGCCAACGCTGACGGCTAAATACCATTTTGCTTCGGATCAGCGTGTCTCACCTTATGTCGGTGCCGGCTTCACCTACATTTGGTTTGCCTCCCAAGAGGGCAAGAACGGCTTTAATGTCGATCTGAAAGACGATTTTGGCTATACGCTGCAAGTCGGGGCAGATATCGCGACCAAAGGGCCTTGGTCCGTCAATTTAGACCTAAAGCATATCGCGTTTGAGACCGACGCCAACATCAATTTTGGAGCTTTAAAGTCCAAAGTGACTTTGGATCCTTGGGTGGCTTCGGTCGGTATTGGTTACAAATTCTAACTGCGCCAAACAAAAAGGGCATCATTTTTGTGATGCCCTTGCTTTGGTTTAGCCCCGGCATTCTAAAGCCGGATCGCGCTTTCGATCTTGTGGGCCAAGTGCGCATATTGGGGATAGTCCTCGCAGAGGATCTGCAGGAAAACGTCCCAAGGCGGAATATTGCTCATATAGACGGGTCCTTCGAGGCCCGCATATGCGCCACCGCCAACTTCGGCAGAGAGGCCGCCACCTGGTCCGGTGTAAAGGCCGCCGCCTTGCCCCGTGTAGAGACCACCGCCGGGCTCTCGGCTGAGGCCTCCGCCGCGACCGTTTGAAAGCCCGCCGCCTGGACCTTTGTAAAGGCCGCCGCCCGGACCATCATAGAGCCCGCCGCCTGGTTCTTTGGATCGGCCGCCGCCCGGACCTGTATAGAGCCCGCCACCGGGGGCTGTGCTGCGTCCGCCGCCTGCTCCGACCGACTGATTACGTGGCCACATGTACATTTCTCCAATCAAAGATTATCGCAACCGTAGCGGTTAAAGTTTAAGTTTGGCTAACTTCGTTACCAAAAGAAAAAGGCCGAAGGATATCCGGCCTTTGTTGTTGTTTTGTTTTAGTTGAAAGTGACCTTTGGAACCGCACTCACCGTAGAGCGCTCATTGCGATCAAGCTCGAAGAAGGTGCGCTCAGGGAAGTTGAACATCCCCGCAACGATGTTGCTGGGGAACGACTGGATTGCCGTATTATAGGTGGCGACAGCAGCATTGAAGGCACGACGGGTCGCGCCAAGCTTGTCTTCGATATCTGCCAACTCACCTTGCAGTGACTGGAAATTGGCGCTGGCCTTCAAGTCTGGATAATTCTCGGCGACAGCCATCAAGTTACCCAAAGCGCCCGACAGGACCTTTTCTGCCTTTTCCAACTGGTCTGGAGAATTAGCGTCCAAAGCACCCGCACGCGCTGCGATCACGGCGGTAAGCGTGCCGGATTCATGGCTAGCATAGCCTTTGACGGTTTCGACCAAGTTCGGCACAAGGTCGTGGCGCTGGCGAAGTGCCGCATCAATATCGGCCCAACCTTGATTGCAATTCTGGCGCACTGCCACGAGGTTGTTATAAATGCCGGCGACCAAGAAGATCAAAACAACCGGGATGCCGACTAAGATAAACATTTCCATCGCTACTTCTCCCAACAAAGGCCCTTGCCAGCACCTGAATGGCACAGGATGACCTATAAATCGTTAAATCTCGTTGAGTCTGTTTGACTTGATCTGCAATCTTGGTTGCTTTCTGTTTACTTGGCGGTGTTAAGTTTGCCACCTATGAGACATCAAGCGCTTTTTGACCAAGTGATGACGGGCGGCTTGCGCGATTGGCTGGATAGCCAAGCCACCGCGCGGGAAGAAGCCAAGCGCCAAAACTTGCAGATTCTGATGATCGGAATGGGCATTGCAGCAGCGGCCGCCATCGCTGTTATGTCTTTCATGCCAGATCAAGCCGAGTACGGCTTTGTCGTCGGGGCGCTCATCGGTGGAATTACCTGGTGGGTCGCGAACTTGCCCGTTTCGGCCATTTCGAAGCAGATCAAAGTGCGCGCGAATGAGGAATTGGGTGCCGCTCTCGGCCTGCGCTATCACTTAAACGGAACCCCCGGCAGCGACTTTGAGCTTGCCACCCGCATGGGGCTTTTGCCGTCTAATCCCGATCAAGCCGACTATAGCGACTTCTGGGAAGGCATGTTTGGCAATTCAGAAGGCACGCTGCACGAGGCCCATCTGCAGGAATATCAGCAGCAGGGTAAGCATCGCCGCCTCGTCACCGTATTTCAAGGCGTGGTGATGGGGTATCAGTTTGCACGGCCCTTTACGTCCACCACTTTGGTGCGCCAAGATATGGGCCTATTGAATGGCCTGTTTAACTTCGGCTCGCGTATGACAGGCCTTAAGCTTGAGGCCGTTAAGATGGTCCATCCCGACTTTGAGCGCCGCTTTGAAGTGGTCTCCACCGATCAAGTCGAAGCCCGCTATCTCCTCCACCCTGCTTTCTGCGAGCGTCTGATGGAGATGGAAGCTGCCTTCAATGGCCGCAATATGCGCCTCGCCTTCGCGCAAGGTCGGGTCGTCGTGGTGATTGAGACTCAGGATATGTTTGAAAGCGGCGGCATCGAAGCCGACGGCGACGACGCCCGCTTTGCCACCACCATCGACCAACTCGGCAGCCTCATAGACCTCACCCAAACGCTAAACGAACGGCCGCGGTGACGGGGGACACCCTTCAGTCAGTCAGGCAGCTCCAGATCTAGGGGCCGCCGAACCATTACATACACGCCATGAAGATATATCCTTGCCTTGAAACCTGCCGCTAAGCGGGGTTAGAGTGGCCTATGACCTTGCCGAGCGATTATCTGACTTACCCCAAACGAGGCTATGGCCAAGACATCGACCGCTATGCGTGGCGGCAAGCGGATCAGCGGACGCCGCTTAGATGGCCTGGCGGCAAGACCGTGGCGGCCTTGATTGTGATCCCGCTGGAATTCTTCATGCTGAACCCGTCAGGCAAGCCGTTTAAGCATCCAGGTGCTATGGTGACGCCCTATCCAGACCTGCGCCACTATACCAGCCGCGACTATGGCAATCGGGTCGGCGTGTTGCGCTTGCTAAAAGCGCTAAAGGTGGCAGGCCTGAAGGCCACTTTTGCTGTGAACGCCGTTTTGCTCGACAAGAAAAAGCCCTTGATTGAAGCGGTTTTGGCCGACGGGCATGAGATTGCCGCCCATGGCTGGGATACAGATTCCATCCATTGGGGGGGCATCGACCCCGAAGTCGAGGCCGCCTACGTGGCCCGTACACGCGACGCCTTTACTGCTGCCGGGCTCAATCCGCGCACGTGGTTGTCGCCCGCCCGCCAACAAAGCGAGCAGACCCCAGATTTGATCAAAGCGTCAGGTTTTGACATCTGCCTAGATTGGGAGAGCGACAGCGTGCCGTGGCCGATGGCGACCGCGTCGGGGCCTCTCACCTGTGTACCACTGGCCAATGAATTGGACGACCGAAAGCTTCTGATCGACCAGCGCCAGAGCGAGGCCGAATGGCGCAACCAAATCCTCGCGGCCCGTGATTTACTGGTGGAGGAAGGGCCGCGCTATGGAGGCCTAGTGTTGTCCTTCACCTTGACGCCCTATGTCACAGGCCTACCGTTCCGCCTTTGGGCTGTCCGCGAGGTATTTGCCGCTCTCGCATCCGATGGTCAGGTTTGGAGCGCGACTGCGCAGGAGATTGCTCATGCCGCAAGCTGAACCCTTCACGTGGGAGAGCCTGCGAGCACTCGCCTTGTCGCTCAATCTGCCCAATGTCGAAGATGCCGTTTCCTGGGGCCAGCCCAATTTAAAGGCGCATGGGAAAATGTGGGTGTGGTGGAGCCCGCAGGAAAATGTGCCGGTGTTCAAAACCACCTTTGAAGAGCGAGAATTCCTGATCGAAGTCGATCCCGACACCTTCTACTTCACGCCCCATTATAGAAGCTGGCCCTTGATTCTTGCCCGTCCAGATAAGGTAGATCCCGATTGGGTCGTGGCTAATCTGAAGCGTGTATGGCGGGAGCAGGCGAAAAAGACTTTCCTCAAAAAATGGGACGCTGAACAAGCGGGAAGCCCTCAAGCATGAACCGCCGTGACGTCCTTTTGACCGCCCTTGCCGCTGGAGCCAGCTTAGCCATGACCGATGCCAACGCCCAAACCTCGCCCACGCGCTACTCGGCCTTGGCGCTGCAAACCCGCTGTGATGCCGTTAACCAGGACAGCACCAAGGAAGCCGCCCGCGCCCGCATGAATGCGACGATGGCGCGCGTTTCCAGCCAGATTGGCGCGGCCAAAGGCTTTCTCAAAGGCTTCAATGGCTATGATCTCAAGCTTGTGGTTTTGCCCGAATATTGGCTGACTAGCTTCCCCTTAGGCGAAACGCGCGAGCAATGGCAGGCTAAAGCCGCCATCGACATGCAAGGGGCAGAAGCCGACGCGATTGCCGCGATCGCGCAAAAACACGGCCTCTATCTGTGCTCAAATCATTACGAAAACGACCCTCATTTCCCCGATCTCTATTTCCAAGCCAATGTGGTCTATGGGCCGACGGGCAAGGTCGTCTTGCGCTATCGCCGCATGATCTCGCTTTATACGCCGAGCCCTTATGACGTGTGGGACAAATATCTCGATGCCTATGGGCTTGATGCCGTTTTCCCGGTGGCCGCGACTGAGATTGGCACGTTGGGCACGATTGCGTCAGAAGAAATCCTCTATCCAGAGATCGCGCGTATGGCCGTGTTTAAGGGCGCTGAAATCTTGTTGCACCCCACAAGTGAAGTGGGCAGCCCTAATTTGACTCCCAAGCACATCTCCAAAATGGCCCGCGCGGTGGAAAACATCGCTTATGTTGTCAGCGCCAATTCGGCAGGCATTTACGGTACGCCAGTGGCAGCCAATTCGACCGACGGCATGTCCATCGTGCTCGATTGGTATGGGCGGACGCTCGCCGAAGCCGGTACGGGCGAGACTTTCAACGCCAACGCAGTCCTCGATATCGCTGCTTTACGTGAAACGCGGAAGAAAACGGGCATGACCAACACACTCTCGCGCTTGCCATTGGCAGCGTTTGAAAAGACCTATGCAGATACCCGTTTGGCGCCGGCCAATAAAACACCAGACGGCAAGATGATTGAACGTGCTGAGGTTTTGGCCCGCCAACGCGCGGTAATTGAAGACATGGCTGCCAAAGGAATACTGCATTAGCGTAACGTCAACTACATTAAGATGGTTATATCAATGTATTTGGTTGTAGAATTCCACAATTACTAGGATCATACTCTTCAGTAAATTTATGGGAGAAGGGTGTTATGGGCCAATTCAGTTCCGAGCGAGGACTGCTTGAAATCATCGATCGCGCGCAGCTAATCCTCACAAGCTGGCAGGCTTTTGTTGAAGAACACCCGGAAACCCAGCTGCACCCGGCCCTCGTGTCGATCTCGGATGAAGTCACGGATTTGATGGCAGCCTTTTACCTCGAGGCATCCGAGATGGCGCTAGATCAAGCCCCAGTGTCTGGCCTTGCAACCGACGTGAAAATGGTCAAAAAGAACCAGATCATGTGAAGGCTGCAAACTTGGGCAAAAAACCAAGTCGTCGCAAACCCCCTTCTATCAATGCGGGCGTAGTTCAGAGGTAGAACGTCAGCTTCCCAAGCTGAATGTCGTGGGTTCGATTCCCATCGCCCGCTCCAGTTTCTTGGCTGCGACCCAGTATAAACGACCTCAAGAAGTACTTGACCAAGGTGCATTCCAAGGCTGGAATGCACCCGATGGCGCGAAGGGTATTGTTTGGGTGGCCGACGCTAGTAGGCTGGCGTCCGCCTTGGGCCATCAATGCCAAGGCGGCCACATGGTGACGACCGACGGGGGCGCTCGAGACCTTCCGGTCAGGCAACACGGTCCGATTGGGTGAAAGTCGCCGTTTCCCTTCAGTGGACCGAAGGCGCACCTGGAAGGTCAAATCCATATATTGGAGCTTGACCCGCATTGCCCCGACACGCAGTGCGAGCGCCATTTCGCCACTCTGCGGGAACCAAACGCTTCGACAGTTCAGGGGATGCGGCAAGTGTGCTTCTGGACATGTCCAAATTGCCGAGGTTCACGCGCATCCGAAGATTTGCTCCTAAGGTTGGAGAGAGAACGCTTGAAGTTTGGTCGTCTCCTGGGCGCAGCAAAAACTCACCCAAGTCGACGACATCACCGGGAGACACTTGGACTCCGATCGTGCCTAGGCACAGCCAAACCCATTGACTTGGAATGCCAGAGACAGCGCCCGTAAGCGTATAAAAACCAGCCGGCACGACATAGACAAATGTGGTTGGATTGAGAATTTGATCCGTGGTCGACGTCTGTACCCGCTCAGAACGAATACCAGGTGAAAAAATCACGTCTTGCTCACCGGTTTCAGGATTGGTCCGGGAAAAGAACATCATCGCCCCGCCGGTTCGAAGGCGACGCGTTGGCGTTTCGGCCCGCACTACGGCGCGAAGAGTCACAATTAGTACGGCTTGGTTCTGAGTAAGTGTGACAGGGGCTCCGGAGGAAGCATTAATGTTGGTTAGGGGCGATGTCGACGCGAAGGGCATATAGCGACGCGCATCGGTCGGAAGCTGCGGTTCGCCTGGCGAAGTCAGCCACATCCAGTTTGTCCTTTCCCGCGCCATCACTCCTTCTGGCGGCGAGTTCCCACCGACGAAGGCCGCTTGCGTCTGATGGTCCATCTCACCAAACCGTTGGACGAACTGTGAATATCGCGTGCCGAGAATGTTGAACCGGCGATATCCTAAGGCAATCATGCAGTCATCGGTATAGACGCGTGGAAAGCCAGCGCTTGCCGCCATTCGCATCAGGTCGGGCAAGAGCCCTGTGGGGAAAGCCGGAACCGGTTGATCTGAAAGCATTGCACTGGCGAACACTCCGCATCGGGAAAGGTCCGCACCCATTTCTTCCGGCGACGCACCGTGTCTGTTGTAGAACCAAGACATCTGATCGGCGTCGAGCGCGCTCAGCGGCAAAGGCTGCGCGGCGACTGTTGACGTTTGGCTGAACAGCACTGCCAAAGTCCCAATAAGTAGCTTGCGCAAGCTTCCCTCCTTCGGCGAACGAATCTCCAGCCACGGCCAGTGAACCGGAAACAGTAGAGTGCCAAAATAGGGCATCTCCGTCGTTGCGACAATATCTCACCAAGGGCGCGAATGGGCCAACGATTGACCGAAAGACCCGACATCCGCTGTCAGCTTACAGGCTGATCCCGTCCACTAGATTTGAGTAAGCTCGTCCAGATTAGATTTTCCAAATCGAAACCTTTTTGTGAGACTTCTTGCACTGAAGGTCACTGTGCCGAACGTGCGGATTGTCTCGTGCGCGCAAATTTGAACTTGAAGGTGATTAAGTGCGCGACACAAGCCATGCGTCATCTGCTAGAGATAAATCACCCAGACCTGTTTTTCAAAATGCGATTGATCGCCTTCTGGAGACAGCTGACCAAAGTAGCACGCACTATTTGCACGCTGTTTTGCTGTTCATCATTGTTCTCAGTAGCTGTCTGGTTTCAATGGCGCTGGCGGCCTTACTCATTGGATTTTTTGATGTTTCGAGCCAAGTTGGGATTGTCGCGTTTGTTGGGCTAGTCGGCACAATTGTGCCGTTGCTGGTTGGGTATCCAGCCATCCTATTTGCCTCAGCGATGATCAATAAGACGCGCGTCATGCGCGCGGCACTGCACGAGGCCAAAATCGCCGCAGATCTCGCAAATCAGGCAAAATCAGAATTCCTTGCCAATATCAGTCATGAAATTCGAACCCCGCTCAATGGTGTTGTCGGGATTGCCAAGGCGATGTCGATGCTTCCCATGCCCGAGAAGCAACGTGACATGACGAACCTGATCCATTCTTCGGGCGAGACCTTGCAGAGATTGCTGAATGATCTGCTGGATGTCTCTAAGATCGAAGCGGGTAAACTTGATTTACAAGACGCCGTCTTCGATCTTGCCAGTGAAGTAGAGGCAGCCGCCTATCTGATCCGGGAAAGAGCTGACGAAAAGGGTCTCGGCTTTGACGTCACGATTGAGGACGATGTTCGCGGCCTTTATGTTGGAGATGCCATCCGGCTTCGCCAAATCGTTTCCAATCTTTGCTCAAACGCGGTAAAGTTTACCAATGCGGGAAAAGTCTCGGTGAAGGTCTCGCGCTTGGAGGCACCGGGTTGCGCGCAGAACCTTCGCATTGAAGTCACCGATACCGGGATTGGGTTTGATCAGCTTGCGCATGGGCGATTATTTGCCCGGTTTGAGCAGGGCGATGGTTCGATCACCCGCCAGTTCGGGGGAACCGGTTTAGGCTTGGCAATTTGTAAGGCATTGGCGCAAATGATGGGTGGTGCCATCGAAGCGAGATCCGAGCCCGGCTACGGCAGCACATTCACGGTGGACCTAGCGATACCTCGAAGTGCGAACACCCTTGGTGGGGATGTCTCTAGTGAGGCAGCAACCGGCTCTGAGTTGAGCTTATCTGCCCTGATGGGGGCATCCATTCTTGTTGCCGAAGATCATCCAGTTAACAGACAAGTTGTAGCATTGCTTCTTGAGCCGCTCCAAGCCCAGATTACGTTTGCCGAAAACGGACTGGAAGCCGTCAGCGCCTTTAAAGCGCAGGCCTTTGACGTCGTTCTCATGGATGTCCATATGCCCGAGATGGATGGGTTGAGCGCGATCCGAGCCATCCGAACGTTTGAGCAAAGCTCGCACGCCACCAGAACCCCAATCGCCGTAATCAGCGCAAATGCGATGGCGAAAGATGTTCAGGCCTCTCTGAACGCAGGAGCGGACCACCACATTGCAAAGCCCGTGACACCCGACACGCTGTTTAAGGGCCTGTCTCTGATGTTCGCTACGCCGCGTCCGCCGGAACAAAAGGCACGCGTGAGCTAAGGTGCACTGCACCTCAACTCTAACTTGGGCCTATTCCTGAGCACCACGCAATCCGCCGCCGTAATTCAACTCACGGTGTTGCGCATTGCTATCGTCGCCTAACTGCCTTTATGAATGGCACGAGTAGTTCTCTCGTGAGTGCCCGCAAAGGACGTGATGACATGACCAAGCTAAACATCCTCAAAGGCCGTCCAGAGCCATCGGTTCAAACCGTGTTTGCGGCGGATGTGATAGCCCCGCCTGCGGTCATGTTGGACGAAAGCCCACCCGAGGGGATGAGCACGGACGATATCTCGATTGAGCGCTATTTTTCAAAAGACTGGCATAATCAAGAAATTGAGAAAGTCTGGCGCAAGACGTGGCAATTGGCTTGCCGGATCGAAGAGCTCCCCAATGTTGGCGATCATCTCGTCTATGAAATCGTGCATGACAGTCTGATTGTGGTACGCACGGCGGCTAACGAGATCCGGGCCTATATCAATGCCTGTCTACATCGGGGCACCTTGCTGCGCACGACCGGAGGCTGCGTCCAGCAATTTCGCTGCCCGTTCCATGGCTTTACGTGGGACTTGCAAGGCAAGCTGACCCACATCCCACAAGATTGGGATTTCGAGCATGTAGACCGGTCAAAAATGACCCTACCTGAAGCCAAGGTCGGGCTGTGGGGTGGCTTTGTCTTTGTGAACTTCGATCCTGAGTGTGAGCCGCTGGAAACCTATCTCGAAATTCTGCCAGAGCATTTTAAAGCCTTCGCGCTGGAGGATCGCTATAAGGCGACCCATGTCGCCAAAGTGCTGCCGTGCAATTGGAAGCTGGGCATGGAAGCCTTCATTGAAAGCTATCATGTGCCCTTCGCCCATCCCCAAGTGACCGCTTACTATGGCGACTCCAATACCCAGTATGACATCTGGCCCGGCGTTCGCCATGTAAGCCGGATGTTGGCTGTGCAAGGCGTTCCAAGCCCGGATGCGCAAAACGTAACGCCGCAAAAGACGGTCGACCATATCCGCCGCGATGTCCCCTTCTATGGCGGGAAGCCGATTGAGCTGGAAGAAGGCGAGCCCGCTCGCGCCAAGCTGGCGCAGCGCGCGCGCGAGAAGATTGGACGTGCAGCTGGTCGCGATATGGCAAATCTATCGGATTCTGAGGCGCTGGATTTGATCGAATATCTTCTCTTCCCCAACATGGTGCCTTGGGGCGGGCAGGCCCTGCCGATCTGCTATCGCTTTAGACCTTATGGCGATGATCCAGAGCGCTGCGTGATGGAGATCATGCTACTGTTCTCCAAGGCAGAAGACGGCAGCCATCCCCCACCAGCGCAAATTCAGTGGTTGAGGGAAGACCAAAAATGGGCCGACGCCGAAGGCCTGGGTTCAGCCGCCATGGTGGCCGATCAGGACACCAACAATCTTATGCGCATCCAAAAGGGCCTTCGCACAACCCGAAAGCCCGGCATTACACTCGCCCGCTATCAAGAAAGCCGCATCCGCCACTTTCACAATACGCTGGATGACTACATGGCGAAGTGAGGGGGCCTCGGGAAGGCCTTTGTGTCACAATATGCCTCGGCAGGGGCGTGGGCTTGATCTAAGCTGGATATGTATGGCTGCTCCAAATTATAAGGGCCCCAGCACGAAGTTGGGTCTCACGGCTGCGTTTCAATGAAGCGCATTGCATTGGTTCTTAGAGCCAAACAGCGGCCTCGTTGACTGATTCCTATATTTCTGGAATTATCGAAGTATGAAAGATCAGCAAGCTATAGAGGCCTTATCCGCGCTTGCACATCCCGCACGATTGCGGGTGTTCAAGCTATTGGTTCAAGCGGGCGCGCAAGGCGTGCCGGCTGGAGACATTGCGCGCCAAGTGGGCGTGCCTGTCACCACGATGTCCACCCATCTGGGCATTTTGAGCCGCGCCGGTGTGATCCACCCAAGTCGGGAAAGCCGCACAGTCTATTACGCGTTAGATGTTGACGGGACACGCGACCTCTTCGCCTTTCTGATGGCGGATTGTTGTGGCGGACGGCCTGATCTGTGCCAGCCCGTATTTGCGGCCGCCGACCTAGCATGCTGCGCGCCAAACCCAACAGAAGTGGCCGAACATGAACCTGTTTGAGCGCTATCTCACGCTCTGGGTTGGTCTTGCCATCCTTGTTGGCATTGGCTTAGGGCAGGCTTTTCCTGCAGCATTTAGTTGGATTGCAGCTTTAGAAGTAGCCAAAGTGAACTTGCCAGTCGCCGTTCTGATTTGGGCGATGATCATCCCAATGCTGTTGCGGATTGATTTTCGTGCGCTCGGTGGCGTTGCCGCCCATTGGCGAGGGATCGGGATTACGCTTTTCATCAATTGGGCCGTGAAGCCGTTTTCAATGGCAGCGCTCGGCGCGATCTTCATTGGTTGGCTGTTTCGCCCGCTTTTGCCGCCTGAGCAAATTGAGAGCTATATCGCAGGCCTCATTTTGTTGGCTGCCGCCCCTTGCACCGCCATGGTCTTTGTGTGGAGTAATCTCACCAAGGGTGAACCCCATTTCACGCTCAGCCAAGTGGCGCTGAATGATGCGATTATGATTGTCGCATTTGCGCCCATCGTGGCGCTATTGCTAGGCTTGTCAGCGATCACGGTACCTTGGGAGACACTTGTTCTTTCCGTGGGCCTTTACATCATTGTGCCTGTCGCAGTGGCACAAGTTGTTCGCTGGCTTCTGCTGCAATCTGGAGATTCCTCGCGCTTGGACGGCGCGCTAAAAGCACTCGGCCCGGTTTCGATGACAGCCTTGCTGGCGACCCTCGTTTTGCTGTTTGGCTTTCAAGGCGAGCAAATCCTGGCCCAGCCTTTGGTGATCGCGCTTTTGGCGGTACCAATTCTAATCCAAGTCTTCTTCACCTCTGGTTTGGCCTACCTCCTTAACCGCGCCAGTGGCGAGGCGCATTGTGTGGCTGGGCCATCTGCCTTGATTGGAGCCAGCAATCTTTTTGAGCTTGCGGTTGCTGCTGCCATTTCGATTTTTGGCGTGAAGAGTGGGGCGGCCTTAGCGACAGTCGTCGGGGTCCTGATTGAGGTTCCGGTCATGCTAGCCGTCGTCGCGATCGTGAACCGAAGCCGCGATTGGTATGAGCGTGGCAAGGCAGTGCAAGCTAGGCTGAAGGCAAACATGCCATGAGTGACGTCTTTCCCATTGTTATCTTCCACAACCCGGATTGCGGAACTTCGCGGAATGTTCTGGCGATCCTCCAAGCCGCGGGTTATGCGCCGGAAGTCGTTGACTATCTAAAAGCAGGTTGGACGCGCGGGGAACTTCTCAGCCTTTTCGCTGCCGCAAACCTGACGCCGCGGGCAGCTTTACGCGAGACAAAATCGCCGGCTCAGGACTTGGGGCTTTTAGAGGATGGCGTGGCGGATGAAGTCATCCTCGCCGCCATGCTAGAGCACCCGATCCTCGTCAATCGACCATTGGTTGCCACCCCAAAGGGGACCCGCCTATGTCGGCCGAGTGAGGCGGTTCTAGACCTTTTGGAGCGCCTGCCAAAAGGGCCATTCTACAAGGAAGATGGCGCGGTCCTGATAGATGCGAACGGCATTCGTGTCGGTTGAGTGGCTTGAGTAGGAAACAGCGCCGCACGTGATACACTGCGAACGGTACCGCTCCCAAAGCAGAGAAAAATGGTTAGTAGCTTTTGGGGCGACCCAGCGGTCGGACGCCGCGTGGCCTATGCCCGCTTGGCTGCCACCACTGCGCCAAGGCCTTCCAAAAGGCTTTGACTGACGGCTTCTTGGCTTGGCTCCAGCGACGCCAGCAATTGTATGGTCTTGCCATGCACGCCGATGGCTTCCCAGTCCCATTTACCAGCGCTCATGATTTCATGAACTTCACACAGCGATTGGGCGGCGCGAGAGACCCAATCTGCTTTTACGAAACTTGCGCTAGAGATAATCTGGGACGACATCTCATAGATTGCGCGAATGGATGCGGGGTCTTTAGCTCGCACAATATCGGTGAGCTCTTCGATCTGGTTGCGCATAACCACTTCGAACTCATCCTTCATCAAGTCGATATTCAGCTGGCTGCGGCCCGCCAGCTCTTCAACGGGCAGTTTCCCGACCTTCGCCAGTTTGCGCTTTAAGGAATTATGATTTGGTTTGGTCGTCATAAGAGGTTTACCCGAACTGGTTTCAGCATGTCGTCTATCTTACTTTGATCCAGATTCAGCCCAGCAATCTCACTCACGTTTGCATCTAGATCGGTGGCGCGGCGCCCTTTGTCGACGCCTGCCGGCAGGCCTGTTGCCCGTACCCGGCGGTCAGGTCCGCGGAAGGTTGGCGTGTTGACCAAGTCGCGCATATCCTTGGCGAGCCATAAGATGCGCTGTAACAGAATCCCGGGCGCAACGGGCTTGGCTACCACAAAGCTCGCCCCCGCATCGCGGTATTGGCCGATTTGAACTTGGCTGGCGTGCCCAGCAACGGCGAGGATCGGCGTCTCGGACTTTTCACCTTCAAATTCCACGCGGAACCTGCGGGTGATTTCGATGCCATTCATCTCGGCGGTCGAGCAGTCGAGTATGATCAAGTCGATGGAATTGACCTTGTGATAATCAAAGGCTTCGTCAATCGTGCGCGCCTTTAAGCGCTTGGTCATGCCAAAGCCAGAGGTCACGGCCGAAAGCATGTCCATGGTGTGGGGGCCATCGGTCAATAAAAGAGCCGTTAGGCCTGTTTGGGTTGGGGTCGAGGATTTGCTACTCACGCCATCACGCCCCTTCTTAGAATAGCTCTGGATCTACCAGCTTAGCAGTTCGGCGGGCAAAGCCCTCTGGATTGCTCTGCGGAACATCGCTTAAGCGATCGGCCATTTGGGCCAAAGGAAGTTCTGCAACCGCGCGCTCAAAAGGTGTTCCTTGCGAAAGCCCAGTCATCAGCGTCGTCAAGCCGTCGAGGGATTGTAAAATATGGTCCAGCTTTTGAGCTTCAATCAACCCTGCGGGACCTAGACTGGCGGCGCCGACACTGACCAAACCCTCCAGCGAGGCGGTCTCAGCGCGAATGGCCGCAAGTTCATGCGCCAACTTGGCTAGGATAGGGGCGGGTAGGGCTGTCATCAAAACAGCTCCACATCGCCAACGGACGTTTCTAGAACCGGCTTGGGCGGTGGTGGCGGTGGCATGTCTTGGCTGACAAATTTCTGGAAGGCGCGGCCAGTCGCGGGCCAAAACTCTACCCGACGGGCGCTGGTCCCCTCGGTGCTACCACCTAAAACCGGAATGCCTTCGTCCATTAGGAACTTTTTCGCGAAGGCGGCATTGGTCGCACCTACATCGCGTAGGCCTTTGAACATCTTGCCGCCGCCAAAGACTTTCGCTTCCAGTCGCGATTTGATCGCGCCTAAGCCCATCAGATCATTGATCAAAAGCTCAGCCAAATAGGCTCCATAGCGGCCATGCGCGTGAACGGCATCGGGGTTTTCGGGCAGTAGAAAATGATTCATCCCGCCAACTTTTGCGGCAGGATCATAGAGGCAAATGGCTACGCAGCTGCCCAGAATTGCGGTCAAGCACACCTCTGGGTCACCACTGGCATAATGTTCGCCTTGGTTCACATGGACGCGCTTAGCATATCTGGAAATGTCTGCGTTGAAGCTCATGTCAGCTTTCCAAATACACTCTCAAGCTTGGCTTTGAGCTGGGCGGTGGTGAAGGGCTTTACCAAAAAGTTGTTGACGCCAAATTGCACCGCGCGCTGAACCAGTTCCGCATCCGCCCGACCGGTCAGCATGATAAAGGCTGTATTGGCGATCGGAGGGTGGGCCCGGATCGCGCGCAAAAAGGCCAACCCATCAATCTTAGGCATGTTATAGTCGGAGATCACAAGATGGGCAGGCTTACCAACTAACTCACGTAAGCCCGCCTCTCCATCAGCGGCTTCGCGAATTTCCTTGACCCCAATTTGGTTTAGGCACGTCTTGACTAAGATCCGCATGGATTGTTGGTCGTCGACAACCAAAACGTTCAGTGCGCTGGCGGCTGGCATGGTCGGGTTCCCTAGGTAAGATTTTTTTGGATGGAACAGGTTGATAGAATAGCTTCTGCGATCCGGCGCAGCGGGACTTGCCGCTCCACCGCTCCAATTTCGAAGGCAGCCTTTGGCATGCCGTACACAATGCAACTGGCTGCATCCTGCCCAATTGTTGCTGCTCCGGCTCGGCGCATGGCGAGTAAGCCTTCGGCACCATCGCGCCCCATGCCGGTTAGGATCACACCGGTTGTCGGTCGGCTTAAGGCGGCAACGGAATGGAACAAGGCATCCACAGATGGCTTGTGCCCATTGATCAAATCGCCCTCCACCAGCCGACAGCGCGGTGTAAGGGAGTTTGTGACTTCGAGATGGAGATGACTGCCTGGGGCCAAATAGGCATGTCCAGGCATCAGAGGGGCCCCGTCTTCAGCCTCGGTCACCTGGATCGTCGAGGCTTTATCCAAGCGCGCTGCAAACTTCGCGGTGAAGCCTGCGGGCATATGTTGGGTGATCACAATGGGTGGCACCGTCTCTGGCAGAAGCGGGATGATCGATAAAAGGGCTTCCACCCCACCCGTGGACGAGCCAATGGCAATGACATGACCCGACTTAGCCCGAAAACTTGTATCGGGTGCAGCCGGCTCGCGCTGGGTCAGCGTGCGGACATTGGCTTGCGCTGCTGCCTTCACCTTGGCGATCAAGTCTGGGAAGCCGGTGCTGAGGCTGATTGCCCCGGTTGGCTTGCCCACGACATCGACAGCCCCGAGTTCCAAGGCCGCTAAAGCAACCTCGGTACCAGCTTGGGTAAGTGTCGAAACCATGACGACCGGCATAGGCCGCAGCCGCATGATTTTTTCCAAAAACTCCAGCCCATTCATATTGGGCATCTCGACATCGAGCGTGATGACGTCAGGCGCTAGGGCCTTGATCATGGCCCGCGCTTCATGGGGTTCTTCGGCTGCGCCCACCACGTCGATCTCAGGATCTGCGCTTAGAACCGCCGAGATCAATTGCCGCATGGTTGCGGAATCATCGACGACAAGGACTTTGATCGTCATGCGCGCCTCCGCCGATAGGTGGTCAGCCCAGTCGCTTCAAAATAGCGTTCAGCAGGCCCCGAAACGCGCTCAGAATGGCCGATGAACAGATGGCCGCCTTCGTCTAAGCATTGTGCAAAGCGCGCCCAAATTCGCTCTTGGGTTGGCTCGTCAAAATAGATGGCCACATTGCGGCAGAAGATGGCGTCAAACTTGTATTTCATGGGCCAGGAACCCAATAGATTGAGCACGTTGAAGCGGGTCAGCTCTCGTAGCGAGCTGCGCGCTGTCAGTTGGCCATCTTGGTAGCTTTCAAAGAAGCGCTGGCGCGATTGGGGTGGGACGGGGTCGAGAAGCTCACTGCGATAGGTGCCGTCGCGTCCTTCAGCGACCATGTTTGGATCGATATCGGTGGCAAGGATGCGGACGTCATAAGAGGCAGCATCGGGCATGGCCGTCAGGACCGTCATTGCCATGGAATAGGGCTCTTGACCGTTTGAGCAGGCAGCAGACCAGAGGCGTACCCGCTGACCCGATCGGGCCTTCTGGGCGAGTTCTGATAGAAATAAATCGTGCAGGGTGTCGAAATGATGCGGTTCCCGGTAGAAGCGGGTCACATTGGTTGTCAAAGCCGCCAGCATGGCTTGCAACTCATCTGCGCCATCGGCACTGTCGATCATCGCGCAATATTCGGCAAAGCTGTTCAGGCCTAAAAGGCGCAGGCGTTTAGCCAGCCGGGAATAAGCCAGCGCAACTTTTCCGTCGCTGAGCACGATACCCGACATTTCTTTCAAGGTTGCGGCGATTTGCGCGAAATCGTCCGCGGTCATGACATAGTCGCCACTTACCAAGCTCTGTTTGGCTTGCCGGGCAACGCTCATGCGGCTTCGACTTCAACTTCAGGAAGCACCAGATTAACATCAAGCAGGCTCAATAGCCGTTGACCAACCGGAATAATCCCCGTGATTAAGGCCTTCATCTCGTCCATGGCGACCGAAGGCGCTGGCTGGATCTCACTGGCTTTCACCATGATGATTTCAGAGACGGAATCCACCAACAAGCCAACGGCGCGGTTGGAGATCTGCACCACCATAATGACGTTGCGGCCACTTGGTTCGCACATGCCTAAACCGAGGCGCGCGGAAAGGTCTAGGATCGGCAAAATCGTGCCGCGTAAATTGATCACGCCCTTCATATAGCCCGGGGTCTTGGGCAGCGGGGTAGCTGCGGTCCAGCCGCGGATTTCGCGGATGGCCATGATGTCCACACAGAATTCTTGGCCACCTGCCATGAAGGCCATCAATTCTTGTTGCGCATCTTCAGGGATGTTTAGGGGGTCAAACATATCGCTAGCTCGCTATCTTGAATTCAGATTGATTGGCTTGTTGGCGGCCTAGAATTACCAGCGCGTCAATGTCGAGAATGAGGGCGACCCGTCCATCGCCTAGGATGGTCGCCGCCGAGATGCCGTCAACTTTGCGGTAGTTCGTCTCAAGGCTCTTGATCACAACTTGGCGCTGGCCTTGAATATCATCGACCCAGAGGGCGACCTGCGAGCCGCCTTCGTTTTCAACCACGATGGCGATCCCGTCGCGTCCATTGATCGCAGGCGCATCGGGTGGGGAGAAGCCCAAGACCCGACCTGTATCGATCAAGGGCAAGAAGCGATCACGGAAGCGGATCACCCAATCGCGCGCGCCAATCCGGTGCAGGTCGCCTTCCTTCGGCGTAAAGCTTTCGATGATGGAGGACAGCGGGGACAAAAGCGTCTGCCCGCCTGCGCGGACGACCATGCCGTCCAGAACCGCCAAGGTTAGTGGCAGGCTCATGGTGAAGACCGAGCCCTTGCCCGGTGTAGAAGCGATTGAAATCCGTCCACCTAATTGCTGGATCGAACGGCGGACCACGTCCATCCCAACGCCGCGACCGGATATATCGGATACGCTGTCGGCCGTCGAAAAGCCTGGCAGGAAGATCAGATTATCGGTTTCTTCGTTGCTGAGATTGGCATCGGCCGCGATGAGGCCGCGGTCGACAGCAATTTTGCGAACGCGCTCGCGGTTGATGCCACGACCATCGTCGCTGACCTCAATGACGATCCGGCCAGAGCGGTGAAGCGCTGCCAGTCGGATGATCCCTTCTTTGGGCTTGCCCGCAGCTTCGCGACCTTCGACATCTTCAAGGCCATGATCGATCGCATTGCGGATCATGTGGGTGATGGGCTCTGCCAAGCGGTCCACCACTGTTTTGTCGACTTCGGTCGCTTCGCCTTCTGTGATGAGACGGACGTTCTTGCCCGTCATATCCGCAACTTCGCGCACCAAGCGCGGCATGCGCTGAAACACCGATTTCACAGGCTGGGCGCGGATCGCCATCACGCTGTCTTGGATTTCGCGCGATAATTGCTCCAAGTCTTCAAGGCCGACCTTGACCGTTGAAGACGCCGCAACGCCGCACTCGGCAACGCTTTGAGCCAACATCGCTTGTTGAATGACCAGTTCGCCGACCACATTGATCAATTTGTCGATCCGATCCAAATCGACCCGAATGGAAGCCTGCCCACCGGCGGCAGGCGCATTATTGCCCGCTGGGGCTGTTGCTTTGGCCGCAGCAGCACTGGCCGAAGCAGCACTGGGCGGTGTTGACTTGGGCACGGCCGCTGGCGTGGCGGCTGGTGCTGGCTCGAACGAAGCCGCGGCCATGGTCAGCAGTGCTTGAATATCGACTTCTGCCTCGGCAGGCGTATCAAGGACCGGGGCAGGGGCGGTTGCAGCGGCCAAAAGGGCTGCAATATCCACCTCACCTTCCGAGGTCTCTTCGAAGGTCGCCAACGGATCCGTTTTAGGCAGAATGACGAGGTCGCATTCGCCTTCAACAAATTCAAAAATCTCGTTGATCGCTTCCAACTCGACCGGCGCGTCCAGCTCGATGGTCCAACTCAGACACGCTTCGGGTTCTGCGAGGTCTGCAAGAGTGCCCAGCTCTGACGTGTCGAGCGTGATCTGGCATGGCCCAAGGCGAGCCAACTCGCGCAGGAGCAAAGCGGGTTCATTGCCGGTTTCATAAAGCCTTTTGTGGGGCTTGAACTGGATGACCCAAGCCTCAGGAGGCAGTTCTTCCGGCGCACCAGCGGCGTCGCCGAAATCAAACATCACCGGCTTGAAGGCAAACTCGGCTTCAATTGGGTCTTCAGCGGGATTGGGTTCGGGCGTGGACGCTGCAACCACGGGTCCGCCGCCATCCATCAGCGCGCGAAGTTCGTTGGCTACTGTCTGAGAGCGCTCTTCGTCCATCGACGGGATTAGGCCACGCGCAAAGCTAACGTGATCTGCCAGAACGTCGGAGGCGTGTAACATCGCGCGTATGGCGATATCATCGCAAGTCTTCCGACCAGACCGCAGCTCATCCATATAGGTTTCGAACACATGGGCGAAGCGGACCAATTCTTCTAGGCCAAAGGCTCCTGCGCCGCCTTTGATCGAGTGAATGGCTCTAAACGCCGCATTGATCGTCTCTCCATCGCCATCGCCAAAGGTCAGCGCGGTGACGCTGGCCTCAAGGTCAGTCAGCAATTCTTCGCATTCAAGGAAGAAGGTTTGCTTGATGGCTTCAAATGGATCGTCTGCAGACATAGTAGCTTATCCTGAAACGCGGCGAACAACATCCACCAGCTTGACGGGGTCAAACGGCTTAACGATCCAGCCAGTGGCACCGGCTTCTTTGGCGCGGGCCTTCTTTTCTGCAGAGCTTTCGGTCGTCAGGACCAAAACGGGCAAACCCCGATGCGCGGGATTGGCACGAACGCCTTCGATAAAGCCAAAGCCATCAAGGCGCGGCATATTGATGTCGGTGATGACAACGTCCGCGCCTTCACGTTCCAGCGTTTCCAAGCCGTCAATGCCGTCTTCGGCTTGCACGACTTCATAGCCGGCATCACTGAGTGCAAGCATCAGCATGTCACGCATGGTACGGCTATCATCGACCGTCAGGATCTTCTTCGTCATTGCGGGTCTCCTTGCGGACAAAGCTGGTGTAGGGGTGCTCCGAAAGCCGACCATTGGGTTGTCAGGGCTTCACTGGAGTTTTCGATGGCAAATGGGGTCTCTTGCTTTCCCCAAGCCTCTTGGGCGGCGAGCAAGATCTGGAGGCATTGGCCGCCAAGCGATTCAACCTGGCTTCCATCGAGCGTCAGTGGCTGTCCATCAAAGCCCATCAGGGCTTCATGCAGGGCAGGGGCTGCGCGCGTGTCCAAATTTGCGGGAAGCATGAAAGCGTTCATGTTGGATCATCCAATCTCAATCAAAACTCTTCCCAGTCCTCGGCCTCAGCCTGTGGCGCTGGCTTGAAGGCTGCACCGCCCCGGCCCACGGGCTTAATGGCTGCAATGGTCTTGCGAACGGATGGTGAAGCACTGGTTGAAACTTGTGGGCGGGAAGCTTGCGCGGCGCGAGCTGTTCTAGCCGGGGCTCCCAAATTGAAGCTTGAAAGCGAGGCTTCCAGCGAATCCCCTTCGCGGTTCAGTGCATGACAGGCTGCCGTGGTTTCTTCCACCATGGCCGCATTTTGCTGGGTCACTTGATCCATATGGTTCACAGCAGAGTTCACTTGACCAAGGGCGGTTGCTTGTTCTTGTGCGGAGGCTGCGATTTCGGTGATCAGCGCATCGATCTCGCCAACGCGGGCAACGATCCGGGTCAAAGACTCCCCGCTACGACCCACCAAGGTCACACCGGAACTGACTTGCGCGGAGCTATAAGAAATCAAAGTCTTGATCTCTTTGGCAGCGTCGGCAGAGCGTTGCGCCAAAGCGCGCACTTCAGACGCCACCACGGCAAAGCCGCGACCGGCATCCCCGGCACGAGCTGCTTCTACCCCGGCGTTCAGGGCCAAGAGGTTGGTTTGGAAGGCGATTTCGTCGATTACGCCGATGATTTGGCTGATCTTCTGGGCTGAGTCTTCAATCGCTGTCATCGCAGCAACGGCGTCGCTCACCACAGCGCCGGTCACTTCGGCTTCACCACGTGTGTCGCGAACAACGGTTGAAGCTTGGCGGGCACCGGTTGCGGTTTTGTTGACTGTCGCGGTCACTTCATCAAGGGCAGCAGCGGTCTCTTCCAAGCTTGCGGCTTGTTGTTCGGTGCGGCGCGACAAATCATCCGCCGCATTGGCAATTTCGGTTGCCCCGCCGCGGATCGAGGTTGCGTTAGCCGCCACAAAGGTCAGGGCTTCCTGCAGCGTGCTGACAGCTTGGTTATAGTCGTTGCGGATTTGCTTGAATTCTTCGGGGAATTCTTCGGTGATCGTAGAGGTCAAATCGCCGTCGCTCAGCTGGCCAAGGGCTGCGCCGAGGGCTGCCACAACGTCGGCCTGTTCTTGGGCGCGGGCGCGATTGATGCTTTCCTCGCGCTGACGCAGCTGCGCAGCCGATTGTTGGCGGTTTGCCTCTTCTTCGGCTTCAAACTTGGCCTTTTGAGCGAGCATGTCTTGAAGCTCGACGACCGAGCCCGCAATCGCCCCAATTTCATCGGCGCGATCGACTTCGGCCAACTCAACGTTGGATTTGCCCTTGGCGAGTTCGGACAGGGCAGACTGCAAGGAAGCCAAGGGTAAAATGATGCTCTTTATCGCAAACCAAATTAGCCCTGCCGAGAACACCAGCCCTAAAGCTAGGATCGCCAGCATGATCGTGATGGCAATATTCCCGGTCTGCGTCGACTTTTGCACAGCGGTGGTGCCAAAGGCCGCGATCTCATCACCAAGGCTTTCCATCTTGGCTTCAACGACTGTGAATTGGTCGGCGAATTGCTTCAGCAGCTCAGGGGAAGGCCGCTCGCCCGTCGCGGCAATCTTCTGGATCGCTTGCGCGCGCTCTGCGTAAGTGACAAGCTCCGGCTCTAGGACGGTGACCAGTCCAACCAATTTGGGGTCTGGGGACAGAGCTTTGGACTGTTCAATCGACTCGGAGAAAGACTTTGTATGCTCGGCGAGGTCCGCTTCGGCTACTTTGGGGTCAATCCCATAAGTGGGGTCCACCGCCAGCATGGAATTAAGCACATCGCCGCGAATGGCATCATGCATCATATCGGCTTGCATGTGCATCTTGGACATTTTGGAGGCTTGATCCACCAATTTCTTTGAATTGATGAGTGCGTTGGCAGACCACATGCCTGCGCCGGCACAGACGACGATCATCAAGGAAACGGCGGCACCGCCCGCCCAGACCTTTTGCTTAATCGTTTTCATATCACTCTACTCCTGATTTTGACTTTTTCGGCCGGAACCGAGTTAAATTTCAATAGGTTACGATTAGAAGGCAACAGAGAGGCGAACGTTGGAGACCACCGCGTCTTCCGCAGATCGGACCCCACCTGGGTTCGGGGCATACTGAAGGCTGCCTTTGAGGGTAACGGCAGCGCCTAATTGATCCGCAAGGCTGACTTCGACGCCAGACTCCGCGTCCAAGGGGTCATCACCTGCAAGGCGTGCGGTGTCTTTGAACAGGTCCGAGACATAAGCCCGACGTACACCAAGTGAAAACTGGCTGTTGGGGCGGCCTGAAATAATCTGATCGACCAATATCCCCGCTGTGACTGAGCCTTGGAAATCCGAAGTTTCCCCGTCGGAATAGCCGGCACGCAGGAAGCCTGTCACAGCCCGGCCAGAGTCAGACTCCATCAAGGGCTGCTCAACGAGGCCATAAATGCCCCATGGATTGATCGACCCAGCAGGGCCGCTGGACTTATAAGCTGGCGCTTTATCGGTATATTGCCAAGCGCCCAAAGCGAGCAGGCCTTTGCTGGTGAGACCTGCTTCAGCGATGGTGAGAGCACCCTCATTGAAGTTATTAGGATTGCCAGGATCGCCCCAATTATGGGCGCGGGCCCCAAAGACACCCAGACGGACATAGCTGTCTTCGGTTGGGTTGATTGTCCCCACCAAGGCTAAAGCGGTTGAGGGGAAAATGGCGGGGCCATTGCTGCCGGTGGCAGCCAACTCTGTCCCAATCCCGAATGGAGGGCCAACCAACAAGCCTGAAGCATCAGTGGCGTAGAATTGCGCGTTGAGATCGATATAGCCAAAGGCGAGGGCACCCTTGTCGCCAAACTTCTTTTCAAACGCGAACTCATAGATTTTAAAGCGCCCGTCTGCGACTTCGAGGTTTGACACACCTTCTAAGGTGCCGATTGCGTCATTGGGGCGATCACCGGAGTTGCCCAACACATTCATATAGAACGTGGTGTCGCTGAGCCCGAATGCCTTCTCAAGGTCCCAAGTCACCATCACATTGACGTTGTCGAGATAATAGGACTTGCCGTCTGCGGCACCTTTGTGGGCGGTAACCATCTCGCCGGTATATTCAGCTTCAATCGACAGGCCGCTAGGCTCTAGGGCACCACGCAGACCATCCAAAGGCTTCTTACCTTCAGCGAGAACCGGGGTTGCGGCCTGAAACAAAGTCAAAAGACTTGCAATGGCCAGGGTTTTTGTCTGGAGCTTCATAATCTGCCTCTCCCGCTTTCAAGCGATCGACGCGTCTTCGAGAGGTTCCGCACCTTATTATTCTTTATAGTGGTGGGTCCCAGTGGCCGAAGATCAGAAGTCTGATCGAAGCCACCACGATCGCGCGAATTTTTGCTTCCGAAAGTCCCACGAATGCTCAGAATTGAGCCATTGAAATCATGGTCGTAGCTAACTCTAAAATGCTTAATAAATGGATATTACTCGATGGTGCTTGGAGATATTGGCGTGGTTGTATTGATTTATTCAATGGATGAGCATCACAAAATCTATCGAATTCAACGTGATAAATGCCAGTAAGGTTGGCGTTTTTGACTTGTGGTTACCTCAAGAAATTGCACATTGACCAAGCGACCTGATTCGTTTGCTTAGCCAGCGGCAAAGCTGCGGCCTGTTTATTTATAGTTTGAATTTATTGAAATTATTTCTTTAATAAATTTGTCTTTATGCGGGCCCGACCTACATCCAGCTCGTGCTGTTCGATCTGTCGAACAGTCACGGAGAAAAAAATAAAATGTTAACTGTTGGTGATACCCTCCCTGAATTCACCGTAACCGGCGTAAAGCCAGGTTTCAAAGCCCATGAAGAAAACGGCGAAAGCGCTTTCTTCGACATCACCCAGAACAGCTTCGAAGGTAAGTGGAAGCTGATCTATTTTTACCCAAAGGACTTCACCTTTGTTTGCCCAACTGAGATCGTTGGCTTTGACAAATTGGTAGGTGAGTTTGGTGACCGCGATTGCGTCGTGCTTGGCGGTTCGACCGACAATGAATTCTGCAAGCTGGCATGGCGCCGCGAGCATCCAGATTTGGCGAACATGAAGCAATATGCCTTCGCAGATACCAAGGGTGACTTGGTCGATGGCTTGGGCGTTCGCGAAAAGGATGCAGGCGTTGCTTTGCGCGCAACCTTCTTAGTCGACCCAAACAATGTGATCCAGCACGCTTCGGTCAACAATTTGAACGTCGGCCGCAACCCAGACGAAATTCTGCGTTTGCTCGACGGTTTCCAAACCGACGAATTGTGCCCGTGCAACCGCCCAGCTGGCGGCGCTGTGCTCTAAACGAGATGCGTTGGATGGCGGGCCTGCCTGTCCATCCGACGCCCTTTCTTGATCGGCCTCCCCAAGGATTTCCTCCATGACGCTTGAACAATTGCGCGAACTCATTCCCGACTATGCGAAAGACATCCGGTTAAATCTTGGCTCGTTGGCCAATGAAACGACCTTAACCGACCAGCAAAAATGGGGTGCGTTCTTGGCCTCTGCCATTGCGATTGGTCAGCCCCAGGTCGTGAAGGCTTTTGAGCAAGAAGCCGCCACGCGCTTGACGCCACAAGCCATAGACGCTGTGCGCGCCGCTGCCGCCATTATGGCGATGAACAACGTCTATTACCGCTCGCTACACTTGTTGAGCAATCATGAGTATCAGACCCTGCGTGCAGGCTTGCGCATGAATGTGCTGGCCAATCCGGGCGTTGAGAAAATCGACTTTGAATTGTGGAGCTTGGCAGTCTCAGCGATCAATGGCTGTGGCATGTGCCTCGATAGCCACGAAGTAGAACTGAAAAAGCACGGGGTTCCAGCCCTCAACATCCAAGCGGCCTTGCGCATTGCGTCGGTGGTTGCTGCTGCTAGCGCAATTCTGCGCTCAATCCAGTAAGGGTTTAATGGCGCGCTGCGGAGACCGTGGCGCGCCTAAGGCCCAAAGGTCAAAAGTGCCCCAAGTCGCGCACTAAGTTTGGCAATTTCTCTTTCAGCTTAAAGAAGCCCCCGGTTGCCAACGGCCTCGTCCGGCTATCCCAAGGCCGGCGCAGGCGCACAAGACGGACGCCATGGGCGGCCAAAGCGCGCTTTAAGTCCGCCAGATGCCAAGCTATCGGCCCAACCGGCGCATAAGGTGTCGCGATCTCGCGCACGTCCAGACCCAGCGCCCAGCTCAGCGTCTCATCTAGCGAGGTCAGAAGCGGGGCATCTATATTGAAAGCTTGCTCAAGGCGGGTGCAGGCGTCTTGTTCCGCCCGGCGCAGAAACTTATTCTTGGCCCCATCTACAGGGCCAATCTCGGGCACTTGCAACAGGCCGGCCCCCATCACTTTGGCCGTCAAAGACAGCGACTCTGGATGCAGATCATCCCCGTGGAGCAACAGGCCAACGCGCTCTTCAAATAAAACCTCACCAGCGGGCAGGCTGCCGGGGCCGGTTTCCAAAAAGGGTTCGCTTAAGGGCAGCGCGTTTTCGGCTAGTTGCCCGACCGGGTTAAAGCGCGCCGAGGTGTGGGTCTCAATATTGCTGGCGCGCGCGACATAATGCTTGCCCTTGGTATGCAGGCCCGCGACCCAACGCCATGACAAGGTGTTGGACGCCACATCGGCATCGAGAAGATGCTTAAAGAAGAAATCCGCCCCCAATTGCCAAGGCAATTCCAGCGTGAATATCCAGATACTGGCAAACCACATGCGCGCATGATTGTGCAGCCAGCCCAAAGTGGTCAGTTCGCGCACCCATGCGTCAAAGCAGGCAATACCAGTCTCCCCCGCCTTGGCGCGCGAGAGCTTTTGGGCGAGCTCATCATCTTCTACGACCACTTGATTGAGGGCGAGGCGGTCTTGGTTAAAGCGCGTCAGCACTTGCGGCCGCATCTCCAGCCAGCCCTTCCAATAGCTGCGCCAATAAACTTCTTGGATGAATTTCTCTGCCTTCACATAGCCGTGGCTAGCCATCACCCGGCTGACGACTTCTTCTTCGGTGATCAATCTGCGCGCGAGCCAGGGCGACAAGGCGGACACGTTTGATCGGTCATCTGGCCCTAGGTCGCTATTGCGGGTGCGGGCATAGGCCGTGCCTGCCGCGGGCAAAAATGCCTCTAAACGTGCCAGCCCAGCCGCCCGCGTCCCCGTCCAATCGATGCGGCTTAAGGGCTGTGGGGTGGGGTCAAACGGCAAAGGGTTCATGGGGTTGGATACGCAGTGGGCGAAGCATTGGTTCAAGGATTGGTGTGAAAAGGGGGTTGGGTGATGGTCCCCCCTGCAAAGCGGGGAGAAACAATTTCTGGGTTCGAAGGCTTTTCAAGTGAATCCACTTGCTGCAGGCTGAGGCTCTGCTTAGCCCGCGTGCGTGACTAAATTTACATACATTTGTATATACATTTTGGGGCGGCACTGGTAGTCGTGCTGAAGAGGCTATTCTATGACAATATCGAAAGAGCGGCTGGCCCAGATTGAGGCGCTGCCGGAAGACCAGATCGACTTTTCGGATATCCCTGAAATGGATGCGGCATTCTTCGAAACCGCGCGTCTAGTCATGCCGGCTGGAACCACGAAGCAGGCGATTTCGATCCGCGTGGATGACGACGTGCTTCAGTGGTTTAAAGCCCAAGGTAAAGGACATTTGAGCCGCATGAATGCGGTGCTGCGCGCCTACATGCTTTCCAGCGCCAAAGAACGGACCTAACCATGAAAGACTTTATCCTCCTGATGCATGCCGACACGTTGCGCCCTGAGCGCGAAGAAGCCTGGGAACCCTATATCGGGCGACTGATCGAGGCGGGCTGCTTTCAAGGCGGCAGCTCCATCGGGCAGGGGCAGGCGTTTCGAAAAGAGGGCGATGCGGCGCCGCTCACGCGCCAGCTAGCGGGCTATATCAAAATCCAAGCAGACAGCCTTGAAGAAGCTAGTGCCGCCTTGAATGGCAACCCGACCTATGAAGCGGGTGGCACGGTTGAAATACGGGAATTGGTGCAGGGGTAGTGGGGCGGAGGTATGCGTATGCGAGGCCCCTTCATTCCGCTTCGCGGCCACATCGGCGCATGCGCCGATACCCCGTAAACGGGGAAGCGGCACCGGAAGCCGGTGAAGGGGAAACTTTCCTTTTTACACCTCCCCCAAACCCCCATGCCACAAAGGCCGTCGCCTGACCGACACGTGGCTGCGGGGCGACCTTCATAAAATTGTCGCTTGCATTCTCGGGCGACATCGTGTCTGTGCGCCGTGGGCCACCCGCTCCCACCGGCGGGCGCTCATCTGAAAGGATGGGAGTAACATGAACGCGAATACCCCTAAGCCGCATATGCGGCCCGCTGACCCTCGGTTTTCTTCGGGTCCTACCAAAAAACGCCCCACTTGGAGTCTCGACGCTTTGTCGGGTGCTGTCCTTGGTCGTTCTCACCGTTCCAAACCCGGTAAAGCCCGACTGAAACTCGCGATCGATCTGACGCGCGAAGTGCTGCAGGTGCCAGACGGCTATCGCATCGGCATTGTCGCAGGCTCTGACACGGGTGCTGTTGAAATGGCCATGTGGTCCATGCTGGGGCCAAAGCCCGTGGCGACCTTGGCTTGGGAAAGCTTTGGTGAGGATTGGGTGACCGATGCGGTCAAGCAATTGAAATTAGACCCAGTGGTGATCAAGGCTGACTATGGTCAACTGCCAGACCTCGCCGCTGTGCCTGCCAAAACCCATGATGTGATCTTCACCTGGAATGGCACCACCTCTGGCACCCGCGTACCAAACGCGGACTGGATCCCGGCTGACCGCGAAGGCATCACCATTTGCGATGCCACCTCTGCCGCCTTTGCCCAAGCTTTGGATTGGGATAAGCTCGATGTCGTCACCTTCTCTTGGCAAAAAGTGTTGGGTGGCGAAGGTGCGCATGGCATGCTGATCCTCGGCCCCCGCGCCGTGGAACGCCTCGAAAGCTATAATCCTGCTTGGCCCATGCCAAAATTGTTCCGCATGACCAAAGGCGGAAAATTGGTTGAAGGCATTTTCGAGGGAGAGACCATCAATACCCCTTCGATGCTGGCCACCGAAGACTATATAGACGCGCTCACTTGGGCGAAAAGCGTCGGTGGTCTGGCTGGCTTGCACGGCCGTGCGGATGCCAATTTGGGCGCGATTGCTGAATGGGTTGAGAAGACCTCTTGGGTCGACTTTTTGGCTGCAACGCCTGAAAGCCGCTCCAACACATCCGTCTGCTTGAAAGTCGTCGATCCCCGCGTGACGGGCCTTTCGGAAGAAGGCCAAGCCGATTTTGCCAAAAAGCTCGCAGGGCTGTTGGACAAAGAAGGCGTTGCCTTGGATGCTGCAGCCTATCGGGCGGCCCCTCCGGGCCTGCGCCTCTGGTGTGGGGCGACCATCGATACAGACGATGTGATCGCCTTGACCCCTTGGCTCGACTGGGCGTTTGAGACGCTCGTCGCTGACCTCTAAGCTTCAAGCTTTTCCTGCTTTCCTCCTCTCCCGCCGACGGGGGAGGGGGCTCCTCCCCCCATTATTTTCATTTTGCCAGTCGCTGAGGATCGTTGATCGACCCGCGACACTTGCACGTAAGGACCAAACCCATGACCGAACCACGCGTTTTGATCTCTGATAAGATCAGCCAAGCCGCCATTGATATCTTCAAGAACCGCAATGTCGCTGTCGATTACAAGCCCGGCATGACCAAGGATGAGCTGATTGCTTGCATTGGCGATTATGATGGCTTGGCCATCCGCTCGGCTACCAAAGTCGATGCTGACGTTTTGGCTGCCGCTACCAAGCTGAAGGTGATTGGCCGAGCTGGCATCGGGGTCGACAATGTTGACATTCCAGCCGCGACCGCGCGCGGCGTCATCGTGATGAACACGCCTTTCGGCAATGCGATCACCACAGCAGAACATGCCATTGCCATGTTGTTTGCCGCTTCCCGCCAGATTGGTGCGGCGGATGCTTCGACCCAAGCCGGCAAGTGGGAAAAGAACCGCTTCAATGGCGTAGAGCTCTATGCCAAGACCTTGGGCGTGATTGGCTGTGGTAATATCGGCTCCATCGTGGCTGACCGTGCCTTGGGCTTGAAGATGAAAGTCGTCGCCTATGACCCATTCCTCAGCCACGAGCGTGCAGTTGAAATCGGCGTGGAAAAGGTAGAGCTGGACGAGCTTTTGGCCCGCGCCGACGCCATCACCATGCACGTGCCTTTGACGCCAACAACCCGCAATGTCCTGTCGGCTGAAAACCTCGCCAAAACCAAAAAGGGCGTCATCATCGTCAATTGTGCCCGCGGTGGCTTGGTCGACGAAGCAGCCTTGGCCGAGCATTTAAAGACCGGCCGCGTTGGTGCAGCAGCCTTTGACGTGTTCGCTGAAGAGCCTGCGACCAGCAACGTTTTGTTTGGCTGCCCGAACTTCACCGCCACCCCGCACTTGGGTGCCTCGACCACCGAAGCTCAGGAAAATGTCGCCCTGCAAGTTGCAGAACAGATTGCCGACTATGTGTTGACGGGGGCAGTCACAAACGCGCTCAACACCGCCTCGGTCACCGCCGAAGAAGCGCCTAAGCTGAAGCCCTTCATCACCTTGTGCGAAAAGCTCGGTGCCTTTGCCGGTCAGATTGTCGATGACGGTCTGGAGGCGATTGAAGTGGAATATGAGGGCGAGGTCACAGGCCTCAATATCAAGCCATTGACCGCTTCTTTGCTAGCGGGAATCTTGAAGCCGCTGTTGGCCGACATCAATATGGTCAGTGCACCGACGATCCTGAAGGATCGTGGCACGCCGTTCAGCGAATCTAAGCGCGACCTCTCCCCCACTTATGACAGCTTGATCCGCGTGAAGGTGCAAACCGGCGGAAAATGGCGGACGGTTGCTGGTGCCGTTATCGGCGGTCAGCCACGCATTACCGAAGTCAAAGGCATGGCGTTCGAAGCCGCGTTCCATTCACGGATGCTGTTCGTCAATAACTCTGACACCCCGGGCTTTATCGGCGCTTTGGGCACGATGCTCGGCGCTGCGGGTATCAATATTGCGACCTTTAACCTAGGCCGTGTCGCCGAAGGTGAAGATGCGATTGCGCTTGTGGGTATCGACCAAGCCGTGCCTGCCGCCCTGCAGACAGAGCTGAAAGCCCTGCCACAAGTGCGCTACGTGAAAGTGCTTGAGTTCGTCTAATCGATTTGGATATGGACGCTGACGGAGCCCCGTTGGCGTCTAATCCGTTAACAGATTATGAATCAAAAGCTTAGTTTAGGGCATTTTTGGCCTAATTAACCTGAAATCGTCGCGTGATCGTCATGGTACGGACACGGGACTGTCGCCAAATCGCTTTATCGCCCCGGAGCATCGCAACCGGGGTGTTGGCAAATGAGCGAAGCAAGTGCATGCCATGGTGTCGCCAGCGGCGACCCGTTGACCACCCAAGTCATTATCTGGACGCGCGTCAGCCCGCGCATTGCCGGCAGTGACGTCACCGTTACTTGGAAAGTGGCAACCGACTCTGCACTTACAAACGTCATCAAGCGCGGCAGCCTGAAGACCGGCCCAAGCCGCGATCATACGGTGAAAGTGGACGTGACAGGCCTCAAGCCCGGCACCATTTATTATTATGGTTTCTCGGTTGGCACCGAAACCTCCACCATTGGCCGCACCCAAACAGCGCCGGCAACAGGTGGTGAGCGGTTGAATATCGCGTTGGTTTCCTGCTCCAACTTCCCAGCGGGTTGGTTCAATGCCTATCAAGCCATTGCCCGTCGCGGCGATGTCGACTTGGTTCTCCATGTTGGCGATTACATTTACGAATATGGCCCCGGCGAATATGCCACCGAATGGGGCAAGACTGTTGGTCGCGTCCCAGAGCCGCCAAAAGAAATCACCACGCTGTCAGACTATCGTTTGCGCTATGCGCAGTATCGTACCGATCCTGACCTTCAGGCCGCGCACGCTTGCGCACCGTGGATGGTGACATGGGACGATCATGAGACGTCTAATGACGCCTACAAGGATGGCGCGGAGAATAATAATCCGTCGACAGAAGGCCCATGGAACCTGCGCAAGGCTGCCGCCCTTCAGGCCTATTACGAGTGGATGCCCTTGCGCAATCCAGCGCCGGGCAAGTCCTTTGAGGCGATCAACCGCACGTTTGACTGGGGCGATTTGGCGACGATCGTCATGCTGGAAACCCGCGTTCTAGCCCGTACCTTTCAGTTGGATTATGCAACCGACCTTGAACCCGGCCTGTTTGACGTCACTTCCGGCAAGCCCGTGAAAATTACGGATCCTGCGCGTCTTTCAGGGCTCGACCCCCGCAATTTGCCGCAGGGCGTGATGGCTCTGCCAGATATTGCAGGCTTTAAAGAGAAAAAGCTGAATGACCCAAGCCGCGAGATGCTGGGTGAAAGCCAGCAGGCTTGGCTGGCAGAGGCGCTAACCAAGTCGGTGAAGTCCGGCAAGAAGTGGCAAGTGCTGGGCAATCAAGTCATTATGGGCCGCGTTACCTCGCCCAACTTTAATGCAGGTCTGCCGCCTACCGTGCTTGAAGCCATTGCCAAAGCCCGCCCTCAGACCAAGGCCTTCTTTGAGCTGTCTCAGTTCGATGTGCCGTTCAATCTGGATGCGTGGGACGGCTATCCGGCAGCGCGCGAACGTCTCTATGCATCTGCCAAAGCAGCTGGCGCACGCCTCATCGTCTGCACCGGCGATACGCATGCGGCATGGGCCAATACGCTGAAGGATGCCGGAGGCGAAGTACGCGGCGTTGAGTTTGGCGGCACGTCGGTGACCAGCCCCAGCATCGCCGATACATTCGCAAACTTTGGTTTGGAAGGGGCAGCTCTCAATGAGCTCATCACCCGCGCCAATCCAGAAGTGGAATGGCATGAAGAGACCAAGCGCGGCTATACTTTGGTGAGCATCACGCCAGAGAGCGTGCGCGGAGACTTCATGGAATTGGACACTGTGAAATCCAAGACGTTCCTTGTCACGAAGGCCACCAGTTGGGAAACCACCTATGGTCCTAAGCCGCAGGGGCTGGTGGCGGTCTAAAAGAGCGCGTTTTGATCCGCATGGATCAAAGTTGCGCGTATACTTCAAGTCGAGTTTATTCTAACTTGAAGCAACCACTTGTCAGCCGCTTCAAACCGGGCCTAGATTAGGCCATGAGTTTTGATACATCTGCCCAGTCATTACCGCGTCGCGCGCCAAAAATTTGGTTTGAGCGACGCGAGTTTGATGTGATCTTAAACCTTTATGGGCGCGGGCAAATGGCCGGCGAATGGCGCGACTATGCCATTGATGATGGCCCTGATGCTGTCACCTTTTCCATCTTCCGCCGCGCTAGCGAAAATCCGCTTTATCGCATTGAGAAACGCCCTGCCTTGGCATCCAAACAAGGCCAGTGGAGCGTGATGGGCGCCGCTGGCCAAGTGTTGAAGCGCGGCCATGAACTGGCCGCGACTTTGGATGTGCTCGAGCGTAAATTGTTGAAAGTGGTGCGGTAGTCGCGCTTTTCCTCAACGCTTCCGGCGCGCCGTCCAAGCCATCAAGAAGTTTCGGCCGTCAGACAGGGTTTGGCCTTGGATGACCGAATTGGCGCGCATCCGTCCAGAGTGCCAATAGGCGCCGGAAAGATCGGCAGTGCGGCCAGCAAACACGATCTCATTTCCCTTTATCGTGTAGCGCCCATTTAGGATCTCGCTGCCGTAGAATGTACCTTTGAAGGTGCCTGCGGTAACCTCGGTGACCACGAATTCAGTCTTGCTGGGCTCTGCATTCGGGTCGCTATAGAGGGAGACATCCCAAGTACCGACTAGGGCCGATGGCATGGGGGCCACATCTACTTTCCCGTCCGCTTCATTGACATTAATGCTCACACAGCCGCCCAAAGCGTTCGCCAGCACCAGCGCTGCTGCCGCACCCAATTTGAAGTTCATGATGATTTCCCCAGTTGAAAGTCGTCCCGCGACTGTCCTGCCAGAACCCATTGTGACGAGCCAGTTAAATGCTTGTAAGGTTCAAGGAGGGGCTAAATCCGCTTCCAGAAGATCGACGTCGGGGCGAGCACGCCGTCAGGTGTCAGCGCATAATCCGGCAAAGGTGGCAGCGGGCTATAGCCGGCTTTCCGGTAGAGGTGTTCAGCAGCAGAACCAGTCTGGGTATCGAGCACCAAGAGCGATTTCCCGGCTAACTGGGCCCGTTCTTCCGCCGCGCCTAGCAGCCGCCTCCCAAGCCCCAATTGGCGGACTTTGGTGTGGACGATCATTTTTGAGATTTCGCCACGATGGGGTTGGTTCTGCGGCATATCCAGAACGACTTGGACGGTGCCCAAGATCGCCCCTTCGATCTCAGCCACCAACAAGGCCTTGTCACCAGCCTGAACCGCTTTGGACACGCCGTCCCAATAGGTCTGCGCGCGTTTTAGGTCCATCGGTTTGAGAAAACCCAAGGAGGCTCCCCCCTCAACCGCATCGACTAGAAGCGCACATAAATCTTCCAACTGGCGCGGGTCTAGAGCCTCTGTCAGCGCCTTGATCTGCATTAGGAAAACCCTGTGCCGCCCGTCGCGAGCCCTCGGGCTGCAACATCGGCCAAGGTTTGGTCCCAGCAATGTTCGCGGTAGTGGCCGGCAATCTCGACGGCGGTGGTAAACCACACCTCATCCTTGTGCGAGGTGATATAGCTCAAGGCCCGTTCAAACGCTTTGATCCGATGGCTTTGGCTGACCAGATAGGCATGGAGCGGGATACACATAACCGTCCCGCTCTCGCCACCTTCTTCCAGCAATTGGTCAAAATGGCGCATCAGAACGTCGGCATAGCGCTCTGCACTCATCGCCAGCGCGCCATAGGTGATGACGTCATTGACCTCGAGCGAATAAGGCATGCTCATCAACTTGCCCGTCTTGGTTTTGATTGGCTGAGGCTGATCATCTTGGAAGAGATCGCAGGTGTACCAGAAGTCATATTCAGCGATGAGGTCGAGCGTGCGCTCTGTATGGGTCAGGGCAGGGGCCAGATAGCCACGAATGCGCTGGCCAGTAGCCGCCTGAACCGTCGCGATGGAATCCTCCAACACGGCCCGCTCTTGGGCTTCGTCCATCTCATAGGAATAACGCGTGTTATAAATGCCGTGGGAGAAAAACTCCCATTTACGTTCCACGCAGGCTTCGATGATCTCCGGGCAATGCTGACACATGGCGACATTGAGCGAGATCGAGCCGCGCAACTCATGCCGATCCAGCATCTCCATCAGTCTTTGATGGCCGACCCGATTGCCCCAGTCGCGCTGGGAATAGCCGACAACGTCAGGCGACGGCTTCGGCCAGCCCGGTCGCTTTGGGTTCACCGGCGGCATGAACTCATAATATTCGATATTGGGCGCGATCCAGAAAGCGAGCTTCTTCTGCTCGGGCCAGATGATTTTCGGCCGGTTCAGATAGGGCCAGTCGTCGTAGAGATTAGGTTCAGCACGCATGGACAAAGTTTGCGCGAGCTGTGGGGTGAAGGCAAGGGGGGCTCTGATTAACGTGCTAGTTCCATAGGTCGATTTCAATTGAAAAAATATCAAAGATAGTTTATGGCGAGTTGCAATAGTTACTTTTGGCGGACCTAAGATGCAGAAGATCAAACTAAAGGATGCCAAGCCTGGCATGATTTCATATCTCCGGGCGCTGAAGCTCGATCTCCCAAGCCGCAACCCAAGCCCATCGCGCGATGTGGCGTTTTGAGCGCCGATGTGCCGTAGTCAGGGATGACAGCCGATCCAACCCCGCCCTATAGTGCTCGTTGAACAGCAATCTGGGAGACTAAAGCATGCCCCAATCAGGTCAAAACTCACGCCGTACGGTTTTAGGGGCATTGGGGGCGAGTGCGGCGGTGCCGTTCCTGCCCAGCGTTTTATGGGCCAAGGGACAAACCGGCCCCGATGCCAGTTTTGCGAAGATCGCGGCAGACTGGCTCGACCAGTCGATGCGCTTGAGCCCTGTTTCGGCGACTTGGACTGGCGATCACCGGTTCGACCATTTGTTGAATGATTATACGCCTGCAGGCCGCGCCGCCTCGCTGAACTTTGCTAAGTCCATCCTAACACGTCTGAATGCGCTCGCACCCATCACCCTTTCGCGCGCCAATCAGGTCGATCGGGCGATGTTGATCAACGCACTTGAGTCGCAAATCTGGACGACTGAGACCTTGGAAGATTGGGCGTGGAACCCCTTGCTGTGGCAAGATGCGGCAGGTAGCGCCCTCTACACTTTAATGGCGCGCGATTTTGCGCCTTTGCCCCAGCGGTTGAACAATGTGACCGCGCGCCTCAAACTTCTACCGGGCTTTCTGGCCACCGCGCGCGCAAACCTTGTGCCCGCGCGCGTGCCTACCCCGCATGCTGTGACCTATGCCGCGCAAAATCAGGGCCTGAAGTCCATCCTTACCGACATGATAGAGCCTGCGAAAGGCGCGCTTAAGGGCGCGGAGCTGGAAGCGCTAAATGCCGCGATTGCCGGGTTCTTGCGTGCGATTGATACCCACCAAAGCTGGATCGATCAGACTTTGGTGCCCGCAGCCAAGGCAGACTTCCGGGCGGGCGCTGCGCGGTTCGACAAGCAACTGACTTACACCCTCTTATCGCCTCTCTCACGGCAAGAGATTCGCCGCCGGGCAGAACAAGCGGTGCGCGATGTGCGGGCCGACATGTATGCGGTTTCCGTTAAGGCCTTGTCTGGCCGGGCCGATGCTCCGCCGTTACCGGCTGCGCCAACACCCGCCGAACAGCAAAAAGCCATTCGCGCCGCCCTTGATCTGGCTGCAGCGGATCGGCCCGAGCGGGATAAATTGGTGGAAGTGTCGACAGAAGCAACCGAAATCGCCCGCAAGTTTGTGGCGCAAAAGGATTTGATCACCCTACCCAACGGCCCAGTCCGCATCATCTTGATGCCGGAATTCCAACGCGGCTTTTCGGTTGCCTATTGCGACAGCCCGGGGCCGCTAGAAAAGCACTTGGACACCTTCTATGCCGTCTCGCCCATTCCAGATGATTGGACGGAAGAGCAAGCGATCTCGTTTACTCGCGAATATAATTGCCGTGGCATTCAAGACATTGCCGTGCATGAAGCCATGCCCGGCCATTATGTCCAGATTTTCCACGCCAATTCCTACCCCTCCATCCTGCGCGCCGTTTTAAGCTCAGGCAGCTTTGTCGAGGGCTGGGCGGTCTATGCTGAGACGGTGATGGTCGAAGAAGGGTTTATGGCCGACGATCCGCTCTATCGCTTGACCCAATTGAAGGTCCTCCTGCGCACTATCACCAATGCCATTATAGACCAAGGCATTCATGTCGATGGCTGGAGTGAAGCCCAAGTCATGACCTTCTTGACCGAAACCGCTTTCCAAGAAGAACGGGAAGCCGCCGGTAAATGGCGTCGCGCGCAATTATCCGTCACCCAACTTTCCACCTATTTCGTCGGCTTCGCCGAACATATGGAAACCCGCGCGGCGGCCAAAGCTAAACAGGGCGCAGCATTTAAGCTGAAGGCCTATCATGATGGGATATTGGGCTTTGGCTCACCGCCCGTGCGTTATGCCCGCGCGCTATTGTTGGATGAGGCGATTGGGTGAGGGGGTGGTACTCCTAGAGCCTCCAGCTTGCGCAACAAGAATGGTCGGGCGGTTGTAATGCGAGCACAGCGAGGCTTAGAGCCGATCCAAAGCGAAAGTCGCTGGGTCAATCACAAGCCATCATACCTTAACGCTGTCTTCCCGGACGGCGATAGCCGATCCGGGACCTTGTGCCGAACAATCCACCGGGGTCCCCGCTCTCCGCTTTGCTGCGGCGGGGATGACATCGAGAGGTAAAACCCTCACCCCCGCCCAGCAAACCAAGTATCAATCTCGGCCACACCCACCACATCGGCATATTTCAACAACAAGTCCGTCAAATTGGCGAAGTGATAGCTTTCGTGCTTATCGGCGACGCATTCTTCTGGCACGATGGTGCGATAGCCGTGGCTGAGGCTGTCGACGGCGGTGGCGCGCACGCAACCCGATGTTGAGCCGCCGGTGATGACGAGCGTATCGACCTTGTGCCAGACGAGATAGCTCGCGAGCTGGGTCTCAAAAAAGGCCGATGGCATCCGCTTGGTATAGGTTAGGTCCACCGAATGATCGATCTCGCAGCGGGGGTCGAACTGGTGGCGCTCGCTATCATATTTGATGTTTTGCAAGCTGTCGGACGTGTTGGTGCGGGTCCCCCAAACGCCAGCATCTCCGGCATCGGGCTTATAGGCCACCCGGGTCCAGATGACGGGCATGCCAGCGGCCCGTGCCAAGGCGCTGATGCGATTGGTATGCTCTATCTGGCGTGGATCGGTCACGTAAGAGGTGTTGGGGAACAGGTCAGGCCGCGTATAGGCCTGTTGGAAGTCGATATTGACGATGGCGAGCTTGTTGCCGATGCCAAACTTGGCGCGGTTGGGATTGGCTTTAACGCGGGCATACATTTGCCGCGCCGTTAGATCCTCACACACCATGGTCGGTTCAAAGGAAAGCGGGGGCTGGGCCATGGAATGCTCCTCTCGTTCAGGTCAGACGTTTTTGACGGCACGGGCAACCGAAGGCTGCGGGAAGCCAGCATCGCCAAAGGTCGCGGCAATGGCTTTATGGGTATCATACACCACCTGCCAATAATGGTCATTATGGCAGAAGGGGCGGACCAAAAGCTTGGGGCCAGCTTCGGTAAACTCAATGATCTCAATCACAGGGGCGGGGTCTGCGATGACATTGGGAATGGCAGATACGGCCTTGAGCAGCATCGCCATGGCTTCATCCGGGCTGACGCTGGCGGCCAACTGCACGCGCAAGTCCACCGCCCGATAAGGATTGGCCGAATAATTCTGAATGATAGCGGTGGAGACCGCATTATTACCAATGATGGTGCGCACATTTTCCAGCGTGTTGATCGCGGTGGCAAACATGCCGATCTCGGTGACGGTACCGGTCACGCCTGCTGCTGTGATGAAGTCGCCGACTTTGAACGGCTTAAACAAGATCAAGAACACACCCGCCGCAAAGTTAGACAACAGGCCCGACCAAGCCGCGCCAACTGCCAGACCAGCCGCCGCCACCAGAGCCGCCAAGCTCGTCGTCTCAATGCCAAAGACATTGAGGATGGCGATGACCAGAAAGATATTGAGGCCGATGGTGACGATGGAGCCGATCCACGTCTTGATCGTGCGGTCCATTGTATTGTGGAGGAGGGCGCGCGTGATGGCCCGGGCGATCAAGCTGATCACCCAGCGACCGATAAACCATAGAGCGATCGCGCCGAGCGCCTTCAAGCCGAGATTAACGGCGGTTTCCATGCCCGTTTTGATAAGAGTCGGCAAAATGTCGGTTTCAAACTGGGTCATGAGGGCAGGGTCCTAGCCATTTCGCCGATCTAGTGAAAGTCCTAGACCAATTTCGGGGTTTTGGCTGGAGGGTCAAGCGGGCGCGACAGAGACCTGCCGCGCCCACCTGTCTAGACTATTTCTTGGAGCCGAACAGGCCGCCCAACGCATTCTTGGCCATATCGGTTAGGTCGTTGACAGGATTGCCGTCGCCGTCCTTGTCGAGGCTGGCGACCATGCCCGACAGCGGGGTGTCTTTCAGCTTGCCCAACATGTCGCCGACGAAGGTTTCAGCGGCACCTGTGAACTCAGCCGCTTTGGCACCGATGCCTGTCGACAGGCCTGCGGCGACGCCTTGCACTTGCTCGAGCGGAAGGCCGGTCTTTTCTGCGATGATCTGGGCCGAACCCATGATGTCGCCACCGCTTTCCTTGGCATGGGCCAAGAGGTCAGCAGCCAAGGTTTGCGCGCGCTCGGCTTCGAGGCCGACTTTGTCGCCGAGGGTCTTGAGGAAGTCGGCGCCGCCGACTTTGGTGAGTAATTCTTGAACATTAAACGACATCTGGCTTCTCCTCAAAGTGAAAGCCCCATTAGTTTACGGGCAAAACCGCCTTAAGGCCATGCCACGACGGGTTGATGACACAGGCAGAACTTTGCGCAAATGGCCCCTTACTTGTGGGCATCCACATAAGCTTTGAGGACTTGCTGCATTTTCTTGATGTGACCCTTGCCACCACTTTGCGCGACGAAGAAGTCATAGACCTCCGCTTGCAAGCGCAAATGGACGGATTTGCGGCTTTGAGGTTCTACGAGGACGGCATCTGCCCAGAAGTCAGGACCCAATGAGGGGCCAATTGGGGCATCTTTGCGCGTGCGGGTCTCGCCGCGATCACGCTTGGCTCGCGCTTCTTCGAGAGACATGCGCACGATAGAGTTCACGCTCATCTGTTCCACCTTTCCAAGCGCTGATCAGGCGCACCGAACTCCCTCTTTGGGCATGGATGACGACAAAACAATTATCGTCAACGACGCCAATCGAGCGAAAGCGTCGCTCACCATAATCGTGTCTGCGATCCTCCGCTGACAGGACAAAAGTCTCAAAGATCAGCATGGCATCTTCAAAGTCCACGCCGTGCTTCAGGATATTCGCGTTATTCTTCTCATCATCCCATTCAAATTCCATAGGCGTAACCGTGAAAGCCAGTCTCTTCGCCATGATAGCGAAGGGACCTTAGTGTGGCCGCACAATGGGTTACGCTGGCCCATCGGCTTGGCCATTGCCTGACGGGTTACAGAATTTGTCTATCGAGATACGTGCGTACACGTTTTGTGTACACAAATCAACCCTCGCCTTACCCCGCGCCGCCTACCGTCAAGCCGCCGATGCGCAAGGTGGGTTGGCCGACGCCGACGGGGACAGACTGTCCGGCTTTGCCGCAGGTGCCCACGCCTTGATCGAGTTCCGCATCATTGCCAATCATGGAGATTTTGGTGAGTGAGGTTGGGCCGTCGCCAATCAGGCTGGCACCTTTGACCGGGGCGATGATCTTCCCATTCTCAACCAGATAGGCCTCTGTGCATTGGAACACGAATTTGCCAGACGTAATGTCAACAGAGCCGCCGCCGAAATTGGTGGCATAGATGCCGCGCTTCAGGCTGGCGACAATCTCGGCTGGGTCCATCGAGCCTGATTCCATTGTGGTGTTGGTCATCCGGGGCATGGGGCTGTGGGCATAGCTTTCGCGGCGGCCATTGCCGGTTGGGGCAACGCCCATGAGGCGCGCATTCATCCGGTCTTGCAGATAGCCGACCAGGATGCCGTCCTCGATCAGAACGGTGCGCTGGGTCGGTGTGCCTTCATCATCAATGGTCAAAGAACCGCGGCGATTGGCCAAAGTACCATCATCCACAACGGTGACGCCGGGTGAGGCGACGCGCTGGCCGATCATCCCGGCAAAGGCCGAGGTGCCCTTGCGGTTAAAGTCACCCTCAAGGCCATGACCAACTGCTTCATGCAACAAAATGCCGGGCCAGCCGGGCCCCAAAACCACATCCATTTCGCCGGCAGGAGCTGGGATAGCGTCCAGATTGACCAACGCGACGCGCAAGGCTTCATCGGCGAGGGCCTTCAGATGACCTTCTTCGATCCATTGTGCATAATCAGCCCGGCCACCCGCGCCTGCGGAGCCACTTTCACGGCGACCATCTTTTTCCGCGGTGACGGAGACATTGACCCGCACCAGAGGCCGAGTGTCCGTGCGCACATCACCATCAAGGCGCACAATCGCGATTTCTTTGCGCGATGCTGCCAGCGACACGGAAACTTGAACAACCCGTGAGTCCTTCGCCCGGACATAGGCGTCAATCTCGCCCAAGGTCGCAATTTTGGCTTCAAAACTGGGTGCGGAAAGTGGGTCGCTGTCACTATAGAGCTTTGCATTGGTGCGGGCAGGGGCTTCTGCCAAAGTGCCCGAATGGCCGCGCTTGGCGATGCTGGCAGCAGCAGAAGCGCGCTTCAGCGAGGCTTGTGACAGCTCATTGGCATGGGCATAGCCTGCGGCTTCCCCAGCAACCACGCGCAAACCAAAGCCCTCATCAGAATCATAAGATGCTGATTTTAAACGCCCATCATCCCAGACAAAGCTCTCGCCACGGGCACGCTCTAAGAATAATTCCCCATCATCGGCTTGATAAAGAGCCTCTTTGAGTACCGCTTCAGAGCCTGCCGCCAAGGCCAATTCGGAAAGGGGGGCGAGGGTTTGTTCGGTCATCTGCTCAGTCATGGGTATTCCTTCCAACATGTATCCAGACTTAAGCAGTGTTGGCGGCAATGCAAATGAGGGATACAGCCAGCCGTAATGGCAAGCGTGGCGTTGATTTTAAGCGAAATCCTATGCCTTCGGCCCAATTTGCCGAATATCCGGGATGGTACCGGTCAGGTGAACCTAAGGGAAAGGCGTGTGAGCGGGCAGCGGCACGTCTGGGATTACTGAAAAGCATGGTGTTTCCAATGTGTCGCCCCACTTTCCCCGCGCCGCCTAGGCGTGTTATGGCCTTGTTTGATTAGGGCGACTCTTTGTTGCCCTGCGACAATTTGTACGAGCATCATATGCGTCGTTGGCAATCGGCAGGATTGGCTGGATTGATCACTGCGGCATCGGCCGCTGGGTTTGCTTGGGCAGATCAGCCCGTTGATAAAGGCTATGCACTTCAGGCTCCAGTGACGGAAGTCGCACGGGACATCACCTTCTTTCATGATGTGATCCTGCTGCCGATCATCGTCGTGATTTCGCTGTTTGTGGCGGGTCTCTTGGCTTACTGTGTCATCCGCTTCAACAAGCAGGCCAACCCAGTACCTGCGAAGTTCACCCACAATACCACAATCGAAATTGTGTGGACCTTGATCCCCGTTTTGATCTTGGTTGGTATTTCGGCCTTCTCGTTCCCGCTCTTGTATAAAGAAGACCAAACGCCTGCCAAATACGACATGACCCTGAAGGTCACCGGCCACCAATGGTATTGGAGCTATGAGTATGCCGATGCAGAAGGCGTAGGCTTTGACTCCAATATGTTGCCGCAGGACGAGGCGAAAGCCGCTGGAAAGCCATATCTTTTGGGTACCGACAATGCTGTCGTCGTCCCGGTTGGTAAGGTAGTTCGCGTGCAGATCACGGCCTCTGACGTGATCCACTCTTGGGCCATGCCATCCTTCGGCGTGAAGATGGACGCTGTGCCAGGTCGTTTGAACGAAGCTTGGTTCCGTGTTGACAAGCCAGGCCTGTTTTATGGCCAGTGCTCGGAAATCTGCGGCGTGAAGCATGCTTACATGCCGATCGAAATCAAAGCGGTGCCACAAGCTGAGTTTGATGCGTGGATTGCCTCGCAGAAGTCGGCTGATGCTGGCTCGACCAATCCCGCAGCGGCCCAATTTGCTGCTACCCCAACCTCCACGGCCGCTTCGGCCCAAGCCAATTAAATCTCAGGGACATATTGAACATGGCAAGCACTGCTGCTCATCTTGAAGCCCCCGCGATGGCGGACTTGAGCGACCGCCCATCGGTCTTCAATCCCATGCGTTGGCTTTTGTCGACCAACCACAAAGACATTGGCACCATGTATCTGGTCTTCGCGATTTTCGCGGGGATTTTTGGTGGCGCGCTGTCCGGCATGATCCGGATGGAATTGATGGAACCCGGCCTGCAGTATTTTGGTGTCACTGGCGACCCAACTGCGCAAGGCCCTTGGGGTAATGCCCATAATTATAACGTGGTTGTCACCATGCACGGCCTGATCATGATCTTCTTCATGGTTATGCCTGCGATGATTGGTGGCTTTGGTAACTGGTTCGTGCCTTTGCAAATTGGCGCGCCAGACATGGCC
>VYLK01000055.1_pt1 | contig 42946 bp, 39 predicted proteins | sample 5114321 | NCBI WGS metagenome assembly VYLK01 (sample SAMN12291792, study PRJNA351875) | freshwater metagenome | isolation source: freshwater lake | place: USA: Michigan, MSU2 Lake | collected 2011-08-16
CCGCCGCGCGGCCCCGGCAGCAGCGCCTGCGCTCGGCACCTTTGATCCGGAACTCGATGGGGCCGCCATGGCCGGCGCGCTGCAGCAGGCTGCGCGCGACGGCGTGCCCTTCGTCGAAGAGTGCGAGTTGCCGGCCGGCGGGGACGGAGCTTGAGCGCCGCGCGGCATCAGTCCATCGAAGCGGCGCTGTGGCCTGCGGACGAGCAGCCCGCGCTCAGCGTCTGGGCCGTGCTCGATGGCGCACGCGACCCCGCCATCCACCGTGCGCTGCTGGCTGCTCGGCTGGACGTGCAGTGCCTCTACAGCGGCCGGCTGTCGCGGGCGCTGGAGCTGGCGGCGCCGCAACTCGTCGAACTGCTGCCCGGCCACAGGCTCACGCACACGCTGCTGGACGAAGGGTTCGGCCGCGCCTGGGGCAGTTTCCTGCGCATTTCCGACGCCTCCAACCTGCGCCATCACCTGCGCAAGATGCTCAAGGTCGAGGGCGTGCTGCAGCGCCCGGTGTTGTTCAGGTTCTACGATCCGCGTGTGCTCCGAGCTTTCCTGCCCCATGCCACCGCCGCGCAACTGCGCGAATTCTTCGGTCCTGTCACCGCCTGGTACGCCGAGAGCGCGCATGGCGGGCTGGACGAGTACCGCTGCGACCGCCAGTCGCGCCTGCAGGTGCGCGCCGTGGTGGCCGCCTCCGCCTTGGCGTTGGCCGCCGAAACCGGCGGCTGCTGAGATGCTGCGCTTCGACCCCGATCAAGCCGCACGCATCGTGCAGCTGCGCTTTGTGCAGCAGTTGGAGGCCGGCATGGCGCGCTGCGTGCCCGCCTTTGGCGCGCTGGCGCCTGACCTGCGCCTGGCATGCCTGGCCGAGAGCCTGGACGCCGCCAGCGCCAGCGGTCTGCGCAGCGAACAGGGGCTGGCCGCCTACGCGCTGGCCGCGGCCTACCTCGGCCCCGGCTTCGAGCAAGGCAGCCCGGCGTTGGCCGCGCTGCTCGCCGGCAGCCTGCCCGAGGCCAGGCGCATCCACGCGCTGAACGCCTGGGCGCAGGCCGCCGTCGGCGCCCCCGAGAACCCGGCACAGGCCGATGCCGCGTTGCGGCTCGCGCTGCTGCGCAGCGCGCCGCTGGCGCAGGCAGGGCACTAGGCGATGGGCTGGTTCGACGCGCTGAAAGGGGCCGTGGCCCGCCAGCTGGGCGCCTGGAAAGCCAGTGGGCTGCAGAAGGCCGCCGCGCAGCAGACGCCAGAGATGGCGCAACGTTCGCTGGCCTCGTCACAGCGCGCGATGCTCGGCGAGTTCTCTTCGCAGCCCTCGGAATGGGTGCAGCGGTGCATGGCGCAGGCCAAGGCGCTGCGGCGCGCGCAGCGGCAGGACCTCATCGCCCGCGCCATTGGCAGCTGCCCCGACCACCTGGACGCCGCGCAACGCCTGGGTCGCGACATGGACGAAGTCGAGCACATGCGCTGCGCCAAAGCGGTGTACGGCGCGCGCGGTAACCCGCCCAACATTCCGCCGGGTTTTCTGGCGCCCAGCGCCGACGACTTGGCGCAGATGGGCCTGACGCAGGACATGCTGACGCCGCAGGGCTCGCAGTTCACCGCCGCCGTCTACATGAAGGATCCCGCGGTCTGGGGCGCTGCGCCTAACCCGCCAGCGGTGGTGGCCTTCCGTGGCTCCACCACTGCAGCGCAGGATTGGCAGAACAACTTCGCGCAGGGGCTGAACGCCGAATCCGACTACTACCGCATGGCAGTGGAGATCGGCAGTGCGCTGGCCGACAACGGCGCTTCGGCGCAGATCGTCGGCCATTCGCTCGGGGGCGGCCTGGCCAGCGCCGCGCAGGGCGCCAGCGGCCTGGTGGCCTCGACCTACAACGCCGCCGGCCTGCACCCCGACACGGTGGCGCGCTACGCCGGCCGCGGCATGGCCGCGCAGGCCGACCGCATCAACGCGATGCGCGTGCAAGGCGAGGTGCTGACGCAGACGCAGGAGCAGGGCTTCATGTCGCGCTTCATGCGCGATGCCGTCGGCACCAAGACCGACCTCGTGCCCGGTACCGACGAAGCCGCCTTCAACGCGATGAAGCAGGCTGGCCAGATCACCCCCGGCGAGGACTACGCCACCTTCCTGCACGGCATGGACGAGGTGATCGGCTCTATGGAAGCCCGCAAGACCGCCGACGAGTCGGCGCTGAAGGCCTGCGTGCAGGGTGGTGCATGAACGGCACCGCCGGCCTCCGATGACCGGCTGGCGTTGTCCGCTGGCCCTGGTGCTGGCTGCCGCGCTGCCAGGCTGTGCCCCTGAATGGAGCTCGATGAACATGAACACCCAGGCTGCGCCAGCGCCCGCCCGCTTTGCGCTGCAGGCGCCCGCGCACTACTTCAGCGACGCCCGCGCGCTGGCGCTGCTGAGCGCGGCACTCGCCGGTGACACTACCGCTGCGAAGGTCGCCCTCGCCGCCGGCGCCTCGCCCGATACCGAGGGGCCGGCCGCCAACCCCGACAACCGGCTGCGACTGCTGCACTACACCATCGCGGCGGAAAAACCGGCCGCAGCGCGCCTGCTGGTGGAACTGGGCGCCAACCCCGAGCTCGACACGCCGGGCCACGGCCCCGCGCTGCTGTTTGCCATCACGCTGGACGCCACGCCGGCGCTGGGCGCCTTGCTGGATGCGCGCGGCTTTGCGGCGCTGGCGCCGGCCACGCAGCAGACGCTGCTTTTTCGTGCCGTCACGCTGGGGCGCCTGCGCAGCCTGGAACTGCTGCTGGATCGCGGTGCGCCCATCGATTTGCGCGACACTGCCGGCTACACCGTGCTGATGCGCGCCCTGAGCGTGCGCGATCTGGCGCTGGCGCAGCGGCTGCTGGCACGTGGGGCCTCGGTGCTTGTGCAGGCCACCGCCGGTGCCACACCGGCCAACATCGTGCAGGGCTTGCTGCAGCGCACCGAAGCGGGCAGCCCCATCCACACCGAACTGCTGGCCTTCAAAGCGGCGCTGGAAGCGCGCGGCATCAGCTTCCCGGTGCCCACGCCACAGGCCTTGCGCGCCGCCGGCAGCAAGCCCTGAGGGAAGCCGCCTGCATCAGCCGGCGCCCCAGCCGCCCAGCGCCCGCGCCGGCAAGGCCAAGGACTGCAGGCGCGGCAGGGTCACGGCGTTGCGGTGGCGGTGCGCCTGCACCGGCATCAGGCCGCGGTCCAGCAGGGCCTGTGCAGCGGCTTCGTCCAGTGCGTGTTCGGCGCAGGGCTGCAGCAGGCTCTCCCCGTCCAGCGTGTAGGCATGGGCGGGCAGATCCGCCAACTCGCGCTCGTCGCCGGGCTCGAAAGCCCAGCCCCGCTGCTGGTAGGCGCGGCCGATGAGCAGTGCCACCGCCAGCGCCGCTGGCCCCCACAGCAGGCCCGCCGCCTGCGGCTGGCCACCGGGGAACTCTTCGAAGTCGAAGGCGCTGCAGGGCTCGCTGCGGCGGCCGTAGGGCAGGCGCAGCAGTACACGCGGCCCTGCCAGGCCCAGCCATGGGGCGGCTTCGCTGCGGCGCAGCGCCGTCCAAGCGTCCGGGGTGGGGGCCTCGGCCGCGCTCAGCGCGGCGCTGGCCGTGGCGATGTATGGCCCTCCGGCCTGCTGAGCGATCAGCCCCAGCGCGGCCAGCAGGCCGACATCGGCATCGCCGTCGCCGAACTGCTGCAGCCCGGCCAGCAGCGTCCAGCGCTGGCCGTCGGGCGTCTCACGCTGGCGCCTGGCCAGCGCGCGGTACAGCCCGGTGTCGGCCAGTCGGCCCTGGCTGGCCACCACGTCGGCCAGCAGTTCGTCCTGCGCCACGTCGAAGAGGTACAGCTCCAGCGCCTCGTCGAGTTCGAGGTTGGTGATCAGCCACTGCACGCCGCGCCACGCGGCTTCCAGCAACTGGAAGGCGGGCGCGTGCAGCACGCCGCGCATCTCGGCGGCCGTGGCGGCGTCGACCGAGGCCACGAGCGCCGCCTGCTGCTGGCGGTGGTCGGGCTGGATGTGCGGCGCGATCACGCGCCGGATGAAGGCGTCGACACCGGCGGCGCTGGCAGCCCCGGGCGCCGTGGCTGGCAGCGCCGCCGGTCTCCCGCCCAGCAGGCCGGCGAGCAGGTCGGCACTGTCTGAAGCCGCCGACGCGGGCGCTGCGGCAGGCGGCGGCGATGCGGCCCCCAACTCGGCGGCGGCTTGCGCGAACTGCGCGGGGTCCATCAGGCGGCGCCTCATCTGACGCAAGGACGCGAACACCGGCAGGCGGGCGAACAATGCATCGGGATGGAAATCATCGAGCGACTCGAAGCCGGCCTCGCCGCCGCCGATGGCCAACCGCGGGGCCAGCTTCTGCATCACGGCATCGAGCGTGTCGACGTCGACGCGGTGCGTGGGCCGTTCGGCCAGCGGGCGCTTTTCGCTGCCGGGCCGGGCGCTGAAGTCGCCGACCACCAACAGCCGCATCGGGCTGCCGTCGGTGCGGGCGGGTCCGCGGGGCTGGGGCGAAAAATCGAACTGCAGACGTCCAGGCATCGGGGGCTCCGTGAGGCAGGGGCCGGCCAAGGAAGTCCGGCCCGGCGGCTAGGGGGCAACGCAGCTTGCCGCTGCGGGTACTTTGCTTCAGAGTCCGCTCCCGACGCAACCGCTTTCCGAATGACGCCACCCCTGCCACAGCAAGCATCGCCCGGTTACCGAAGGCCCGAGGGCCGCCGCTATAGTCGTTTGCAGGCGGGCCGGGACGAGGCTCTGCGCACGGCCTCGCTGCGACGCCTGTCTGCGCGGCGACGCCCCCGCCCCGCAGCGGCCGGTCAGCCCTGAACCTCGAACCCTGAGTAGCCATGCCCGAAGCCACGCCCCTGCAGATGGCGCTGACGTCCAGCGCCGCATCGACGCTGAAGTTCCGCAGCATGGTGGCCGACGAAGAGGTCTCGCGCCTGTTCGAATTCCAGGTGCTGGCCATCGACGAGAGCGAGAGCATCTCTGCCGACGACCTGCTCGGCACCAATGCCGCCGTGTCGCTGGAGGTGAGCGACAGCGCCAAGCGCTGGTTCCACGGTGTGGTGGCGGGCTTCGGCATCGACGGCGTGGATGGCCGGCACGTGCGCTACCGCCTCACGCTGCGCCCTTGGCTGTGGTTGCTCACGCGGCGCTCGAACATCCGCATCTTTCAGGAGATGACGGCGCCCGACATCATCAAGGCCATCTTCGGCGAGTACACGAGCACCTTCGTCGACGAGCTCAGCGGTACCTACGGCACGCGCACCTACTGCGTGCAGTACCGCGAGTCGGACTTCAACTTCGTCAGCCGCTTGATGGAGGAAGAGGGCATCTTCTATTTCTTCCGCCATACCGAGGACAAGCACGAACTCGTGCTGGCCGATGCCTCGAGTTCGCACCAGCCTTTCGCGCCTTTCTCAACCGTTCCCTTCGACGACGACCCCGAGCAGATCGTGGGCGAGCCCGTCATCAGCCAGTGGCGGATGCGGCACGAGATCCAGACGGGCAAGAGCACGCTGCGCGACTACGACTATCTCGCGCCGGCCACCGACCTCACGTCCACGACGGCGTCGTCCAGCCGCGGCCACGCCGAGAACGCCTACGAGACCTACGACTACCCGGGTCTCTACAAGGTGAAGGCCGATGGGGATGCTCGCGCCACCATCCGCCTGAACGAAGCCGAGAGTCGCTTTGCGCGCTTCACGGGCGAGGGCAACACCCCCGGCCTCGTGGCCGGCGCCAAGTTCACGTTTGAGCAGCACCCGCGTGCCGACCAGAACGCCGACTACGTGGTGCTGGCCACCCACATCGAAATGCAGCAGACCGGCTACGAGGCCGGCGCTGCGGGCGACACGCTCTTCGCTTGCCGCTTCACGGCGCAGCCCTATGCCGAGCCCTACCGGCCGGCACGCATCACGCGCAAGCCCTCGGTGGCCGGCCCGCAGACGGCCGTGGTGGTGGGCGACGGCGACGCCGGCGACATCGTCACCGACGAGCACGCGCGCGTGAAGGTGCAGTTCCACTGGGACCGCCTGGGCGAGCGCAACGCGAGCAGTTCCTGCTGGGTGCGCGTGGCCAGCCCGCTGGCCGGCAACGGCTGGGGGATGATCTCGCTGCCGCGCCTGGGGCAGGAGGTGGTGGTCGATTTCCTTGAGGGCGACCCCGACCAGCCGCTGATCACCGGCCGCGTCTACAACGCGACGCAGAAGCCGCCCTACGTGCTGCCTGACAACGCCACGGTCAGCACCTTCAAGAGCCGCAGCAAGCTCGGCGAGGCCGCCGATTTCAACGAACTCCGGTTCGAGGACAAGGCCGGCGAAGAGTACCTGCTGATGCACGCGCAGAAGGACCGGCTGGAGTTCGTCGAAGGCACCTTCAAGTCGCACATCGGCATCGGCGACGGTGAAGGCGACGAACACCGCACCGTCAAGAAGGACCGCAAGGAAAAGATCGGGGGCGAGCAGCACCTCAAGGTGGTGAAGGACGTGCGCCACCAGTACGACGCCAAGTACAGCATGAAGGTCGGCCAGGGCATGCTCTTCGAGGGCGGCGACATCTGGAGCCTGAAGACCGCGGGTGATGTCACCACCGAGTCGGGCGCGTCGATCTCATTGAAGTCGAGCTCCGACCTGCACCTCAAGATCGGCGCCAACATCGGTGCAGAAGCCGCGCAGAACGTGCACATCAAGGGCGGGATGAACATCGTCATCGAGGCGGGCACGCAGATCAGCATCAAGGCGGGCGCTTCGTCCATCGTGCTCGGCCCTGACGGCGTCTCGATCACGGGCACGATGGTCAAGGTCAACTCCGGCGGCTCGGCCGGCAGTGGCAGCGGCGCCAGCCCAGTGGCCCCCACGGCGCCTGACGAGCCTGTCGAGCCCGACCTGCCCGAAGACCCGCTCACGCACCGTTGACCGTGAGCCGTCCGCCCGACACCGAGGCCCGGGAAGCGGCTGCCTGGGCTGCCTTCGTGCAGCAGCTGGCCGAGCACCTGGTGGCGCAATGGCCGGCCATGCAGGAAAGGCTGGGCGACAAGCACCAGGCCTTCGTCGAACTGGCGGTACAGCAGGGCTTGAAGCTGGGCCTGACCCGGGCCGCGAGCGTGGCGCGTTTCGCCAACCTCAGCTTCGTCTGGGGCCCGAGCTTCCACGAGCGCGCGGGTTTCGAGTGGGCGCAGGGCCTGCTGGCCGCCCCGCGCGACCGTGAATGGGCGACCGTGCATCAACTCGTGCGCCGTTCCTTGTTGGAACTGGAGCGCCTGCCGGATGCGCGCATCCAGCCCGGGGCTTTGCGGGCCGCCGATGAACGGCTGATGGCACGTTTCAGCGGCCTCGGTGCCTGGGGCGCCTTGCATCCGCCAGAGCCCCTGCCTCTGCCGCTGCTGGCTTGCGACCTGGAGGCGGTGGAGGTGCGGCTGCTGGAGCCGGCGGTCACCCAGCACTACCAGTGGCAGGCCGGGCAGTGGCAGCGTGTGGCGCTGCCCAGCCCGGCACCCGTGCGCGTGGATGCCGCCAACCCCATGCCGCGCCTCGTGGGCGTGCTGGCGCATGCGCCGGGCGTGAAGCCGCAGGCGCGGGTCCAGCTGCGTTCGCGCAGCCACGCCGTTTGCGATGGCGATGTGCACCCGGCCCTGAACTTCGGCGGCACGCACGGTCTGTGGAAGTGGGCAGGCCATGAAACCCGGGCGGTGAGCTGGCCGGTCAGCAGCTTGGCCCAGCCCGGGCCTGCCGCCGGGCCGGGCACGGCGGTCGCCGAAGAGACCTCGCCCGACATCTTCAAGCTCGACCTGAAGGTCTGCGGCCTGCGCGACGAGGGCGACGCCCTCGGCGCCCAGAGCACGCTCTTGTGGGCCTGGCCCGCGGCCCAGTGGTTCGTCGACATCGAGCGGCAGGCGCCCGCCTCGCAGCCCGTCGTGGCCGGGCACGCGCCGGCGTCGAAGCCGGCCACGCGCTGCCGGGTGGAGTGCGATGGACAGGGACAGGATGCGCAGCCGCTGCGCCGCGGCTTCGAGCAAGGGCTCGACGTCGCCACCGCGCAGGCGCTGCAGCAACTGCTGAAGACGCTGTCGGCCATCGAGGGCTGCAGCCAGGTGCGGCTGGAAGGGGTGCTGGCCTTGCTGGTCGGCCGCGCTGCGCTGACCTGGGGCTGGTGCCAGGGCGCCGGGGGCCTGGACGGCCGGGCCTTCATGCGCCTGCTCGGGGCGCTGGAGATGCAGGCCTGCCAGGCCGATCTGCAGGCCGAGGCCGAACTGGCGCTCGACGGCGGCCGCGCCCGCCTTGTGCTGCGCTGCGTGGGCACAGCCGATCTGCGGCTGCAAATGCGCCGTGAAGCGCCCGATCCCCCGCTGCTGCCCACCCTGCTGCCCGCGCGCCTGGCTTTGCGCCTGCCCTTCACAGCCGAGCTCACGCCGCTGGCCACCGACACCGGCAGCCTGCTGCAGATGGCCGGGCCGTGCACCGGCGCGCTGGTGGGCGAGGTGGGCCTGCGTCCGCGCACCGCCGGTGGCAGCGGCTGGGAGTGGTTCGCGCAGCTGCGGCTCGAGCCCGGCCAGCTGAAGCTGGCGCTGGTCGACCCGGTGCTGGGCCAGCGGCAGTTCACACACGCGCTCTGGTCCGCGATGACGCTACTCGACTGGAGCCTGGCCTGATGGACCGCCTGCTGGTTTTGCGCCTGGACAGCATCGGCGTCGTGGCCGAGGCCCAGCTCAATGGCGTGCCGTTGGCGCGCAGCGGGCCGACAGCCGGCGCGGTGACGGTGCCCATCCACGAGTACACGCTCTCGGGCGCGAACGACCTGCAGCTCGTCATCCAGCCCCCACCGCCCGGCCAGGCTGGCGCGCCTTCGCCCCTGCTCAGCGACGGCCAGCGCGGGGCCAGCCTGCGCCTGCTGCTGCCGCGCATCGGGCAGCTGGCGCATCCCGAGAACGCGCGCACGCTGGCGCAGATCGACTGGGCGCCGCCCTCGGGCGAGGTCACCGAAGTGCCGGCCACCTTGCGCCAGACGGTCGATCTGCCCATCGCCTTTCCGCGCTGGCGCTGGTTCGACGCGCCGCCCGTGCCCGAGCCCGAAGCCCTGTTGCCCCAGGCTGCCGCCTACCTGCAGGGCCTGGCGCTCGGCTTGGCCCGCGGCGACCCCGAGCCGCTGGTGCTGGCCGCCCGCCTGCGCTTCGAGGAACTGGCACTCGCCTACCAGCGCAACCTGGCCGATGACGTGGGCCGTCTGCGCCTGCAGGTGCAGCAGTGGCACGCCAAGGCGCCCTTGCAGCCGCCCATGCCCAAAGCCGATGCCTTGTTGCTGCGCCCGCTGGCCGGCGGCCGTCTGCTGGAATGCCTGACGTCCGACGGCCTCTTGCCCGCCTTGCACAGCCCCGTGGCCGGCGGTGGCCGCATCGCCTGGCCGCTGCGGCTGGCGGTGATCGAAGGCCGCTTCTATGTCATCCGCTGAAACGCCGCTGCAGGCCTGCGGGCCCGCTATGCTGCGCGCCTTGGCCCATTTCGGAGTTCTCGCATGATCGTGCTGAGGGTGCTCAGCTACAACGGCAGCCCGGCCGACGGGCCCTCGGCCCAGTTCGACGAACTCGGTGGCACCATCGGCCGCGCTGACAACAACCAGCTCGTGCTGCCCGATCCGGAGCGCACCATCTCCCGGGTGCACGCGCGCGTGGTGTTCCGTGCCGGCGGCTACGGGGTGGTGGACAACGGCAGCAACCCGATCAGCGTCAACGGCCAGGTCATCGGCACCGGCCGCGAGCACCCTTTGAAGGTGGGCGATGAGTTGATGATCGGCGGCTACCTGCTCGCCGCCGAGGCGCCTGGGGCTTTGAAGAGCGACGACCCATTTGCCGATCTGTTCGGTGATGCGCCGCTGGGCCTGGCCGCACCGGCCGCGCCCGCTGCCGCCCCCAGAACGGCGCCCGGCGTGGCCCAGCGCACGGCCATGGCCAGCGCCGGTGCCTGGCCGGCGCCAGCGCCCAGTCCCTTGCCCTCGCCCTCGCCCGCGCCGGCGCCCGCCTGGGCACCAGCGCCGGCTGCGGCCTGGCCTCCACCGCCGCCGCGTGCGCCTGCGGCTGGCGCTGCTGCCATCCCCGACGACTGGGACCCCTTCGCGCCCGATCCGGTGGAGACCCCCGCCCCAGCCGGGGGCCGTATTGCTCCGGCAGACGCCTTTGCCAGCCTGCCCGCAGGCGGAGGCGATTCACTCGACGACCTCTTCGGGCTGAGCGGTGCGCCCTTGAGCGGCGACCCGCTCGGCGGTGCGCCGCAGCAGGCCCTGATGGCGCAGCCGAACACGGCCCAGCACGACGACGCCCTGCAGTCGCTGGCGCGCACTGCCACCTTGATGCCGGCCAGCCGCAGCGACCACGCTTCGGAGCTCAACACGCCGATGTCGCTGCCTGCCGTGCAGCCGCCGCCGGCCGCCCCGGCACCGGCGCCGCTGCCGCAAGGTGCCATCTTTTCCTGGAACGACCCGCCCCGCGATGGCCGCGTGGTCACCTTGCCCGGCCTGCGCCGGCCCGAAGCGCCGCCGCCCCTGCCACGGCCCGAGCCCGTGGCAGCGGCGTCGGCGCCATCGCGGGCCGAACTGCACAGGTCTGCGCCCGCTGCGGCAGCGCACGCAGGCGCTGCCTCAGCGCCGGCGGATGGCGAGCTCTTGCAGGCGCTGCTGCGCGGCCTAGGGGTGCCGGGCCTGCGCCTGGATGCACTGACACCGCAGACCATGGAGCTCGTCGGCCAGTTGCTCCGCGAATCCACGCGCGGCGCCGTGGAGCTTCTGGTGGCGCGCGCCGCGCTCAAGCGCGAGATGCGTGCCGAGATGACGATGATCGTGTCGCGCGAGAACAACCCGCTGAAGTTCTCGCCCACCGTCGAGGTGGCCTTGCAGCACCTGCTGGGGCCGCCAGCGCCGGGCTTCATGCCTTCGGCCACCGCCATGCGCGACGCCTTCGACGACCTGCGCGCCCACCAGCTGGGCGTGATGGCCGGCATGCGTGCTGCGCTGGAAGGGGTGCTGCTGCGCTTCGACCCGAAGCAGCTCGAAGGCAAGCTGAGCAAGCGCTCGGCCATCGACAGCATCATCCCGGCCACGCGCAAGGCGCGCCTGTGGGAAGCCTTCAACGAGCTCTTTGCGCAGCTGCAGACCGAGGCGCAGGACGACTTCGACGAGCTCTTCGGCAAGGCCTTCCTGAAGGCCTACGAAGACCAGCTCGACCGGCTGCACAACGAGGCCGCGCCGCGCTAGCATGCGCCGCACAGGCAGGAGGGGGCCCGCATGCTTGCACTCGAAGTAGCCTTGCTCAGCGACCGCGGCGGCCGCAAGTACAACGAAGATGCCTGCGGCCACTGGCACTCCGGGCGCCACCTCTGCTGCGTGCTGGCCGACGGCGCTGGCGGCCACGGCGGGGGCGACATCGCCTCGCGGCTGGCGGTGCAGGAGCTCATCGCCCGCTTCTCGCAGCAGCCCTCGGAGCGCGCCGCCGAGCTCGAGCGCCTGCTGCGCGTGACCAATGACGTGCTCATCAGCGAGCGCGTGCCCGGCACCGCGAAGCAAGACATGCACAGCACCGTGGTCTGCCTCGTCATCGACTTCGTGCAGCACACCGCGCACTGGGCGCACTCCGGCGATTCGCGCATGTACTGGTTCCGACAGGGGCGCGTGCTCGACCGCACGCGCGACCACAGCCTGGTGCAGGGGCTGGTCGATTCCGGCGTGCTCACGCTGGAGCAGATCCGCGCGCACCCCAAGCGCAGCGAGTTGCGCAGTGCCCTGGGGCTGGCGCCGGAGATGCTGGAAGTCAGTGCGCGCGAGGCGGCGCAAGAGGTGCAGGCGGGCGATGTGTTCCTGCTGTGTACCGACGGGCTGTGGGAGTACCTCGATGATGAGGTGCTCGAAAGCACGCTGGCCGCCGCGCCCAACCCCGGCGCTTGGATCGGTGAGCTCGCCACGGCGGTGCGTGCCGCCGCCGCCCACAAGACCAGCCACGACAACTTCAGTGCCTTGACGGTGTGGACGCGGGCTGCACCGGCGGCCTGAACGCCCTCAACCCGCCCACAAAACCCAGGAGCGCGCGGACATGGCCAAGCAAGTCTGCATGGGCGCGATGATGCAGTGCTCGATGGGCATGGCCCCGAGTTCGCTCATCCCGACGCCGAAGACCGTGATGACCAGCAGCGTGATGGCTGCCAACATCATGGACAACATCCCGATGATGAACATCCCGCCCTTCGGGATGTGCCAGAGCCCATCCAACCCGGTGGTGGCCGCTGCCACGGCGGCCGCACTGGGCGTGTTGACGCCCATGCCTTGCATCCCGGCGACGCCCGCGCCCTGGACACCCGGCGCCCCCACGGTGCTGGTGTGCGGCATGCCGGCGCTCAACGACAGCTCGAAGCTGACCTGCATCTGGGGCGGCAGCATCAGCATCAACTTCGCCGGCCAGGCCACCCACGACATCCCCTGAAACGAAACAAGCCCGCGGCGTGCGGGCTTGTTCGTGGGAGCGTGGCAGGCTTTTCGGCCGCCCCTGGCGCGGGTTCAGGACGGTGGCGTGGCGCGGCCGATCTCGACGCGGCGGTTTTCCGGCGCGAAGGGATCTTTCGAGTTCTTCGGCGCGGCCGCGCCCACGCCCACGGGCGCGATCATGGCGGGATCGGCACCCAGTTCCACCAGGAAATCGCGCACCGCGTCGGCGCGGCGCTGCGAGAGCTGCAGGTTGGCCGCCGCGGCGCCCGAGGCGTCGGCGTGGCCTTCGATGCGCACCACCTTGCCGCTGCCGCGCTTGGACTTCAGCACCTCGGCGAAAACCTCCAGCTGGCGCTTCAGGCCATCGGGCAGTTCGGCGGAGCCGAGGCGGAACGAGGCTGCGGGCAGCGAGTAGCGCACTGCGGGCTTGAAGCCCATGCACTTGAAGCCGGCGGCCTTCAGCTGTTCGCAGGCGTCTTCGGGAAAAAGGCCCTCGGCAACAGCCTTGGCATCGGGCACGGTCTGGCCCATGTCGACGGCTTCGGAGGCCAGTGCAGGCAAAGCCGCCGCAGCGGCCACGGCCAGCAGGCAGCGGGCCAGGAAACGGGGTTGCTTCATCGGAGGCTCCTTGACGACAAGAAGAAGGTGGTGCGGCGGTCGGCAAACCCCGGTGAGGAGCGGCCGTCACGGGCTGCTTGCACGACCATGCGCGGCGGTGAGCGTTCCGAAAATGATACTCCCCACCCCCCGGGCTTCCTATCCCCACATGAGAGGGCGTGGCACCTCGCGCGGCCGCACTGCGTTCTCTCCTTCGGATAGCCTTTGCGGCAGGGTGACGGCCCGGGCCTGCCCGTGTATCGTTGACAGCCCCGGCCCGCAATCGGCGTGCCTCGCAGCGCCCGAACAAGACGCAAGGACCGCAGCTCCCGATGACTTGGCACAACAAGGTGATGTGGACGGAGGGCATGTTCCTCCAGCCGCAGCACTTCCAGCAGCAAGACCGATTCGTTGCCCGGCAACTCGAGGGCCGCATCACCGCAGGCCTGCCGTGGGCTTGGGGGTTCCTGTCGCTGCAGGTCGATGATGCGGCGCTGCTGCAGGGCCGCATCCAGATCACCGGCGCGCGTGGCGTGCTGCCTGACGGACTGGCCTTCTCCATCCCCAACGACGAGCCCGCGCCGCCTTCGCTCGAAGTGCCCGGCGATGCCCGCGACGAGATCGTCGTGCTGGCGTTGCCGCTGTCGCGCCCGGGGGTGACCGAGAGCGATGTCGAGGCTGGCGAAAGCTCGATGCCGCCGCGTTGGCGCGTGGCCGATCTCGGCGTGGCCGACATCCATGCGTCGAGCCTGCGCGAGGCGCCCTTGCAGGTCGGGCGCCTGAATCTGCGCTTGATGCTGCAGCGCGACTTGAACGACGGCTACGTGGCCATCGGCGTGGTGCGCGTCATCGAGCGCCGCTCGGATGCCCGCGTGGTGCTCGACACGCAGTACATACCGCCGATGTTGCATGCACCCGCGCAGCTCATCCTCGACGGCTACCTGCGTGAAGTGCACGGCATGCTGCAGCAGCGCGGCGAGGCGCTTGGTGCGCGCCTGGCGCAGCCGGGCCGCTCGGGCACTGGCGAGATCGTCGACTTCCTGCTGCTGCAGGCCATCAACCGTTTCCAGCCGATGTTCGCGCACCTGCAGCGCGTGCCGGTGTTGCACCCCGAGCGCCTCTACCACCTGTGCCTGGGCCTGGCCGGCGAGCTCTCCACCTTCCGCGAGCAGCGGCGGCCACCCGCCTACCCCGAGTACCGGCATGACGACCTCGCGAGCTGCTTCCGCGCCGTGATGTCCGACCTGCGGCAATCGCTGTCGCAGGTGCTGGAGCAGACCGCGCTGCCCATCGATCTGCAAGAGCGCAAGCACGGCATCCGCGTGGCCGTGATCGGCGATGCAGAGTTGCTGCGCACCGCGATGTTCGTGCTGGCCGTGAACGCGCAGATGCCGGGAGAGGCGCTGCGCATGCGCTTCCCCACGCAGGTCAAGATCGGCCCGGCCGAGCGCATCCGCGATCTCGTCAACCTGCAGTTGCCCGGCGTCACGCTGCGCGCGCTGCCCGTGGCGCCGCGGCAAATCCCTTACCACGCCGGGTTCACCTATTTCGAACTCGAAACCCGCGGCAACGAGCTCTGGAAGCAGCTCGAGAGTTCGGGCGGGCTGGCGATGCACATCGCTGGCGAGTTCCCTGGCCTGGCCCTCGAGTTCTGGGCCATCCGCGGCTGAACGCCCGAGCGCGCGCTGGCCGCCCCCACTGAGGCTCTTTCCGGATGAGTGACAACGACAGCCCGAAGGACCCCTTCGCCGCCTTCGAGTCCGACCGCACGGTGATCAAGCCCAGCGCGGGCCGCGGCGCGCGCCCTGCGGCGCCCGCGCCTGCAGGAGCCCCGCCTGTTGCTGCCGCCGGCCCGGCCCTGGCGCATGTGCCGCTGCCAGAACTGCCGGCCCACGCGAGCCTCAACCCGCTGGTGCAGGCCGCAGCGCCCTTGCTCAGCGCCGCCCCGCGCCTGCGCGCGACGCTGCGCCACCCCGACCCGGCCGGCCTGCGCGTGCAACTGGTCGAATCGGTCAAACGTTTCGAGTCGGTGGCGCGGGCGCAGGGCCTGCCCAACGAGCAGGTGGTGGCCGCGCGCTACATCCTGTGCACGCTGCTCGACGAATCGGCTTCCAGCACGCCCTGGGGCGGCTCGGGCGCGTGGTCTTCGCAGAGCCTGCTGGTGCACTTCCACAACGAGGCCTGGGGCGGCGAGAAGGTGTTCCAGCTGCTCACGCGCCTGGTCGAGAACCCCAGCCAGCACCGCAACCTGCTGGAGCTGGTGTACGCCGTGCTCTCGCTGGGTTTCGAGGGCCGCTACAAGGTCTTGAACGACGGCAAGGCGCAGCTCGACAGCGTGCGCGAGCGGCTCGCGGGCAAGCTGCGTGAACTCGCCGGCCCGGCCGAGCGCGACCTGTCGCCGCAGTGGCAGGGCGTGGCCGCAGCGCCGGCGCGGCTGAGCGATGGCGTGCCGCTGTGGGCCGTGGGTGCGGTGCTGGCGGGTGTGCTGCTGGCGCTCTTCCTGGTGCTGCGCCTCACCTTGAACGCGCAGACCGACGCCACCTTCACGGCGCTGCAGGCCATCGACACCAAGGTGCTGGCGGCACCGCCCGCGCCGCCACCGTCCGCCCCGCCGCCACCGCGCCTGGCGCAGCTGCTGAAGAGCGACATCGATGCCGGTGCGGTGGAGGTGAAAGACCTCGCCGATCGCTCCGTCGTCACGCTGCGCGGCGACGGTGTCTTCGACGCTGGCAGCGCCGACCTCTCGGGCAAGGTGCGGCCGCTGTTCGAGCGCATCGGCGCTGCCCTGAACCAGGTGCCCGGCCAGGTGCAGATTGCCGGCCATACCGACAACCAGCCCATCCGCTCGCTGCGTTTCCCGTCGAACTGGCACCTCTCGAAAGACCGCGCCAACAGCGTGAAGGCGTTGCTGGGCGCCTTCGTGAAGCCCGAGCGCCTGAGCGCCGAAGGCCGTGCCGACACCGAGCCGCTGGCCGACAACGGCAGCGCTGACGGGCGCGCGAAGAACCGCCGCGTCGAGATCACGCTGTTCGCCACGGCGCCGAACTGACATGAAGAACTTCCTGCGCAAGGTTTTCAACCCGCTGGTGCTGGGCATCCTCGGCCTGCTGGCCCTGTCGGCCATCGTCTGGTTCGTTTTCCCGCTCATCCCGCTGGGCGAATCGCGGCCGCTGGGCACGCTGTGGCTGCGCCTGCTGGTGCTGGCGTTGATCTGGGGCACCTGGGGCGGTGTGATGGCCTGGAAGGCGCACCAGCGCCGCAAGACCAACGCCGCGCTGCTGCAAGGCCTGGGCGCCGGCCCGTCGGCCAGCGACAAGGAAGCGCAGGTGCTCGCCACCCGCTTCAACGAGGCCGTGCAACGCCTGAAGGCCGCCAAGGGCAAGGGCGCTTTCGGTGGCGGCCAGTACCTGTACGAACTGCCTTGGTACGTGTTCGTCGGTGCGCCGGGCTCGGGCAAGACCACGGCGCTGATGAACGCCGGGCTGCAGTTCCTGCTGGGTGATGGCAAAGACGGCAAGGGCTCGGTGCAAGGCGTGGGCGGCACGCGCAACTGCGAGTGGTGGTTCACGCAGGACGCGGTGCTCATCGACACCGCCGGCCGCTACGCCACGCAGGAAAGCGACAAGGACGTCGACGCCAGCGCCTGGGACAACTTCCTCGCGCTGCTGAAGAGGACCCGCCCGCGCCAGCCCATCAACGGCGTGCTGCTCACGGTCAACATCCAAGACCTCTTGCAGCAGGGCGCCCCTGAGCGCAAGGAGCACGCTGCCAAGCTGCGCGCGCGCCTGAACGAGCTGCAGACCAAGCTGGGCGTGCGTGCGCCGGTGTATGTGCTGGTGACCAAGGCCGACCTCATCGGCGGCTTCAACGAGAGCTTCGAGGCCCTGGCCAAGGAGGAGCGCGACCAGGTCTGGGGCTTCACCTTCGCGCACGACCTCCCGGCCGGTGAAGACCCCATGGCGCAGTTCCCGGCGCTCTACCAGCAACTGCAGCAGCGCCTGGTGTCGCAGCTGGTCGACCGCCTGGAGGCCGAGCGCGACGTGCTCAAGAAAAGCGCGATCTTCGCCTTCCCGCAGGAGTTCGCGGCGCTGCAGGGCGTGCTGGCTGATTTCCTGCGCCAAGTGTTCTCGGGCGGCGGTGCGGTGGAGACCGCGCCGCGTGTGCGTGGTGTCTACTTCACCAGCGGCACGCAGGAAGGCTCGCCCATCGACCGCGTGATGGGCGCGCTGGCTTCGTCCTTCGGCATGGGTGGGCGCAACGCCGCTGTGGCGCCCGGGCGTGGCAAGAGCTTCTTCCTGCACCGCCTGCTGAAAGACCTGGTCTTCGCCGAGCGCGGCTTGGGGGCGCTGAACCCCGTGGCCGAGCGCCGGCGCCATGCGCTGCGCCTGGGGGTGATGGGCACGCTGGCGGTCTTCAGCGTGATCGTGGCCGTGGGCTGGGCGGTCAGCCGCGCGCGCAACCTCGACCACGCCGCCCAGGTGGCCGAACGCCTGCCTGCGCTGCGCCAGGGCGTCGAAGGCCTGCCGCCGGCCACCAGCGCTGACGTGGCGCCTTTGGTCACGCCGCTGAGCGCCTTGCGCGATGCCGCGAAGATCGAAGGCGTGGATCTTGGCAACCCGCCGCTGCTGCACGGCCTGGGCCTCTACCAGGGCGACAAGCTCGATGCCGGTGCGCAGATCGCCTACCACCGCGTCCTGCAGAAGGCGCTGATGCCGCGCGTGGCCAGCCGCCTGGAAGAGCGCCTGCGCGCGGCCAACAAGGACAACCTCGAGGCTGCCTACGAGGCGCTGAAGAGCTACCTGATGCTGCACCAGCCCGAGCGCTTCGATGCCGGGGCGCTGCAGGCCTGGATCGGCGTCGATTGGGATGCCAACTACGGCCGTATGGCGCCTGAAGAGCGCGCGCAGTTGGATGGTCACCTGGCTGCGCTGCTCTCGCTGGGCCCGCCGCGTGCGGCCATCGCGCAAGACCCCAACCTCGTGGCCAGCGTGCGCGAGATGCTGGCGGCCTACCCGCTGGAGTACCGCGTCTACAGCCGCGTCAAGCGCCAGTACAAGCCTGGCAGCGCCAATGACTTCAGCGTCGCCGCGGCCGCCGGCCCCAATGCCGCGCAGGTGTTCCAGCGCACCAGCGCCGAGCCCTTGAGCAAGGGCATCAGCGGCCTGTACACGAAGGACGCCTACCGCCGCCTGGTGCTGCCGGCCATCAAGGAAGCCACGCCGCGCCTGGCGCAGGAAGAAGGCTGGGTGCTGGGCCTGCGCGTCGACCCGGCGCGCCTGCGCGATGCCACGCTCGGTGACGCCGTTGCCGACAAGGTCAAGCGCCTGTACTTCGAGGATTACATCAAGACCTGGGACGCCTACCTCGCCGACGTCAAGCTGGTGAAGCTGAACGACCCCGAGCGTGCTTTGGCCGTCTCGCGCATCTTGTCGGCGGTCGATTCACCGCTGGCCGCCTACCTGCGCGGCATCACCGAGCAGACGCGCCTGGTGCAGGCGGCCGCCGCGCCCAATGCGCTGGAGAAGGCCGCCAACCAGGCCAAGGCAGATGCCGCGCGCCTGGCCGGCGCGGCGCCGGCCGCGGGTGGGGCAGGGGGGCCGCTGGAGCGCATGGTCGACGACCACTTCGCCGGCATCCACCGCCTCGTGACGGGCGACTCGCCGCCCATCAACGACACCCTCAAGCTTTTCGGCGAGCTCTACGCGCAACTCGCGGCCGTGGACGCCGCCAAGAAGAGCAAGACGCCACCGCCCCCTGCCGGTGGCGCCGAGCGTGTGAAGGTGGCCGCCGCCGGCCAGCCCGACCTGGTGCGTGGGCTGGTGGAGCAGATGGCGGATGCCGCGGCCGGCCAGAGCCGCGGCGCCGAGCGAGAAGGCCTCACCGCCGAGCTGCAGCCCATCGCCGAGATCTGCAACCGCAGCATCACCAACCGCTACCCGTTTGCCAGCGGCAGCAAGGCCGACGTGCTGCCGGAAGACTTCGGCCAGCTCTTCGGCCAAGGCGGGCTCTTCGACGAGTTCTTCAAGGCGCGGCTGGCCACCATCGTCGACACCAGCACGCCGACCTGGACCTACCGCCCGCTGGCCGATGGCACCAAGCCGGTGTCGCCGGCGGCGCTGGCCGAGTTCCAGCGTGCGCAACGCATCCGCGAGGTGTTCTTCCGCAATGGCGGCAAGACGCCGGCCATCCGCGTCGAGATGCGCCTGTCGGAGCTGGAGCCCTCGCTGAAGGAGCTGAGCTTCGACATCGACGGCCAGGTGCAGAAGCTCACCACCACCTCGCCGTCCATCAGCATCGCCTGGCCCAGCCCGCGCCTGGCCTCGGTGATCAAGATGAGCACGGGCTTGGGCAATGCCGGCCCGCTGGTGCAGACCGACGGCTCGTGGGCCCTGTTCCGCCTGTTCGAGCGCTTCCAGATCGAGCCCGGTGCCGTGCCCGAGAAGTTCAGCGTCATCATGAACCTGGACGGCAAGCGGGCCCGGCTGGAGGTCATCGCGGCCAGCGTCTTCAACCCCTTCCAGCTGCGCGAGATCAAGCAGTTCCGCTGCCCCGCGGCGCTCTGAGCCGGCGCCCGCCATGCCGAACACGGCCGCCCACCCGACTGCCATGCCGAGCGCAGCGGCCGCCGTCGGCCAGCCGCCGGGCTGGCACGGCAAGCTGCCTTCGCTGGGTGATTTCGCGTCGCGCCGGCTGGGCAGCGCGTTCATCGAGCCTTGGGATGCCTGGCTCGCCAGCGGGCTGCTCGCGCTGCGCGAGCAGCGGCCCGAAGGCTGGCTGCAAGACTACCTGGGCTCGCCGAGCTGGCGTTTTCTGCTGATGCCCGGCGTGCTGCCGGGCGAGGCAGGCCGCCAGGCCTGGGCCGGGGTGCTGATGCCCTCGGTCGACCGCGTGGGCCGCTACTTCCCGCTGACGCTGGTGCTGCCACTGGGCACCGGGCCGGCCCACACGCAAGAGATGAACGGCCTGTGGGCCTGGCTCTCGCGCTTGGACGAACTGGCCCGCGATGCGCTTTTCGAAGACTGGACGGCCGACCGTCTGGAGGACGAACTGGCCTGCATGGCCTTGCCCGCGCTGAGCCCGCCGTCTGCGGAAGCCGTGGCGATGCCGGCCGTGGCCGGTGCGCTGGTGGCGCCGGCGGGCGTCGGCCCCGCCGATGCCGCGCTGCACATTGGCACGCAGGCACAGGCCGCCTGGGCCGAGGGTACCCGCGGCCTCGCCTGGTGGCACGCCCGGCCCGACGAGCAGGCACCTCGGTTGTGGGTGTCGCGCGGCCTGCCCGGTGCTGCGGCCATGGCCCAGCTCTTCGGCCCGGCTGCGACAATCTGAGCTTCCGCACACCGCACAGCCCCACCCGGACATGACACCCGACGCCCCCGACGACGACCGCACCGTCATCCGGCCGCCCGGCGCCACGCCGCCCACGGGCTTCCAGCCGACGCAGTGGTCGGCCGGCCAGGCTGCGGGCGCGGCGCCGCCGCCGGAAGCCACGCAGATGGTGGCGCCGCCGCCCGCCGATGGCGGGCACTTGCCGGTGGGCACGATGCTGGCCGAGTTCCGTCTCACCGAACTGATCGGCGAGGGGGGCTTCGGCGTCGTCTACAAGGCCTTCGACACCTCGCTGGAACGCGAGGTGGCGCTGAAGGAGTACATGCCTTCCTCGCTGGCGCAGCGCATCGGCGGCGGTACGCAGGTGCAGGTCAAGAGCGAGCGCTACCGCGAGACCTTCGAAGCCGGCCGCGAGAGCTTCGTGAAGGAAGCGAAGATGCTCGCCAGCTTCGACCACCCGTCGCTGGTGAAGGTCTACCGTTTCTGGGAGGCCAACGGCACCGCCTACATGGTGATGCCGCTGCTCAAGGGCACCACGCTGAAGGACGTGCTGCGCGACATGAAGCGCGGCGGCCAGCCCATCGACGAGCCCTGGCTGCGGGGCGTGCTGAGCCAGATCACCGAGGCGCTGCTGGTCATCCACGCCGAGCAGGTCTACCACCGCGACATCGCGCCCGACAACGTGATGTTCCTGCCCGAGAAGGGCCGCTGGCTGCTGCTCGACTTCGGCGCGGCGCGCCGCGTCATCAGCGAGCAGACGCAGGCACTGACGGTCATCCTGAAGCCCGGCTACGCGCCCGTGGAGCAGTACGCCGAGATCCCGGGCATGAAGCAGGGCCCGTGGACCGATGTCTACGCCCTGGCCGCGGTGCTGTACTTCGCCATCGTCGGCCGCACGCCGCCGCCGAGCGTGGGCCGCATCCTGAACGACACCTACCAGCCGCTGGTGGAAAGCGCCGCCGGCCGCTTCAGCGAGCGTTTCCTCGGCGCCATCGACCGCGCGCTGGCCGTGCGGCCCGAGCACCGCACGCAAAGCATCGGTGAACTGCGTCAGGACATCGGCCTGGGCGACAGCGTGCCCGTCGAGTCGCACTACGCCACGCAGCCGCTGCCCCCCGGTACCGAGATGCCGGCGCGTTATCCCGCCGAAGCGACCCAGGCTCACGCGCCCACGGCGCGCGGTGCCCCGGCGCCGCAGGCGCTGATGCCGGCCACGCCGGCACGCGCCGGCGCCGCCGCGCCCGTGTATGCCACAGCCAGCCAGAGCCCGCCCGCCAAGGGCCAGGGCGCGATGATCGGCACGGGCGCAGGCGCCCTGGTGGCCATCGCCGTGGGGCTGTACTTCGTGCTCGCCCCCAAGCCCCGGCCGGCACCTGCCGAACAGGCCGCCGTGCCCTCGCCGGCACCGGCCCCTGCTTCGGCCACGGTGGCCGCAGCACCTGCGCCGGCACCGGCCGCGGCAACACCGCCCACAGCCGCGCCCGCGCAGCCCGCCAGTTTCGAACCTGCGGCCGAGTTCGACCGCGTGGTGAAGGCGCAGACCCCCGGCTTCGGCGTGCGCCTGCTCACCAACAAGACCCGCTACCGCATCGGACTCGACGACCTCACCATGACGGTGCAGGCCGAGCGCGACGGCTACCTCTATCTCTTCGTGCACGGCGCCGACAAGTCGCTGCTGCAACTGGTGCCCAGCTTCACCTCGGGCTCGGTGCAAGTGAAGAAGGGCCAGATCCTGAAGCTGCCGCTGCCCGGTGAAACCGCCTGGGAGACCAGCGGCCCGCCCGGCCCGACCGACCTGCTGGTGATGGTGTCACCGCGCCAGCGCGACCACAGCGCGCTCAAGCCCAAGAAGGACGGCTCGATCCGCGTCTTCCCGACAGGCGCCGAAGCCGCCGCCCTGGCCGCCAGCTTCGACGGCACCGGCCCGGTGATGGCCGGCAAGCCGCTGTGCACCCCCAACCAGCCCTGCGAAGACGAGTTCGGTGCGGCGCTGGTACGCGTTGAGATCGTGCCCTGAACAAGGCCTTCGTCAAGGAGCCCGAAGGGGACGAGGACGATGACAGCCCGGGCCTGCCGCCGCTGCCGGCGGGCACGCGCAACTACATCACCCCGGCCGGTTACCAGCGGCTGCGCGCTGAGCTGATGACGCTGCTGGACGTGGAGCGGCCGAAAGTGGTCGAGACCGTGTCCTGGGCCGCCAAGAACGGCGACCGCAGCGAAAACGGCGACTACCTCTACGGCAAGAAGCGCCTGCGCGAGATCGACCGCCGCATCCGCTTTCTCACCAAGCGCCTGGACATCGCCGAGGTGGCCGACCCTTCGGCGCACCACGGCAGCGACCAGGTCTTCTTCGGTGCCACCGTCACCTACGCCACGGCTGCGGGCGATGAGCGCACCATCACCATCAAGGGCATCGACGAAGCCGACAGCCTGCAGGGCGAGGTGAGCTGGATCGCCCCCATCGCCCGGGCGCTGCTCAAGGCGCGCGAGGGCGACGAAGTGGCGCTGGTCACACCGGTTGGCGTGGAGAAGATCGAGGTGGTGGAGGTGCGCTACCCGGCGCCCTGAAAGGCCCGCGCTCGGGCTCAGTGCAAGCGCGTGCGCGAGACCTTCAGCACCACGGGTGAACGCCGCATGGTGCGCAGCACGTCGGCCAGGTGCACACGGTCGCGCACGCTGATGAGCAGGCGCAGTTCGGTGGTTTCCTGGGCCGGGTGGCCGGCGCGGGCGGCGCTGCCGCCGCTGGGGTCCATGTCGAGGTGGGTGATGTCGGCTTCGGCACTGCTGACGGCCGAGGCCACCTGGGCCAGCACGCCCTTGCCGTTCTGCACCAGCACGTGCAATTGGGTCTCGAAGGAGCGCGTCATCTCCTCGGCCCAGTCCACGCGCATCCAGCGCTCGCTGTCGCGTTCCAGCAGGCGGCGCGCGGTGGGGCAGTCGGCGGTGTGCACCATCAGGCCTTCGCCGCGGCCCAGGTAACCGACGATGTGGTCGCCCGGGATGGGCCGGCAACAAGGCGCGAACTGGATGGAGGCACCTTCACTGCCATCCACCAGCACCTCGCCCTGCGTGAAGGCGTTGTCGTCCTGGCCGTAGCGGCCGAGCGTGAGCGTCACGGCATCGGGCTTGATGCCACGCTCGCCCATCATCTGCGCCAGGCGCTTGGCCACGATGATGGCGATCTTGCGGCCCAGGCCGATGTCCACCAGCAGCTCACTGCGGTTGCGGTTGCCGCCCCAGCGCGCGAGTTGCTGCCACAGGCTGGCCGCAGCGGTGTCGGTGGGGTCGGCCGAAGGCGGCTGCAGGCCTTCGGCGCGCAGCGCCTGGGCCAGCAGTTTTTCGCCGAGGGCGCGCGACTCCTCGGCTTCCATGTTCTTCAGGTGGTGGCGGATCTTGCTGCGTGCCCGCCCAGTGCGCACCATGCTCAGCCAGCCCGGGTTGGGCTTGGCGCCGGGTGCGGTGATGATCTCCACCACGTCACCGCTCTTGAGTTCTGTGCGCAGTGCCACGGGCTCGCCGTTGACCTTGGCGGCCACCGTGTGCTGGCCCACATCAGAGTGGATGGCGTAGGCGAAATCCACCGGCGTGGCGCCGCGCGGCAGCGCCAGGATCTTGCTGCGCGGCGTGAACACGTAGACCGCATCGGGGTGCAGGTCGATCTTCACGTGTTCCAGGAACTCGGCTGCGTCGCGCGTTTCGTTCTGGATGTCGAGCAGGCTCTGCAGCCACATCGCGCTGAGCTGCTGCGCATCGGCCGTGGCGTTGCGGCGGTCGTTGGTCTTGTAGATCCAGTGCGCGGCGATGCCCTTCTCGGCCACCGCGTGCATGGCCTCGGTGCGCACCTGGAACTCCACCGCCGTGCCCAGGGGGCTGACCAGCGTGGTGTGCAGGCTCTGGTAGCCGTTGGCCTTGGGGATGGCGATGTAGTCCTTGAAGCGCCCCGGCACAGGCTTGTACAGCTGGTGCAGCACGCCTAAAGCGATGTAGCACTCGGTGAGCGTGGGCACGACGATGCGGAAGCCGAAGATGTCGTTGACCTGCGCGAAGCCGGCGTGTTTCTCGCGCATCTTCTCGTAGATGGAGGAGACGGTCTTCTCGCGGCCGCTGACCTGCACCTTCATCTTCTGTTGGCCGAAGGCTTCCAGCACTTCCTTCTGCACGCGCTCGACGATGTCGCGCCGGTGTCCGCGCGCCCGCTGCACGGCTTTGGACAGCGCCCCGTGCCGCCACGGGTGCAGCATCTCGAAGCACAGTTCCTGCAGTTCGCGGTAGCTCTGGTTCAGGCCCAGGCGGTGAGCGATGGGCGCGTAGATGTCGAGCGTCTCGCGTGCGATGCGCTGGCGCTTGTTGGGCGCCATGGCCTGCATGGTGCGCATGTTGTGCATGCGGTCGGCCAGCTTGATAAGGATGACGCGCACGTCGCGCGCCATGGCCAGCAGCATCTTGCGGAAGCTCTCGGCCTGGCTCTCTTCGCGCGTGTTGAACTGCAGCTTGTCGAGCTTGGTCAGGCCGTCGACGAGGTCGGCCGTGGGCGCGCCGAACTTCTCGATCAGCTCGGTCTTGGTGACGCCCTGGTCCTCGATGGTGTCGTGCATCAGCGCAGCCATGATGGCCTGTGCATCGAGCTTCCAGTCGGCACACAGGCCGGCCACCGCGATGGGGTGGGTGATGTAGGGCAGGCCGCTGGCGCGGTACTGGCCGAGGTGCGCCGCATCGGCGAACTTGTAGGCCTCGCGCACCTGCTTCAGCTCGGCCTTGGAGAGGTAGCTGAGCTTGTCGTTCAGCGCCGCGTACGAGGTGACCTCCACCGAGGGCTCGGCCGGGCTTTGCGCCAGCGGGCCGCGTTGCAGCCCTTGCAGCGCAGCGGGCAGCAGTTCGGCGGCGAGGGAACGCAGGCTCATGGCCCGAATTTAGCCTGCTTTGTGCACACCGGCCGTGCGCCGGGGCAATGCGCCGTGCGACTGTGCGCGCCCATGCAAAAGGGGCCCGGCCGTCAGGCGGGGCCCCTTGCGGGCGAGCGGTGCTTCAGCAGCGCTTCAGACGGGCACCTTGCGCAGCATCTCCACGCCCACTTCGCCGGCGGCGATTTCGCGCAGCGCGGTGACGCCGGGCTTGTTCTTGGTCTCGATCTTGGGCGCGTGGCCCTGGCTCAGCATGCGGGCCCGGTAGGTGGCGGCCAGCACGAGCTGGAAGCGGTTCGGGATCTTGACGAGGCAGTCTTCGACAGTGATGCGGGCCATGGGTGCCTTCGGGGGTGTTTCAGGTGTGAGGCCGGCCTGTTTTCAGGCCAAGCCCAGCGCAGCAAAGACCTGCGAGCGGTTGCGCTGCTGCGCGGCGTACTTCAGGCGCTGTGAGTGAACGACCGTCTTCAGGTCGAACAACGCCGTCTCGAACAAGCTGTTGATGATAACAAAGTCGAAGTGCCGGGCCTGGGCCACCTCGGTGCGGGCGTTGGTCATGCGCGTGGCGATGACCTCGGGCGTGTCTTCGCCGCGCCGGTCCAGGCGCTGCATCAGCTCGCCCCAGCTCGGCGGCAGGATGAAGATCAGCACCGCGTGCGGGAACAGGCGCTTGATCTGCAGCGCGCCTTGCCAGTCGATCTCCAGCACCACGTCCTGGCCGTCGGCCAGGCGCGCTTCGATGGCTTTGCGGCTGGTGCCGTAGAGGTTGCCGTGCACCTCGGCGTGCTCGAAGAAGTCGCCATGGGCGACCATGGCGCGGAACTCGGGTTCGGTGATGAAGTGGTACTCGCGGCCGTCCACCTCCTGCCCGCGCGGCTTGCGCGTGGTGTGGCTGACGGAGACGGCCAGCCGCGAATCGAGTTCCAGCAGCGCCTTGACGAGGCTGGACTTGCCGGTGCCGCTGGGCGCCGCGACGCAGAAGAGGTTGCCTGGTGTTTCCATGGCCGGATTTTCCCTCAGCGCCGCCGCAGCGGCCTACTCGACGTTCTGCACCTGCTCGCGCATCTGCTCGATGGCGACCTTCATCTCCACCGACAGGTTGGTCAGTTCCAGCGCCGCGCTCTTGCTGCCCAGGGTGTTGGCCTCGCGCTGCAGTTCCTGGATCAGGAACTCCAGGCGCTTGCCGAGTTCGCCGCCGGTCTTGAGCAGGCGCTCGATCTCGTCGAGGTGCGAACCCAGGCGGCCGAGTTCTTCGGCCACATCGATGCGGATGGCGAAGGCCGCAGCTTCGGCCATGGCCCGTTCATGCAGGTTCTGCGCCGGGATGGCAGCGCCGGCTTGCACCGTGGCGAGGGCCTCGTTCCAGCGTTCGAGAAAACGCGCCTGCTGGCGCTGAACAACCTGCGGCAGCAGCGGCGCCGCTTGCGCCGCCAACTCGCGCAGCCGCGCCACGCGTTCCAGCAGGATGGTGGCCAGGCGCGCACCTTCGCGCGCCCGCGCCTCGCGCAGGCCCTGGATGCAGCGGCGTGCAGCGTCCAGCGCTGGTTCGTCCAGCTTGACGGTGGTGCTGCCGCCCTTGCACCAGTGCAGCACTTCGTTGACGCTCAGCGGCCGGGCGCTGGGCAGCCAGCCCTGCACGTTGCCCTGGTGGTGCGAGAGGCGGTTGAGCTGCTCGCTGGTGGGGGCGGGCACGGCGCTGTCGGTCTCGCGGCTGGTGGCCACGCGCAGCTCGATCTTGCCGCGGCGGAAGGCGCCGGTGAGCAGTTCGCGCAGCGCCGGCTCCAGGCCGCGCAGCTCGTCCGGCAGGCGCAGGGCCAGGTCGAGGAAGCGGCCGTTGACCGAACGCGCCTCCACCGTCACCGAGGTGGTGGAGGCCGGGGCGCCCTCGCCCGTTTCACCGCCACCTGCCGCCGCGTTGGCGTAACCCGTCATGCTATAAACAGCCACTCTTTTCGCCTCAAAAGTCACACCCGATTATGTCCAAGCCCAAACCAGCGCCGTTGCCTTCGGGCACCGTGGTAGGGGGCTACACGATCGTCAAGAAGCTGGCCGCTGGCGGCTTCGGCGTGGTGTACCTGGCCGAAGGCGACAACAAGCAGCTCGTCGCCATCAAAGAGTACCTGCCGGCCAGCCTGGCCGAGCGTTCCGCTGGCGAGCTGACGCCACGCGTCAAGCCCGACAAGCAGCCGCTGTACCGCCTGGGCCTGAAGAGCTTCTTCGAAGAAGGCCGCAGCCTCGCGCAGATCAGCCACCCCAGCGTGGTGAGCGTGCTGAACTTCTTCCGCGAGAACGAAACCGTCTACATGGTGATGAACTACCTGCAGGGCGACACCCTGCAGGACTTCATCGTCACCGCGCGCGACCTGAAGCGCGACAAGGTCTTCCGCGAAAGCACCATCCGCAGCCTCTTCGACGAGATCCTGCGCGGCTTGCGCATCGTGCACCAGCACAAGATGCTGCACCTGGACATCAAGCCGGCCAACATCTTCGTCACCAACGACAACAAGGCCGTGATGCTCGACTTCGGCGCCGCGCGCGAGGTGCTGAGCAAAGAGGGCAACTTCATCCGCCCGATGTACACGCCGGGTTTCGCGGCGCCCGAGATGTACCGCCGCGACGGCACGCTGGGCCCCTGGACCGACATCTACGCCATCGGCGCCTGCATCTACGCCTGCATGCAGGGCTACCCGCCGAACGACGCGCCGCAGCGCATCGAGAAAGACCGCCTCGCACTCAGCCTGAGCCGCCTGCGCAACGTCTACTCCGACAACCTCATCGAGGTGACGGAGTGGTGCATGAGCCTCGACCCGCTGAGTCGTCCGCAGAGCGTGTTCGCGCTGCAGAAAGAACTGGCGCGCGAGACCGAGCGCCGCTACACCAAGCTGAGTTTCGGCGAGCGGCTGAAGCTGCAGATCGAAACGCTCAAGACGGGCCAAAAGGCCTGACGCCGCATGCAGTTCTCCGTCTACCAAGTCAGCCGCAAGGGCGGACGCGAGAAAAACGAAGACCGCATGGGCTACTGCTACACGCGGGATGCCGGGCTGTTTGCGCTGGCCGACGGCATGGGCGGCCACCCCGAAGGCGAGGTGGCCAGCCAGCTGGCGCTGCAGACCATGTCGGCGATGTTCCAGCGCGAGGCCAAGCCCAAGCTGGCCGACCCGCTGCGTTTTCTGCAAGAGGCCATCATCGCTGGCCACCACCAGCTGTTGCGCTACGCCACCGAGCGCGGCTTGATGGACACGCCGCGCACCACCATCGTGGCCTGCGTGCTGCAGGGCCGGCAGGCCTTCTGGGCGCATTGCGGTGATTCACGCCTGTACCTGGTGCGCGGCGACAAGCTCGTGGCGCGCACGCGCGACCACAGCTATTCCGAGCTGCAGGAAACGCTCTCGCACGTGGTGCCCATGGGCGACCGCGTCAACCGCAACGTGCTCTTCACCTGCCTGGGCAGCCCGGGCAAGCCGGTGGTGGACACCGCCGGCCCATTGGTGGTGCACCCCGGCGACCGCGTGATGCTGTGCAGCGACGGCTTGTGGGGCAGCCTGCCCGACAACCAGATCACCGAGATCCTGGCCACGCACCAGATCGGCGACGCGGTGCCCGAGCTGGTGGAACGTGCGCTGCGTGTGGCCGGTGAGAAGAGCGACAACGTCACCGTGCTGGCCGTCGAATGGGAATCGGCCGAAGACATGGACAGCAAGGGCGCCATCAGCACGCTTTCGCTGGGCGACGAGGTGTTTGCCTCCACCATCCAGGCCAGCCTGGGCGCCGACGCGAACGCCGACGATCTGGACGAGGCCGAGATCGAGCGCAGCATTCGCGAGATCAACGAGGCTATCCAGCGTTCGTCAGCGCGAAAGCGCTGACGAACGCTGGATTGCATCCAGCCGTCCGCTCGGCTCCCCCAGCCTTGCAGGCCGCGCCCTCGCAGAGCTCGGGCTCCTCGGGCCGTCCGACAGCCCTCAGGGCTGTCGGAGCCGCGGCCCTCGGCCCCTCCGGGAGGGGGCTCCAGTCAGACCGACCACAATCGTCGAGTTTGCACTCGACGATTCCCCATCCCATGAGCTTCTCTCGTTCTTCCGGCCGCGCCGCTGACAGCCTGCGCCCGGTGCGCATCCAGCGCCACTTCACCAAACACGCCGAAGGCTCGGTGCTGGTGTGTTTCGGCGACACCCAGGTGCTGTGCACCGCCTCGGTGGAAGAGAAGGTGCCGCCCTTCAAGCGCGGCAGCGGCGAGGGTTGGCTCACGGCCGAGTACGGCATGCTGCCGCGCGCCACGCACACGCGCAGCGACCGTGAGGCCGCCAAGGGCAAGCAGAGCGGCCGCACGCAGGAAATCCAGCGCCTGATCGGCCGCAGCCTGCGCAGCGTCTTCGACCTGCAGGCTCTGGGCGAGCGCACCATCAGCCTTGATTGCGACGTGCTGCAGGCCGATGGCGGCACGCGCACCGCGGCCATCACCGGCGCCTTCGTTGCCGCGCACGACGCGATCTCGGTGCTGCTGGCGCAAGGCAAGCTCACGGCCAGCCCCATCCGCGATTTCGTGGCCGCGGTCTCGGTGGGCGTGGTGCAGGGCGTGCCGCTGCTCGACCTGGAATACACCGAAGACTCGGCCTGCGACACCGACATGAACGTGGTGATGACGGGCAGTGGCGGTTTCGTGGAAGTGCAGGGCACGGCCGAAGGCGCGCCCTTCTCGCGCGCCGAGATGGACCAGCTGCTGGCGCTGGCAACGAAAGGCATCGCCGAGCTCAACGCGCTGCAGCGCCAGGCGCTTGGGGTGGCCTGATGGCCGGCGCTGCCACCGCGGCAGCACCGCTGCGCCTGGTGCTGGCCTCCAACAACGCGAAGAAGCTGAAAGAGCTGCGCGCGCTGCTGCAAGACCTGCCGCTGGCGCTGGTGGCCCAGGGTGAACTGGGCATTGCCGAGGCCGAAGAGCCGCATCTCACCTTCATCGAAAACGCGCTGGCCAAGGCGCGGCATGCGGCCGCGGCCTGCGGCGGTGCGGCCATCGCCGACGATTCCGGCCTGTGTGTGGACGCGCTGGGCGGCGCGCCGGGCGTGATCTCGTCGCACTACGCGGGTGAGTTGCCCGCCAGCGCGGCGGCCGACCGCGAAGCCCGCCGCGCCCTGCAGGACGCCGCCAACAACGCGCGCCTGCTGCAGGCCTTGCAGGCGCACCCCGAGCCCGCGGCCCGGCGCGCAGCCTTCGTCAGCACGCTGGTGGCGGTGCGCCATGCGCAAGACCCGCAGCCGCTGGTGGCGGTGGGGCGCTGGCCGGGGCAGATCCTGGCCGTGCCGCGCGGCTCGCGAGGCTTCGGCTACGACCCGCTGATGTTCATCCCCAAGCTCGGCCACACCGTGGCCGAACTGCCGGCCGAGGTGAAGAACGTGCACAGCCACCGCGCCCGCGCCGTGGCACAGCTGCGCACGCTGCTGCAAGAGGCCTGGGGCTTGTGATTCCGATCGCCCCGCAGGCGGAAGGCCCAGGCGTCGCCCCGCGCGACATGCAGCACTACCTGCGCCCGGGCACGCTCACGCTCGGCGCGCTGCCGCCGCTGGCGCTGTACGTGCACCTGCCGTGGTGCCTGAAGAAGTGCCCTTACTGCGACTTCAACAGCCACGAGCTGCAGCGCAGCGCCAGCGGCACGGCCGTGCTGAACGATGCGCTGCAGCAGCGTTATGTCCATGCCCTGATGGCCGACCTGGAAGCAGCCCTGCCGCTGGTGTGGGGCCGTCGCGTACACAGTGTCTTCATCGGCGGCGGCACGCCCAGCCTTTTCACGCCCGAACGCATCGACACGCTGATTGCCGGCCTGCGTGCGCGCCTGCCACTGGAAGCCGGCGCCGAGATCACGCTGGAAGCCAACCCCGGCACCTTCGAGCGCGAGCGTTTCCGCGCCTACCGCGCCGCGGGCGTGACGCGCCTGTCCATCGGCGTGCAGAGCTTCGACGACACCGCGCTGCAGCGCATCGGCCGCGTGCACGACGCCGCGCAAGCCCGCGCCGCCGTGGAAGAAGCGCGTGAGGCTTTCGAGACCTTCAACCTCGACCTGATGTACGCGCTGCCCGGGCAGACGCTGGCGCAGCTGGCGCAAGAGCTCGACACCGCACTGGGCTACGCACCTCCGCACCTGAGCATCTACCACCTGACAGTGGAGCCGAACACGGCGTTTGCCAACCGCCCGCCCGAGCACCTGCCCGACGACGACCTCGCCAGCGACATGCTCGACCTCATCACCGAGCGCACCGCCGCGGTGGGGCTGGATCGTTACGAGGTCAGCGCCTTTGCACAGAACGGCCACCGCTGCGCGCACAACCTGAACTACTGGCAGTTCGGTGATTACCTGGGCATCGGCGCCGGCGCGCACGGCAAGCTGAGCTTCCCGCACCGCGTGCTGCGCCAGGTGCGCTGGCGCGAGCCGCAGCTGTACATGCAGCACGCACTCGCCGGGCGCGCCGTGAGCAACGAACACGAGGTGGCGCGGCGCGACCTGCCCTTCGAGTTCATGATGAACGCGCTGCGCCTGCGCGAAGGCTTCGAGCTCGCGCGCTACACCGAACGCACGGGCCTGCCGCTGTCCAGCATCGCCACGGCGCTGCAGCAGGCGCAGGCGCGCGGGCTGCTGGAACCCGTGCCTGCCGCACCGGCGCCCGCCGGTGCCCCCGCGCTCGCCGCAGCCCTGCGGCCCACCGCGCGCGGCTTCGATTTCCTGTCTGATCTGCAGTCGCTCTTCCTCGCCGAAGCGGCGCGCGGCGGCTGACCCCGAATTCGCAGGGGGGCAGGCGGGCGCCGGCTGCATACACTCCGCCGGTCATTTGTCACACCCTGGCTGTCTTCTGGCGGCGGGGCCGTTCCACCTACCTGCGACCACGGTCGCCGCCACCATGACGTCCAACCCCTCCCACCGCTGGCAGTTCTTTCGCCGGGGCGGCTTCGACCAGGTCGCGCTGAGCACCGCCGAAGACCTGCGCCAGCTGCACACGCTCGACCCCAAGCTGTGGACGGCACTGGCCTGCCCCACCACCGGGCTGGAGTTCGACGCCACCACGCTCAAGCTCATCGACAGCAACGGTGACGGCAACATCCGCGTGCCGGAGATCCTGGCCGCCGTGCGTTTCGCGTGTGAACGCCTGCTCGACCCGGGTGTGCTCTTCGGCGGCGGCCCGCTGAAGCTGGCCTCGCTGCGCAGCGACGATGACGAAGGCCGCAAGCTGCTGGCCGCCGCCCAGCATGTGCTGCAGCGCCTGGGTCAGACCGAGGCGGCGGCGCTGACGGCCGCCGACTTCGCCGACATGACGCGCCTGTTCGCCCCCGACCAGCCCAACGGCGACGCCGTGGTGCCAGCCGCGTTGGCCCAGGTGCATGGTGGTGCCGAGCACGGGGCGCGGCTGGCCGGGCTGGTGGCCGACATCGTGGCCACGCAAGGCGCGGTGGCCGACCGCAGCGGCGAGCCCGGCGTGAGCGCCGAGACCACCGCCGCCTTTTTCGAACAGGCCGCGGCCGTGCTGGCTTGGCACCAGCACGCGCAAGACGCCGCCGAGAGCGTGATGCCGCTGGGCGAGGCCACCGCGGCCGCCGCTGACGCCGTGGCCGCCGTGCAGGCCAAGGTGGACGACTTCTTCACCCGCTGCCGCCTGGCCGCCTACGACGAGCGTGCCGCCGAGCCGCTGAACCCCGCGGCCACGGCCTACGGCGCGCTGGCCGGCGCCACGCTGGGTGCTGGCGATGCCGCCCTGGCCGCACTGCCGCTGGCCACCATTGCCGCGGGCGCAGCCTTGCCTTTGAGCGAGGGCGTGAACCCGGCCTGGGCGGCGGCCATCGCTGCGCTGCACAGCGCGGCCGTGAAGCCACTGCTGGGCGAGCGCCAGGTGCTCAGCGCCGACGAATGGGCCACGCTTACCGCGCGGCTGGCTGCGCACCAGGCCTGGCGTGCCGAGCGCCCCGCCGGCGCGGCGGCCGGGCTGGAGCGTGCCCACCTGCAGGCGCTGGCGGGCAGCGACGCGCAGGCGCAGTTGCTGGCGGTGGTGGCGGCCGATGCGGCCTCCGACACGTCTGCATCCACGATTGACAGCCTGCAGCGCCTGACGCACCTGCACCGCGACCTGGTGGCGCTGCTGCGCAACTTCGTCAGCCTGGCCGATTTCTACGACCCGCAGCAGCTCGCCGTCTTCCAGGCCGGCACGCTGTACATCGACCAACGCAGCTGCACCCTGGTGCTGCGCGTGGCCGATGCCGGCGCGCACGCGAAGATGGCGCCGTTCTCGGGCTGCTACTTGGTCTATTGCCAGTGCGAGCGCGCGGGCGAGGCGCCGATCACCATCGCCGCAGCGCTCACGGGTGGCAGCGTCGACGAGCTGATGGTGCCCGGCCGCCACGGCGTGTTCTACGACCGCGAAGGCCGCGACTGGGCCGCCACGGTGACCAAGGTGGTCGAGCAGCCCGTCAGCGTGCGCCAGGCCTTCTTCGCGCCTTACCGCCGCGCCGGGCAGTTCATCGAGAGCCAGATCCGCAACTTCGCCACCGCGCGCGAGAAGGCGGCCGATGCCGGCCTGCAAGGCGGGATCTCGGCCACCGGCAAGGCGGCGGCTGCGCCTGCACCTGCAGCGCCAGCGGCACCAACGCCGCCGTTCGACATTGCGCGTTTTGCCGGCATCTTCGCGGCCCTGGGCCTGGCGGTGGGCGCCATCGGCACGGCCTTGACGGCAGCGCTCTCGGGGCTGTTCACGCTGGCCTGGTGGCAGCTGCCGCTGGTGGTGGCGGGGGTGCTGCTGGCGATCTCCACGCCATCGATGTTGCTGGCCATGCTGACGCTGCGGCGGCGCAACCTCGGCCCGCTGCTGGATGCCAACGGTTGGGCGGTGAATGCGCGGGCGCGCATCAACATCCCCTTCGGCCGTTCTCTCACGGCGCTGGCCGAGCTGCCGGCCGGGGCCACCCGCTCGGCGGTGGACCCCTTCGCGGAAGCCCCCAGCCGCTGGCCGCTGTCGCTGGGCCTGGCGGCGGTGGCCGCTGCCGTGTGGGGCGCTTGGCGCGCCGGTTGGCTGGCCGGCCTGTTCTGACCGGCGAGCTTGGCAGGCCGCCCGCTCAGACGCGGGTGGCCACGCCCACGTGCTGGCGCAGCCACTCCACCAGCTTGGGAGCGATCTGCGTCAGCGGCAGCACCTCGCTGGCCGCGCCGTGGTTGATGGCCTCGCGCGGCATGCCGAAGACGACGCAGCTCTGCTCGTCCTGCACCAGGTTGTAGCTGCCGGCGTCGCGCATGGTGCGCATGGCGCGTGCGCCGTCGCCGCCCATGCCGGTGAGCATCACGCCCAGGGCGTTGCGGCCCACCACGCGGGCCGCGCTGTCGAACAGCACTTCCACGCTGGGCTTGTGGCGGTTGACGGGCTCGCCGTCCTGCACGCGTGCGATGTAGTTCGCGCCCGAGCGTTCCACGCTGAGGTGGAAGCCACCCGGCGCGATGTAGGCATGGCCCGGCAGCACCCGTTCTCCGTCCTGCGCCTCGGCCACGCGGATGCGGCACAGGCTGTTCAGCCGCGCCGCGTAGCTCTTGGTGAAGCCCGGCGGCATGTGCTGCGTGATCATCACCGCAGGGCAGTCGGCCGGCAGGTTCACCAGCACCTCGCGCGTGGCTTCGGTGCCGCCGGTGGAGGCGCCGATGAAGATGATCTTCTCGGTGCTCAGCCGGCCCAGCGAGGCCATGGTCACGGGCTTGGGCGGCGGCGCACCCGGGGTGCTGGTGGCCGGTGCGGCCAGGCGGTGCACACGTGCCTTGGCGGCGGTGCGGATCTTGTCGGTGATGTCGGCGCCCAGCTGGCGCAGGCCATCGGCCACGCCGATCTTGGGCTTGGCCACGAAATCCACCGCGCCGAGTTCCAGCGCCTTGAGCGTGACATCGGCGCCGCGCTCGGTCAGCGTGCTCACCATCACCACCGGCATCGGGCGCAGGCGCATCAGGCGGCTGAGGAAATCGATGCCGTCCATGCGCGGCATCTCGACATCGAGCGTGATGACGTCGGGGTTGAGGTTGCGGATCATCTCGCGCGCCACCAGGGGGTCGGCAGCGGCGCCGATGCAGGTCATGTCGGGCTGGCGGTCGATGATCTCGGCCAGCAGGCCGCGGACGAGGGCAGAGTCGTCGACGACGACGACACGGATCTTGGTGCTCATGCGTGGGTCTCCCGGATCTTTTGTGCTGGGTGCGCCCGTTCTCAGAACAGGTCGACGCTGCCGCCGCTGCTGGCCACCGGCACCACCTTGCTGGACGCGGCGCGTTCCTGCGCGGCCAGGGCTTCGGTGTTGGCCGAGGCCAGGCGCTTGACCATGGCCTTGCCGCTGGCGGGCAGGAAGCACACCTTGCGCGGGTAGATGTCCATCACGTCCTTGCTGACCACGGTGATGCGTTCGGTGCGCAGGTAATCGAGCACGAAGGCGGTGTTGCGCTCGCCGACGTTGATGGTGTTCATGCCGCTGATGACGGCGCCACCGCCGAAGACCTTGGCTTCCATGGTGCTGCGCGTGGCGCCGCGCTTGACCATCTCACCGATCAGCAGGTCCATCGCAAAGCTTCCGTATCGGCCGCTGTCGGCGCCGCCGCTCTGGCCGGTGTCGGGCAGCAGGAAGTGGTTCATGCCGCCGACGCGCTTTTCGCGGTCCCACAGGCAGGCGGCGATGCACGAGCCCAGGGTCGTCATCACCAGCAGGTCTTCATCGGCGACGAAGAACTCGCCCGGCAGCACCTTGACGGCTTCGTTCTTGAAGTGCGCGTCGTAGAAGAAGAAGGAGGCCTCGCCGGACTTGCGCGGCGCCGCCTTCAGCCGATCCAGCCGGCTGGGGGTGGGCCGGCCCGGTGGAGCGGCAGGCGTGGGGGCAGCGTAGGAGGTGAAGGCCATGACGGGGGATATCGGCTCGCAGGGCCGGGCGCTTGAGGGCGGCTTGTGCGGAGGTGGGCCGCAGCGCTCAGACGCGTTCGTAGATGGTCTTGCCGCGCAGGCGGAAGAGGTCGCGCGAATCGGTGAAGTTTTCCGAGTGGCCCACGTAGAGCAGCGCGCCGGGCTTCATCTGCGCGTGCATGCGCTCCAGCACCTTGCGCTGGGTCGGGTTGTCGAAATAGATCATCACGTTGCGGCAGAACACGATGTCGAAGGGGTCGCCCAGCGCCGACCAGCTGGTGTTCATGAGGTTGAAAGTGCGGAACTCGATCAGCCGCGCCAGCTCGGGCTTGATGCGGATGTGCCCGGCATTGGCGCCGGTGCCGCGCATGAAGTGACGCTTCAGCCGCTCGGGGCTGAGGCCGCGGGCATCGGCGCTGTAGACGCCACGCTGCGCGGTGGCCAGCACCTTGGTGTCGATGTCGCTGCACACCAGCTTCACCTGCGCCGAAGCGCCCATCGTTTCCACCACCGTCATCGCCAGCGAGTAGGGCTCTTCGCCGGTGGAGGCGGCGTTGCACCAGATGCGCAGCGGGCGCCCCTGCATCAGCGAAGCGCGGGCTCGCAGGTCGTCCACCAGCGCGTGGAAGTGGTGCTCTTCGCGGAAGAAGGCGGTGAGGTTGGTGGTCAGGCAGTTCACGAACTCCTGCCACTCGCTCTCGGCCTCGGGGCCGGTGGCGCGTTCCAGCCACTGCAGGTACTCGCTGAAGCCGCCATGGCGCGTTTCGCGCAGGCGGCGCGAGAGGCGGCTGTACACCATGGCCTGCTTGCCGGCGTGCAGGCTGATGCCCGCGCGCTGGTAGATGAGCTGGCGGACGCGCTCGAAATCGGCGGGCGTCAGCGTGAACTCCTGGTCGGAGACCGTGGGCACCGGGGGCATGACGGCAGCGGGCATGGGCGACTCTGGGTGGATGTGCGGCAAGGGCCCCGTCGAACCGGGCAACACTGCGGCCGCCCGGTCTGGGGTTCTGGCTGAGTTTGGCGCGACGGCCCAGGCCCCAAAGGCGCAAAGTGCGGTGCGGGAACCCATCATTTCAAAGCATTGCGGCCGTTCGGCCAGGGCCGTTCGAGGGCAGGGCACTGCTAGACTGAAACGAAGCTTTGCCACTGCCCTTCCACCCGCCTGCTGTCGCCCCCTTGGACCCATCGCCACCCCCGCCGCCGGCCAACGCACCGGGCCTGCGCCTGGACAGCGCGCTGCAGTTGCTGGCGCACTCCGGCGTGGCCCTGCCCGACGGCGAGCCCGGCAGTGCCGCCTGGCTGCAGGGGCTGGTGGATGCGCTGGTGGAGATTTCCAGCCGCGACGCCCTCACCGGCCTGGCCAACCGCCGCGCCTTCGAGCTGGCCCTCTCGCGCGAGATCGACCGCGTGGCGCGCAGCGGTGAACCCGCGCTGCTGCTGACGCTGGACATCGACCACTTCAAGCGCGTCAACGACACCTGGGGCCACGGCGCCGGCGACCAGGTGCTGCGCGCCGTGGCCGCCGCGCTGGTGGACAGCGTGCGCCCCATGGACCTGGTGGCGCGCATCGGCGGCGAAGAGTTCGCCATCATCCTGCCCAACTGCGCCAGCGCCTTTGGCGAGACCGTGGCCGAGCGCGTGCGCCGCCGCGTTGAGCGCATGCCCGTGGCAGTGGCGCCCGGGCAGCAGATCAGCTGCACCGTCAGCATCGGCGGGGCTTTCGCGCCGCAGTGGGTGCGTTCCACGGCCACGCTGTGGGTGGAGCGTGCCGACCAGCAGCTCTACCTGGCCAAGGCCCAGGGCCGCAACCTCGTGCGGCTGGAGCCCACAGCCGTTTCGGTGGTCAGCAACGAAGAGCGCCGCCTGCTCTTCGAGACCTTCCAGTTCCAGGACCACGAATGACGATCACCGCCATCACCAGCGGCAAGGGCGGCGTGGGCAAGACCTTCGTCTCGGCCAACCTCGCCTCGGCCCTGGCACGCAACGGCCGCAAGGTGCTCGTGCTCGACGCCGACCTCGGCCTGGCCAACCTCGACGTGCTGCTGAACCTGTACCCCAAGATCACGCTGCACGACGTGTTCACCGGCAAGCACTCGCTGCCCGAGGCCATCGTGCCGGTGTCCAGTGGCTTCTGGGTGCTGCTGGCCGGCTCGGGCATGGTCGAGTACTCGCGCATGACGCCCGAGATCCGCGAGCAGTTGCAGAAGGTGATTGCCGAGCTGGAGCCGCGTTTCGACCACGTGCTGCTCGACACCGGCGCCGGCATCAGCGACGTGGTGCTCTACACCGTGAGCCTGGCGCGCGATGTGCTCGTCGTTGTCACGCCCGAGCCCACCTCGCTGACCGACGCCTACGCCACCATCAAGGTGCTGGCGCAGTCGCAGGGGCGGCGGCGCTTCGACCTCGTGGTCAACCAGGTGCGCAAGCCCGGCGAGGGCCGTGCCGTGCGCCAGCAACTGCAGCAGGTGGTGGACCGCTACGTCAACCCGGGCCTCGATGCGCCGGTGCGGCTTGAACTGCTGGGCGAGGTGCCGCTGGACCCTGCGGTGCGTGAATCGATCCTGCGCCGCCAGCTGCTGATGGAGATGCTGCCGGGCACACCGGCGGCGGTGGGCCTGTCGGCCGTGGCTGGCAAGGTGATGGACCTGTGAGCGACGGCAGCGCAGCGCCCGAAGCGGCAGCCACGCCCGTCACGCCTTATGAACGCCTGGGCGGCGAGCCCGGCGTGCGCGCGCTGGTCGACCGCTTCTACGACCTGATGGACCTGGAGCCGCACTACGCCGAGCTGCGCGCCATCCACCCGGCCACGCTGGAAGGCTCGCGCGACAAGCTGCATTGGTTCCTGTGCGGCTGGCTGGGCGGGCCGGATCTCTACATCCAGCGCTACGGCCACCCGCGGCTGCGGGCGCGCCACCTGCCCTACCGCATCACGGTGCTGGAGCGCGACCAGTGGATGGCCTGCATGATCCAGGCGATGCAGGAGCGCGAACTCGAAGCCGCGCTGGCCCAGCGCCTGGCCGAGGCTTTCTTCGGCACCGCCGACTGGATGGTGAACCAGGCGGGGCCGGCGGCCGGCTAGTCGTCGTCTTCGTCACCGCCGGGCTGCGCGAATGCAGGCCCGGCCGCGCCCCAGCCCGGCACCAGCCCCTGCGGCGCCAGTTGCCAGCGCCAGGCGCCGAAGGCCAGCACCGCCAGCATCAGCAACAAGGCGAGGCCGCGGTGCGGCTTCTTCACCAGATCGGGCCCCGGGCCGGCCACCGCGCCGCTGAGCATGGGCGCGGCGAGGTTCTGGCGCCGCAGCAGGCTCAGGCCCAGCACCAGGCCCACGTGCACCAGCACCGCGGCCAGCAAGGCGTTGCCGAAGAACTCGTGCACCTCCTCGAAGACGTCGCCCCAGTCGTTGTAGGTGGCGTAGCCGCTCAGCGTGAGCGGCAGCACCAGCATGAGCAGGGTGGCCACGGCCGCGCTCATCAGCAGGTTCTGGCCTGGGCGTGCGGTGAGCGCCTGCCACTGCCCGGCCTGCACCGCCTGCCAGGTGCTGCGCAGCCAGGCCGGGGCGCCGGCCAGCTTGCGCAGCAGCGCGCCCAGGCGCGCGTGGCGCGGCCCGAACAGGCCGTAGAGCAGGCGGAAGGCCAGCAGCCCGGCCATCGTGTAGCCCAGCGTCACGTGCAGCGCACGCCAGCGTTCGCTTTCAGCCGTGAGGTAGGCGCCCAGGAAGCTCAGCGCGAAGAGCGCGTGGAAGACGCGGGTGGGCGCATCCACCACGCGGCGGCGCGGGGCGGCGGCAGGGGCGGTGCCTGTGGGCAGGGGCAGGGCGGTCATGGCGGGGGGGGCTTTCAGTCGTGCCAGGCGCGGCGCTGCTGTGCGCTGAGGCCGGCGGGGAAGGTGAGGGCGTCGTCGCTGAACACGCCGCGGTCGGCGCCGGCGTGGCAGGCGCTGCAGTTCGCAGGGCTCTTCACGCTGGGCAACTGCCAGGTCGCGGCGGCCACGCGCCGGTGCTTGCGCTCGAACCAGGCCGAGCGCGTGATGCGGTCTTGCGGCGGCTCCTCGGCCACGCGCTTGTAGGTGCCGGCGTGGGCCACCAGCCAGCGTTCGATCTGCTGCGCGGCTGCGGCGTCCAGCGCGGCGTCGGTGCCGTAGTGCTGGCCCAGGCCGCCCATCAGGCGCTGCCATGAGCGGGCCGGCAGCAGGGCCGGTGCGTAGGGCGTGTGGCAGGCGCCGCACTCCTGCACGTAGGCGGGGGGCTCCTGGGCCGGCATGAGGCGGCCGCCGTCGGCCCCGGCTGGGACGCAAATCAGCAGGCCGCCGGTGGTGGCGATGAGGGCGAGGAAGGGTTTCATGGCGAGGACTCCAGCGGGCCCGGTCAGGGCTTCAGGGCGATGAGGTAGGCCAGCACGTCGGCCTTCTCGGCGGCGCTGCACTCGCGCTGCAGCACGTCTTTGCAGTTGCGGCGGAACCACTTGTCGGCCTTGGCCGCGTCGGTGAAGGCCTGTGCGTTGGCGGCCGGCGCCATCGGCTCGATGGACTTGCCGGTGCTGGCGTGTTTGCCGGGGCGCACGGGCGGGTTGCCGTGGCACGAGGCGCAAGACCACTCGCCGCCGTGGCGGCTGGTGAAGAACAGGCGCCCGCGTTCGGCCTGGCCCGGCGCGCCGGCTTCGGTGGCCCAGCGTTGCAGCTGTTGCGCCGGGGTGGTGTCGGCCGCGGCGCTGGCACCGCACAGCCAGGCCAGCGCGAGCGCGGCGCAGAGCCTCAGGGGGTGGTGGGGGTGGTGTTGTCGTGGCATGCGGCCATTCTTGAAAGCAGCGCCTGAACCGGTGCTGAAGCACGCGTTCATCGGGCGTTCAGCTTCGGCGGCCGACAATGCCGGCGTGCCCTCCTTTCCCCCCCTTCTGTTGGCTGCCGCGCGGCGGGTGCTGGCGCTCTCGCTCTTGCTGGCGCTGCACGGCGCTGCGCCGGCCGGTGGTGATGCGCGCGACCACGAACGCGCCCGCGCCGCGGTGCAGGCCGGCGAGGTGATGCCGCTGCCGCAACTGCTGCAGAAGCTGCAGCGCAGCCACCCGGGCCAGGTGCTGGAGCTGGAACTGGAGCGTGAAGACGGCCGCTGGATCTACGAGGTCAAGCTGCTGCAGGCCCAGGGCCGGCTGTTGAAGCTGGCGGTGGATGCCTCTTCGGGCGAGGTGCTGGCCGCAGAGCGCAAGCGCGACCGCAAGGACGGCAGCAAGGCCGAGCGCGCCTCCGCCCCCGCACAGCCCCGCGCGGAAGAGCGCTCCCGCTGAGCGCGTCGGATCCGCTGGCCCCCGCATGCGCCTGCTGCTCGTTGAAGACGACCCCACGCTGCGCGCGCAGTTGCGCGCGGGCCTGCAGGCCGCCGGCTACGCCGTCGACGAGGCCGACAACGGCATCGACGCCCACCACCTCGGCGCGCACGAGGCCTTCGACGCCGTGGTGCTCGACCTCGGCCTGCCGCAGCTCGACGGTTTGAGCGTGCTCAAGCGTTGGCGCGAAGCGGGGCTCACGCTGCCCGTGCTCATACTCACCGCGCGCGACGGCTGGGCCGAGAAGGTGGCCGGCATCGATGCAGGCGCCGACGACTACCTCACCAAACCTTTCCACCTGGAAGAGCTGCTGGCCCGCCTGCGCGCGCTGATCCGCCGCGCGCAGGGCCTCGCGTCGCCCGTACTGCGCGCCGGCGCGGTGGCGCTGGACACGCGCAGCAGCCGCGTCACTGTCGACGGTCAGCCCCTGGTGCTGACCAGCCTGGAGTTCCGCCTGCTGGCCTACCTGATGCACCGCCCGGGCAGCGTGGTCTCGCGCACCGAACTCAGCGAGCACCTGTACGCGCAGGACACCGACCGCGACTCCAACACCATCGAGGTCTTCATCGGCCGCCTGCGCCGCAAGCTGCCGCCCGCGCTCATAGAAACCGTGCGCGGCCTCGGTTACCGGCTGGTGCCACCGCCGTGATGCGGGGCCGCCCCTCCTCGCTGCGCTTCCGCCTGCTGGCGGCCACGGTGGGGGCGCTGGTGCTGGCGCTGGTGCTGGCCGGCGTGCTGCTGGGCGGCCTGTTCCGCGAGCACGTGATGCGCCAGCACGTGCAGGCCCTGACCACGCAGCTCGACCAGCTCACGGCGCGCCTGGAGTTCGATGGCGAAGGCCGGCCCCTCATCGACTCCACCGCCCTGAGCGACCCGCGCTGGCAACGCCCGCTGGGCGGCCTGTACTGGCAGGTGGATGCGGTGGCCGCAGTGTCCGCAGCACGAGGCGCCAGCGCGCCGCAGCGCGGTGTGCTGCGCTCCCGCTCCTTGTGGGACGGCGTGCTGGCCGCGCCCGATGACCGGCCCGCCGATGGCGAACTGCACGTGCACGAGCTGCCCGGCCCCGACGGCGCACCGCTGCTGCTGGTGGAGCGCAGCGTGCAGCGCGCCGCCGCCGGCAGCCCCGTGTGGCGGCTGATGGTGGCGGGCGAACTGCACGAGACGCAGGCTGCCGTGGCGCGCTTCCACGGGGTGCTGGCGGCATCGCTGTTGGCGCTGGGGCTGCTGCTGAGCGCCGCGGCCTGGGCGCAGGTGGCCATCGGCCTGGCGCCGCTGCGGGCGCTGCAAACCGGGCTGGGCGATGTGCTGGCCGGCCGCCAGCCGCGCCTGCACGGGCGCCACCCGGCCGAGGTGCAGCCGCTGGTGGAGCACTTCAACGCCGTGCTCGACCGCAACGCCGAGGTGGTGGCGCGCGCCCGCACGCAGGCCGGCAACCTGGCCCACGCCATCAAGACGCCGCTGGCCGTGCTGTCACAGG
>VYLK01000056.1_pt1 | contig 42706 bp, 39 predicted proteins | sample 5114321 | NCBI WGS metagenome assembly VYLK01 (sample SAMN12291792, study PRJNA351875) | freshwater metagenome | isolation source: freshwater lake | place: USA: Michigan, MSU2 Lake | collected 2011-08-16
GGCCGGGGCCGGGGGGCACGCAGCCCCTTCAGCGCCGCCGCCGCCATCTCCCCCGGCGCACTCAGGGTCCAGCGGGCGGCCCATTCGACGAAGTCCACGGTGCGTTCGGGCAGGCGCGGCTCGTCCAGAACATGGTCGATGGCCTTCATCTGCCGGTTTGATCCCGTGGTCTCGCGCGATTCGGACACCACCCCGCGAATCAGCCGGGGCCCCAACGGCACGGCGACCTGATCCCCGCGCACGACCTCGAGCCCTTCGGGGACCTCGTAGTCGAAGGCTTCCGGCACCGGCAGGGGGATGAGGACGCTGGCGACTTTCACCGCCGTTCGCGCTCCGCTAGAGAGACCGACATGAAACTCTTTCTCGACACAGCCGACGTCGCCGTCATCCGGGACATGGTCCCCACCGGCATGGTGGAAGGCGTCACCACCAATCCCTCGCTGATCGCCAAATCCGGTCGCAACATCGCTGAGGTCATCGCCGAAATCTGCGCCCTGGTCGAGGGCCCGATCTCGGCCGAGGCCGTGGCGACCGATTTCGAGACCATGGTCAAGGAAGGCGACAAGCTCGCCGCCATTGCCCCGAACGTCGTCGTGAAACTGCCCCTGACATGGGACGGCCTGCGCGCGGCCCGCGCCTTCGCCGACAAGGGCATCCGGACCAATGTCACCCTGTGCTTCTCGGCCGCCCAGGCCATGCTGGCCGCCAAGGCGGGGGCCACCTTCATCTCACCCTTCGTCGGCCGGCTGGAAGACCACGGTGCCGACGGGATCGGCCTGCTGGAGGAGATCCGGGTCCTCTATGATGTGCACGGCTTCGAGACACAGATCCTGGCCGCCTCCCTGCGCAATCCGGGCCATGTCAGCGCCGCCGCCGTGGCCGGTGCCGACGCCGCGACGCTTCCGGCCGACGTTTTCAGGGCCCTGGTCAAGCACCCGTTAACCGACAAGGGGCTTGATGCCTTCCTCGCGGACTGGGGCAAGACCGGCCAGTCGATCCTGTAAGGGTCGACACAACCCGGGGACCGCGATCCTGTAGCGTCCCCTCGAGGAGAGGTTTTTGAGCGGCAAGCCTGATCCCTCCGCGAGCCAGCCGACGGCCGAGGCCCCCAAGGAGCCTCACTGGCCGGAGATTCGCGCCTGGCTGCAGGCCAATCCGCAGACCCTGCTGGACGACCGCTCCCTGCTGGAAGAGATCGGGCTCAAGCCCCACGGCCGCAATGTCGTGGAGTTCGGCCGCGCCGCCCTGACGAAGCTGGAAGAAGCCGCCGAGCGCGAGGCAGACGCTCGCAAGCGGATCGAATCGATCGCCCGGGCCAATTTCGCCGCCCAGACCCAGACCCATGTTGCGGCCCTCGACCTGATGGAGGCGCGCAATCCGTCCGACCTCGCCCGGCGGCTCGATGCTGTGGCGCAGGGCCGGTTCGGCCTGGCCGGCGCCGCCATCGCCCTTGAGAAACCCGGCGGCGTGCCGTTCGGCTGGCGCGGCCTTGAGGCCGGCGGTGTCGACGGTCTTCTGGGCGAGCACGGTCTGACCTGGCTGGGCCCGAATTTCGACGGGCTGAACCTGTTCGGCGCGAACGAGGCCGAGGTGAAGTCCGTGGCCCTGATCCGGATGGCACCGCAGTTTCCGGGCGGAGAAACCGCCGCCCGCCCCGCCGTCTGCGCCTTCGGCTCACCCGAGGAAGACGGTTTCACCCCCAACATGGGCTGCGAACTGGTGGCCTTCATTGCCCGGGTGGTAGAACGAACGGCCGAGCGATGGCCGCTTCTCAGCTGACCGCGGATGAAGCCCTGGCGGCCTGGCTGGAGCACCTGGCCCACGAACGCCGGCTGGCTCCGAACACCCTGGAGGCCTATGGCCGGATCGGCCGGGGCTATCTCGCCTTTCTGCAGCGGCATCGCGGCGAGCCGCAGCGGCTGACCGACCTCGGGACGGTCACCGCCGCCGAGTTCCGCGCCCATCTGGCCGAGCGTCGCCAGGGTTCACAGGACCGGGGCGATCAGCCCCTGGCGGCCCGGTCGCTCAGCCAGACCCTGTCGGCGATTCGCGCCTTTCACGGCTTCCTCGACCGGCGCTGCGCCACGCCGGTGCCACAGCTCGCCTTGGTGCGTGGTCCCCGGATCAAGCCGTCCCTGCCCCGACCCGTCAGCGAGGATCAGGCGCGCGGCCTGTTGAACGAAACCGGGGCCGACCCGGACGCCGAGGTCTGGGAGGCCGCCCGCGACCGCGCGGTCCTGACCCTGCTCTACGGCTGCGGCCTGCGCATCTCCGAAGGCCTGTCCCTGCGACGCGCCGATGCCCCCCTGCCCGAAGCCCTGCGCATCACCGGAAAGGGCGGCAAGACGCGGCTCGCCCCGGTCCTGCCCGCCGTGCGCGAGGCGGTGGACGCCTATCTGGCAGCCCTGCCCTTTCCGCTCGGACCAGCCGACAGCCTGTTCCGCGCCCGTCGCGGCGGTCCGCTGACGGCTCGTCACGTCCAGGCCATGGTGCAGCGGCTGCGCGGCCGGCTGGGCCTGCCCGCCTCGACCACACCCCACGCCCTGCGCCACAGCTTTGCCACCCACCTGCTCGGAGCCGGGGCGGACCTGCGCGCGATCCAGGAACTGCTGGGCCACGCCAGCCTGTCGACGACCCAGAAATACACCGCCGTGGATGCCGCCCATCTGCTGGCGGCCTATTCCGCCGCCCATCCGCGCGGGTGAGTCCCGGTGACGGCTGCGGCCTGCTTCTAGGCCTGCATCGTCCAGCCCTCGACGCCCATGGCCGCCTGTTTGACGGCTTCCGAGCGGGTCGGATGCGGGTGGCAGACTCGCGCGATGTCTTCCGACGAGCCGCCGAAGGCCATGGCCACACAGGCCTCGCCGATCATTTCACCGGCCTGGGGGCCCATGATGTGGACGCCAAGGATGCGGTCCGTGGCGGCATCGGCCAGCACCTTCGCAAAGCCGTCGGTCTCGTGGTTGATCTTGGCCCGGCTGTTGGCGGTGAAGGGGAATTTCCCGGCCTTGTAGGCCACGCCCGCGGCCTTGAGCTGGTCTTCGGTCTGGCCGACCCAGGCGACCTCGGGGGCGGTGTAGACCACGCTGGGCACCAGATTGTAGTCGACGTGGCCCGCCTTGCCCGCGATCAGTTCGATCACCGCGACCGAGTCCTCCTCGGCCTTGTGCGCCAGCATCGGGCCGTGGGTGACATCACCGATGACCCAGACGCCTTCCGCGACCTTGAAATGGTGGTTGTCGAGGAAGCCGCGCTTGTCGGGCGTGATACCCACCGTCTCAAGACCGAGGCCCTCGGTGTAGGGGCGCCGGCCGATGGCCACCAGAACCACATCGCCGGTCAGGGTTTCGGCCGTCCCGCCGGCCGCGGGCTCAACCGTCAGCTCGACCCCGTCCTTCGACGATTTCGCGGCCGTGACCCTGGAGCCCAGCTTGAAGGCCATGCCCTGTTTGGTGAGGGTGCGCTGGAAGGCCTTGGCCAGGTCGCTGTCCATGCCGGGGCTGATCCGGTCCAGATATTCGACGACCGTCACCTGCGCCCCCAGCCGGCGCCAGACCGAGCCCAGCTCCAGGCCGATGATGCCTGCGCCGACGACGATCAGATGTTTCGGCACGGCCGGCAGCGACAGGGCGCCGGTCGAATCCACCACCTTGCCGGCCTCGAAGGCCACGCCCGGCAGGGGGGTGGGCTCGGAGCCGGTGGCGATGACAATGTTCTTCGCCTCAAGGGTGCTGACCGATCCGTCGGCGGCGGTGACCTCCACCATGCCGGCACCGGCAATACGGCCGCGGCCGCGGACCCAGTCGACCTTGTTCTTCTTGAACAGGAATTCGATGCCCTTGGTGAGGGCGGTCACGCTCTCGGCCTTCTGGGCCATCATCTGCGCCAGATTGAGCTTGGGCGTCACCTCGATGCCGAGGCCGGCGAATTCCCTGCCCGCCATCTCATAGAGTTCGGACGCGTGCAGCAGGGCCTTGGAGGGCATGCAGCCGACATTCAGGCAGGTGCCGCCCAGGGTCTCGCGCATCTCGACGCAGGCGGCGGTCAGGCCCAGCTGGCCTGCCCGAATGGCCGCGTTGTAACCGCCCGGACCGCCGCCGATGATGACGACGTCATAAGTGGCGCGGGGAGCGGCGGCGTCAGCCATGGAATCTCTCGATATCTGTCGTGGGCGCGGGAAGGCGCGCGGAACCTAACGGCCCACCCGAAAGGGTCAACCGTCCGACCCCATATAGGCGGGTTCGCCGCCGATCCGCAGCCATCGATCAGAAAATCCGCTGGTCCGTCCCGCGATCGGGTCGGCGCGGACGGCTCAGCCGCCCTGCGGAAGGGTGATCGACACCTCCGCCCCGTCTCCGGGGTTGCTGTCGATCGACAGGACGCCACCCGACTGGCGTGCGAAGGCATAGGCCTGGGACAGGCCGAGGCCCGCCGCACCCTCGCGGGTGGTGAAGAAGGGCTCGACCGCGCGGGCGGCCAGCTCACGATCCATGCCCGGACCGCTGTCCCGCACGCTCAGACGCACCCCGCCCTCCAGCAGGGTTTCCAGCCGCACCGCGACCGAGCCCCGGCCGGCCACGGCATCGATGGCGTTCTGGGTCAGGCCGCGGACCGCGCCCTCGAACGAGACGGGGTCCAACCGCACCGGCGCCGCCCCGGACGGCCCCTCGATCATCAGGTCAACGCCCGGTCCCCCGAGGGCCCGCAGCCGGGTCTCCATGCCCCGCAGCAGGACGCCGGCGTCGAGGGCACGCAGCACCGGCTCGTCATCACCCTGGGAAAAGGCGGTCAGGCGACGGGTCAACAGTTCACCCTTCTGGCCAGCGGCCAGGGCAGCCTGACCGATACGGCGCACCCGGGCCGGGTCGTCGGCCTGACGCAGCATCATGTCGAGGGCGCCGGTCATCACGCCCAGCAGGGCGTTGAAATCATGCGCCAGCCCGCCGGTCAGACGGCCGACGCTCTCCATCCGGCGACCGCCGGCCAGCTCGGCCTGGGCGTCCTCTGCGGCCTTGCGCGCGGCGGCATGGGCTGTCTGCGCCTCCTCGCGGGCAGCGGCGGCGGCGGCGAGCGCTTCCGCAGCCTGGCGTCGCGCTTCCTCGGCCGCCTCGCGCAGGACCAGGGTTTCGTCAGAGACAGCCGGCGGTTCGGCCGCGACCTCAAGGACCACCGGGGCGGGGCTCGCGATCGGCTCGGCCCGTTCACCGGCCAGCAGCAGGGCATCGACCCGCCCCTCGGCATCGGCCAGCGGAAGCATGGACCAGCGGATGCCGCCTTCATCACCACGACGCGAGATGAAGGGCTCGGCCTCCCCGGCCGGTGCGATCAGGGCGGCGCGCAGGGCCTGACGGCCTTCGACGCGCTCATCCTCTTCCAGGAACAGGTCGGAGAAATCGCCGTCCGCCTCGGGGCGACCCAGCACCAGAAGGGCGGTTCGGTTGGCCTCGCGGATCCGGCCGTTGGCACCGACGACGACGAGGGCGCTCGAGGCGGCGTCGAAGACCCGCCGGGTGAGATCGTCGGTCCCGGCCGCGACCGGCTCGGGAGTCGGGAATTCGGGCGCGGCCTGTTCAGGAATCTGCAGCCCCTCGGTCTCGACGATGGCGGCCGTCGAGCCGGTGATCTGGCCCAGTTCATTCTCGATCGGCATGGCCGTGACCGAGACCAGCATCTTGCGGCGCGAGGCGGGATTGGCCAGCAGGTGGTGGAAGCCGCGCACAGTCTGGCCGCGCAGGGCGCGGGCGCTGGGCAGCAGGTCCGGCGGCACCGGGCGACCATCCGGGAAGGTGATGCCCCAGGTCGCGGAATGGAAACGCAGCCCGATCAGCTCGGCGTCCTTGCGACCCAGCAGCTGGTGGGCCGCCCGGTTGGCGAAGACGAATTTGCCCTGCCGGTCGGTCTCGACCAGGGCGACGGGAATGGCGTTCAGGGTTTCGAACAGGCGTTTCTGCGAGTCCTCAGCCACACGCTGGACCAGATCAAGCTGATCCGAGGTGTCGACGTGACGGGAACTGTTGCGGACGGCGAACCAAAGGGCGACGAGGCCCACGATCCAGCCCACAGCGGCGACCGCCCCCAGAACCCACATCCAGTTGACCTGGCCTTCGAGAAACATGTGACCTGACTGTCCCGTTCTGGCGCGACAAACGCCCATCCGGGAGACACCTTGCAAACGGCGAACCGAGCCGGTCCGCTTTCGCCCCGACGGCGACCTAGCCGGGCTTGAACGTCCCGTCCAGCGTCACCGTAGCGGATCGGGGCGGTACCGAAGAAAAAGGGCCGGACATCGCTGCCCGGCCCCTCCACTCATGGCTTACGTCGTGCCGGATCAGAAGGCGACGCGCATGACCAGCTGGTAGACCGGTCCGGCCGATTCCGTTTCCAGCTCATATTCGTCATAGCTGCGCGAGATCTGGTCGGCCTGGTCGTTGAACTTGTCGAACACCTCGTCCTTGGAGCTGTCCAGCAGATTCGAGCCGGTCAGGCGGATGACCGTGTTGGAGAAGATCTGCTTCTCGATGAACATCTCCAGATCCGCACCGTAGGACGTTGCGATCTCTTCCGCCCAGACGCGGCCCCAAGCATCGGCCTGTTTGCGGTAGGTGGCACCGAAGGCGAGGCCCCAGGTCGGGATGTCGTGGGTGAAGCCGAAGTTGTAGACATAGTCCGACTGATCGTTGAAACGGCGTTCGCCCAAGGCGTCCTCGACCGTGCTGTCCAGCCAGGAGGCGTTCAGGAACACACCGGTCGACTCCAGACCGATGAAGTCCAGCGGGGTCGAGAGGTCGAACTCCAGCCCATAGACCTGACCGTCGCCGACGTTGTCGATCGATTCGATGAAGGTGCCGGCCCCACCGCTGCCCTGCAGGCCAGTGTTGACGTCCTCGATCAGGTCGGTGACATCGCGGTAGAAGGCGTTGATGCCGACCACGCCACGGCGGCCCAGACGACGTTCGAAGCCAAGGTCCACACCCCAGGCCGTTTCGGGCTCGAGCAGCGGATTGCCGCGGAAGTCATTATCGCCGCGCTCCTCTTCCAGGGTCACCGGGGCCAGATCGTCGAAATCGGGGCGGCGGACGGTGCGGGCAACCGACAGCGTCAGGCGATCCGAGTCCGACAGGCGATAGCGCAGGCTGGCCGAGGGCAGCAGGACGGCGAAGTCGTTGTCGATGCCGCCGATGGTGGTGTCGGTGGTCTCATAACGCAGACCGGCCTCCCACTTCAGCGCGCCGGCATCTCCCGAGAACATCAGATAGGGGTCGAGACGGGTCTCTTCGATGATGTAGCTGTTGGTGTTGAACACGAACGCCGGCTGGACCGGACGCGGAGTCGGGGCGTTGGGAACGTTGAACCGGACGCGGTTGGCCACCTCGGTGGTGGAATCGCGTTCCTTGCTCACGGTCTGGACGCCGAACTCGATCTCGACGTCGTCGCCGACGGGCCGGCTGTGCTCGACAGCGAACGAGACCTCCTCGTCCTGCAGGTCGCGGATTTCGAAGTCGGCCGTGAAACGGTCTTCCTCGGGGAAGGGCAGGCCGTCGCGCAGGTATTCGGACTCGTTCTCGAACTCGGTCTGCGCATCGTCGAAGGTCGCATAGCCCAGCTTGACGCGGGTCTCGCCACCGAACATCTCGCGCTCGTAACGGGCCCGGAGGTTCAGGTTGTCGGTCTGGATGTCGACGTCATTGTCGTTGATCGACAGGATGTTGGCAGTGGTCTCGATGCCGCTGCGGTACTCGATCGAATCCTCGTCAGCGAACCGGTCCGTGCGCACGAAGACACCGGACAGGTCCAGGGTGCCGCCGCCGACCTCGACCTCATAGGCCGCGTTGAAGGAGTAGTCGGTCCCGCTGCGAACGTCGGTCTGGACTTCGGTATTGTCCAGGGTGCCGCCCGGCTCGCTGAAGCGCTGGCTGTACTTCAGCTTCGGATTGCGACGGTCCTGGACGCTGGCACCGACCAGCAAACGGCCCGGTCCGACCTCACCGCCGTAGACGGCCCCGAAGGTGCTGCCGACTTCATCGTCCGGGAACAGCAGGGCCCCCGCGCGGATATAGCCGCCATCCAGGGCGAGCGCGTCGCGCAGCACGATGTTGATGGTCCCGGCAAGGGCGTCACCCGAGCGGTTGGCCGAGGAGGAACGGACGACCTCGACACGGTCGATCAGTTCAGCCGGAATACGGTCGACGAAAAAGGACCGGTTGGCCTCGCCGCCGGGCACCCGCTCGCCGTTGATCAGGATCTGGGTGTAACCCGGGTCCAGGCCCCGCATGCGGACGCCATCGGATTCCAGAATGTCCGAGAGGAAGGTCACGCTGGGCACCCGCTTCAGGGCGTCGCCCACGGTCAGGGGCTCGAAGCGCTGGAAGAACTCCAGGTCATAGGACAGGGTCGAGACCACGTCGTCCGTACGGTTGCGCATCACCGGCTCGCCGGTGACGATCACCTCGTCCAGCGAAGAGACGGGGCCTTGCGGGTCCTGGGCTGAGCCCGACTGGGCGAAGGCGGCGCCGGCAAAGGCGAGCGGCGCGAGCGCGGCGCCGAGCAGAAGTGCAAGTTTCATAACGACCATCCCGATGGCCCGGTCGCCCCCACGGTCGCCGGTTCTTCCGGACCAGCTAGGGGGAAGGGGCGACGAGGGCGCGACGATTTGGCGAAGCGCGTTTGGCGTTTTTTGCGCGCGAAGATGACGATTGCTCCGATAACTGAGGGACTTTCACCGCGCTGACGTGACCGCGTCATCGACGCTTGCTTTGACGGAGAAGAGCCCCCGTGTTCTGGCGCGAGTTGCACAATGGATCACAGGCGCACCCCATGTTCGTCCGCACCCTGACCACGCTTGTGGCTTCGGCCACCCTCCTGACCGCCTGTGCGACCCGGGAGGTCGACTACCAGGGCGAGGGTGAAGGATTCATCGGCGCAGGCACCGATGTCACGGCCCGGCTCGAAACACCGTCGGTCGGGACGGCCGGACAGGACGCCGCCGACGATCCCGCGATCTGGGCCGGTCCCGCCCCGGTCACGATCGGCGGGGTCGCCACGCGCGGCTTCGTCGCGGGCACTGACAAGAAGGCCGGCCTGTACATCTACGGCCTTGATGGCGCGATCCTCCAGTTCCTGCCGGAGGGCTTGCTGAACAATGTCGATCTGACCGAAGGCCTGACGGTAGACGGGCGGCCCCAGCTGGTGCTGGGGGCCAGTGATCGGACCCCGGGCAAGACGGGCGTGGCCCTGTATCTGTTCGACCCCGCTGCGGGCGGCGGCGTGCGTCCCTGGGGTGCCATCACCACGGATGTGGTCGAACCCTACGGCTTCTGCTTCGCCCGCCGCGGGGCCGAGATCCACGCTGTGCTGGTCGGTCACGAAGGCGAGGTGCGACAGTTCGTCCTGACAGCCGACGCTGCGGGCCAGCCGTCTGCCCGCGAGGTGCGCCGCTTCGACGTCGGCACGATTTCGGAAGGCTGCGCCGCCGACGAGGCGACCAATGCCCTCTACATCGCCGAGGAGAACGTCGGCCTGTGGCGCTATGGCCTCGACCCGGCGACCGGCGCGACACGGACGCTGATCCAGCCGATCGCGCCCGGCATCCTGGTCGCGGACGCCGAGGGACTGACCGTCATCGAGGACGGGGCAGCCCGTTATCTGATCGGTTCCAGCCAGGGCGACTCGACCTTCCCGGTCTGGCGTATCGACGGCGCCGCGCCCGTCTATGCGGGGCGTTTCGTGGTCCGGGACGGCGCAGTCGACCGCGTCACCGGCACCGACGGTCTGGCCGCCCTTGGTGGCCCGGTCGGCGACGCCTTCCCGGAAGGACTGGTCGTGGTCCAGGACGACATCAACGATGTCGGCACCCAGAATTTCAAATACATCGACTGGCGCGACATCCGCACCGCCCTGGGGCTCTAGGCCGGCGGCACCCGGCCACGGACGCGGCCGGTGTCTCACACGCCTGCCCAAATGGCTCAAAATGCAAAAAAGCCCGGCAGCCGCCGGGCTTTTTCGTGTTTCGACTGGAGCGGGCGAAGAGATTCGAACTCTCGACCCCAACCTTGGCAAGGTTGTGCTCTACCACTGAGCTACGCCCGCACTTCAGTCGGAGGCGGGCGTATAGCGGGAAGGCCCGACCTCTCGCAAGTCCCCCGTCGCACAATTCGGCGCTCAAGGAGCGAGCAACCGCGTTGCGAGCGTTAGCGCCTGCGCGAAGCGCATCCGCGCCTCAGCGCGGCGCCAAACGGATCGCGCCGTCCAGCCGGATGCACTCGCCGTTGATGTAGACGTTGCGGGCCAGTTCCAGCACGAGGGAGGCATAGTCCGCGGGTGTGCCCAGGCGGCTGGGGAAGGGAATGGCGGCGGCCAGGGCGTCCTGGATCTTCTGGTCCATGCCGGCCATCATCGGCGTCCACATGATGCCGGGCAGGATGGTGTTGCAGCGGATGCCTTCCTGGGCGAGGTCGCGGGCCACCGGCAGGGTCATGGCATAGACGCCGCCCTTGGAGGCCGAATAGGCCGCCTGGCCGATCTGGCCGTCCTGGGCCGCCACCGAGGCGGTGTTGACGATCAGGCCGCGCTCGCCGTCGGCCATGGGCTCCAGCGTCACCATGCCGGCCGCCGACTGGCTGAGCACGCGGAAGGTACCGAACAGATTGACCCGCACGGTGCGCTCGAAACCGGCCATGTCATGGGCCCGGATCTCGCCGGTGTCCTTCTTGCGCGACACCGTCTTCTGGCCGGTGGCGATGCCGGCACAGTTGACCGTCAGACGCTCCTGGCCGTGGGCGGCGCGGGCCTTTTCAAAGCCGGCTGCGACGCTGGCATCGTCGGTGACGTCGACGTGGCAGAAGACGCCGCCGATCTCGGCCGCAATCGCCTCGCCGCGTTCGGCGTTCATGTCGAACAGGGCGACCTTCGCCCCCGTGGCCGCGATGGCCCGCGCCGTCCCCTCGCCGAGGCCGGAGGCTCCGCCTGTCACCACTGCCGCAATCGACCCGTCGAGTTTCATGGCCGAAGCCCCTATATGGATGTTGAACCAGAGATCAGTTGCGGGGCTTTAGCCGCCATGACCACGAATTCCAAACCGATCACGCCCGACGAGGCCCTCGACCCGTCCCGCGCCCTCGTGCCCTCCATCCAGCAGGTCAATGAGGTCCGGGTCCAGAGGGGGTTCTGGCCCAAGATCCGGCGCACCGCCGCCCGCATCCCCTTCGCCCGGCAGATCGTCAGCGTCTGGTATGCCGCCCGCGACCCGGAGACTCCGGCGGCGGCCAAGGGGGTCATGCTCGGGGCGCTGGCCTATTTCGTCCTGCCCGTCGACGCCATTCCGGACATTTTCGCCGGCATCGGCTTCACCGACGATGCGGCGGTGATCACGGCCCTGATCGCCACCCTGGGGGCCCATATCAAGCGCCGGCACAAGGACCAGGCCGAAGCCGCCCTGGAGCGGCTGCGCGACGTCTAGAGCAATCGGCGCTCCAGTTGACGCATTGGCCTCCAGCGACAAGGGTTCATCACAACGAGCACAACGCGGTCACAGCGGACACGACGAGATCGAGACGGTGGCACTATCGCGGATCGCTTCCTTCAGGCTCGGTTTTTCGTCGAAGGGAGGATCGGCGGCAAAGCCGCCCTTGTCTCGTTTCGATGCCAGGAAGGATCGACACACGCGGCAACCGCACGGTCCCGTCGTGTCCGTTGTGACCGCGTTGTGCTCGTTGTGATGAACCTTTCGGCCCGCGCCAACCGAGCCGACGAACGGTCTAGACCGCCTGATGCGAGCGCAGCCAGCCGGTGATCGACAACCGGTCCCGGGGCGCAAAACTGGCGACCTGGGTCACGGCATGGCGCATGGGCACAGCGAACAGATTGAGCGCGTTGAAGGCCGGAACGAACCCCGCCTCGATGTGGCCGTCCGCCCCCTCGAAGGCCAGCACGCCGCCCCAGTCGGCGCGCCAGTCGCGGGTCAGGTTCAGCACATAGGCATAGAGCCGGTTCTTGCCCTCGGCGGCATCGTCATGGCCGGTCAGGACCTGGCCCGGTCGATAGCGGGTGGCCTGGGCGTCGACGAAATCGATCCGGTCGTCACCGGTCACACCCCGCACGAAGGCGAGGAAGTCCGGCCCGTTGAGAAAATCCGGCACAGCGCTGACCGCATCCGGCTGCGCGTCCTCCGGCTCCAGATCCAGCCGGCGGGTGTCGAAGATATACTGCATGCGCGGCTCGGCCCCATCGACGCGGGCCGCGTCGATCCAGCCCTGTTTGCCGGGCTCGGCGGCGACCCGCCCCTTCAGCGGCAGTTCGAAGAACTCGCCTCCGGCCGAGACACTGACCTTCCAGCCGTCGAAGGCCTCGAGGGCGCCGGCGATGCTTTCGGCGCTGTCGGGCGCGAGGACACCGGGAACGTGCAGCCGCCGCCGGGTCCCGAACACCTGGCGCAGCGCAGCGACGTCCAGCGCGGGCGACAGGCGCGGGGTCATGACTCGACCGTGACCACGACCTTGCCCATCACCGAACGGTCGCCCAGGGCCTTGATGGCCTCATGGGCGCGTTCCAGCGGGAAGGTGCGGCTGACGCGGGGGCGGATCTTGCCTTCCTCCCAGAAGCGCAGAAGGTCCGCCATGTTGGCTGCGTGGGCGGCCGGGTCGCGCATGACGGCGGCACCCCAGAAAACCCCGATCACCGACACCGACTTCAGCAGGGTCAGGTTCAGCGGCAGGGACGGAATACCCGCCGGGAAGCCGACCACCAGATAGCGACCGTTCCAGTCCATCGCACGCAGGGCCGGCTCGCAATAGTCGCCGCCTACCGCATCATAGACCACATCCGGCCCGTCGCGGCCCGAGGCCAGTTTCAGCTCGCCGGACAGTTCCTTCTGCGCGGCCTTGTCCATCTTGCCCGAGGGATAGATCAGGCCGTTGTCGGCCCCCGCCTCCAGGGCGAACTGGACCTTTTCATGGGTCGAGGCGGCGGCGATCACATGGGCCCCCATGGCCTTGCCGAGCTCGACCGCGGCAATGCCGACGCCGCCCGCAGCGCCCAGCACCAGCAGGCTCTCACCCGGCTTCAGCTGCGCCCGGTCCTTCAGGGCGTACCAGGAGGTGCCATAGGTCATCACCAGCGCGGCGGCCGTGTTGAAATCCATCGCATCGGGAATCTTCATCACCGAGGCGGCGGGCACCGCCAGCCGCTCGACCATGCCGCCCCAGCCGGGCACGGCGATGACCCGGTCGCCCTTGCGAACATGGGTCACACCCTCGCCGATCGCCTCGACCACACCGGCGACCTCGCCACCGGGCGAGAAGGGCCGGCTCGGCTTGAACTGGTATTTGTCCTCAATGATCAGGGTGTCGGGGAAATTGACCCCGATGGCCCGGACATCGATCACCACCTCGCCCTTCATCGGCCGGGGGTCCAGAACCTCCTCGACGACGAGGGTTTCGGGGCCGCCGGGGGCCTTGGACAGGACTGCGCGCATCAGGACGTCTTTCGTGAGGGGGGAGGGCCGGGCTCAATCTGGCGCACCCAGCCGGTGATGGACAAGCGCGGCGCGCCGGCGAAGGGAGCCACGCAGGACACGGCGTGGGGCTGGGGCACACGGAACAGGTTCAGGGCGTTCCAGGCCGGGCTGTAGGCCTCGGCCACATGGCCGTCGGCGTCGATGAAATTGAGCAGCCCGCCCCAGTCCGTCCGCCAATGGGGCGTCAGATTCAGAACATAGGCATACAGCCGGCCGGACGACGGCTTCTTGTCATCATGCTGGGTGAGATAGTGACCACGCTCATATCGGGTGGCCTGGGCGTCGACGTGGTTGGGCCGGCTATCGCCCGTCAAGGCCCGCACGAAATCAAGGAATGCCGCACTGTTGAGAAAGGCATAGGCGGCGGCATAGGCAGGATCCAGCGGCTCCCCCTTCTCGGCCAGATCACTGATTCGCAGGCTGTCGAACATGTAGTGGAAACCGTCCCGCGCCTCGGCATGGGCGAGGGTCAGGAACCGGGCCGCCTGATCCGGCGCAAAGGCCTCCAGCTGTTCCACCGGAATGTCGATCGTCTGGCCCCCGCCCAGGGTCGAGCACATCCAGAGCCGTTCCGCCGCGAGGCTCCGGTGCAGCCTTTCGGCCGAAGCCGGCTGGAGGAAGCCCGGGATATGGATGCGACCGAACCGTTTGAACGCCGCGGCCATCGATGACGGGTTCAGCGTCGGATCGATCCCGATCCCGGCGGAATTTGTAGCCACAAAAGGCCCTGAAGCTTGCACGGATCGTCCCTTGGCGCGCATGACGGGCGAAAGCGCTGCCGTCGTCCCGCGACGCTAGCGACCCTCGACCCGAGTTGAAAGAGGCCCTGATGACCGGCAGACCCGCCCTCATCCTCCACGGCGGCGCCGGCGCCCGGCGCGAACGCGACTACACCCGCGAGATGGCCCACATGGGTGAGGTCGTGGCGGCCATGAAGGCGCGGCTGGACGCGGGCGCCCCGGCGCTTGATGTCGCGGTCGAGGCGACGGTCCTGCTGGAGGATTCCGGGCTCTATGTCGCCGGGCGCGGGGCCTCTCCCAATCTGGCCGGGGCGTATGAGCTCGACGCCAGCCTGATGGACGGGTCGACGCGCAAGGCCGGTGCCGTGGCCGCCCTGCAGGGGTTCCGCAATCCGGTCGTGGCCGCCCGCGCCGTGATGGATCGAACCCCACACGTCATGCTGACGGGAGAGGGCGCATCCCTGTTCGCTTTCGATCAGGGGCTCGAACCCATTGCCGACGAAGAGGCCTGGTTCACCCTGGCCGGTCAGGGCGAGGACAATCACCCGCCGGGCACCCTCGCCCACGGCACGGTCGGCTGTTGCGTTCTGGACCGCGACGGCCGGCTGGCGGCGGCGACCTCGACCGCGGGCGTGTTCGGCAAGATGCCGGGCCGTGTCGGCGACACCCCCATTCCCGGTGCCGGCAGCTGGGCCGACGGCCGGGTCGCCGTCTCGGGCACCGGTCAGGGCGAGTATTTCATCCGCGTCGCCGCCTGCGCCCAGGTCAGCTGGCGCGTCGGGGCGGGCCAGACCCTGGCCGAGGCGGGGCGGGCCGTGATCGAAGAGATCGGCACCATGGGCGGCGACGGCGGCCTGATCGCCCTCGACCGCGACGGCAACATCACCGCTCCCTTCAACAGCCAGGGCATGAAACGGGCCTGGCTGACCCCCGACGGCGAGATCGGGGTCGAGGTGTTCGGTTCCTGACACAGGTCCCGGCGATTTCGTCGCCAGGCGGCGGCGGTTCATCCGGCGTTCACCGCGCACTCCGCTAAAGCTTGCCGCGAAAACCCGGGGAGCCCGAAATGAAGTCCGCCGTTACCGCCGTTGTCGCCGCCGCCCTGCTGTCCGTCGCGGCCTGCGCGCCTGTGATCGAGGGCGGCCCGCCCATGGCCCTGCCGATCGGCCTGCAGGAAACCGCCCAGGCCGGCTCGGTCAGCCTGTCGACCGGCTGGCTGGATGCTGAGGAAGATTTCGCCCTGACCTTTTCGGCCGAGATCCATGAGGAGCTGCGCCGCTGCATGTGGGGCACGGTGCCGATCAATGTCCGCGTCCATATCGACGAAATGGAGCGCGCAGGGCGGCTGGAGACCCTGCTGACCGGCGAGGGCAGCCATACGCTGTCGGGGACTGTGGAGTTCGTCGACCCCGCCGACGACAACAGGGTCGTGGGCCGCTTCCCCGTCTCGGTCGCAACCAGCGCCCAGGGCCGGCTCGGCGCCCTGCTGGGCGACCGCCAGATGATGGTCTCCGAAGAGTTCGGCCGCGCCGTGTGCGAACAGGCCTTCGGCCGGAATCCGCGCGACCGCGGGCTGCACAATGCGACGGGGGGCTGATTCCCGGCACCGTCGCGAAAGGTGAGCTTGTCATCCCCGACGAAGCGAAGCGGAGATCGGGGACGCTGATGCGCGCAACGATCCGTCCGGACGCCCAGCCGTCTCCACACAACAAAAAGGGCCGGCGGATCGCTCCACCGGCCCTCTTCGTTTCGTTCGGACGGATGCCTATTCGGCGTCGCCGCGCGCCAGGTTGCGCAGGACATAGGGCATGACCCCGCCGGCCTTGAAATAGTCGAGCTCGGTCTGGTTATCGATGCGGCAGCGGACCGGGAACCGGGCCATCTTGCCGTCCGACGGGCGGAACAGTTCGACCCACAAGTCCTGACGCGGCTTCAGCTTGCCGATGTTGACGTCCGACAGGCCGCGGATGGTGACGATCTCCTCGCCGGTCAGGCCCAGACGGGCCCAGCCCTCGCTCTTGAACTGCAGCGGCACCACGCCCATCCCGACCAGGTTGGAGCGGTGGATACGCTCATAGCTCTCGGCCAGAACGGCGCGGACGCCCAGCAGGCGGGTGCCCTTGGCGGCCCAGTCACGCGACGAGCCGGTGCCGTATTCCTTGCCCGCGATCACGACCAGCGGCCGGCCCTCGGACTGGTAGCGCATGGCCGCGTCATAGATGGACATGGTGTCCTGCGACGGGAAATGCCTGGTCACCCCGCCCTCGATCTCCGGCGTGATCCGGTTGCGGATGCGGATGTTGGCGAAGGTGCCGCGCATCATGACTTCGTGGTGGCCGCGGCGGGCACCGTAGCTGTTGAAGTCCAGCGCATCGACGCCGCGGTTGGTCAGCCAGGCACCGGCGGGCGAGGTCTTCTTGATCGATCCGGCCGGGCTGATGTGGTCGGTCGTGATGCTGTCACCGAAGATGGCCAGCACGCGGGCCTCGACGATGTCGGTGACCGGGGTCGGCTCCATCGACAGGCCCTCGAAATACGGAGGGTTGGCGACATAGGTCGAGCTGTCGTCCCAGGCATAGGTCTGGCCGCCTTCGACCTTGATGCCCTGCCAGTGTTTGTCGCCCTTGAAGACGTCGGCATAGCGTTTGGCGAACATCGCCGGGGTGACGCATTTCTTCTGGATGTCGGCGATCTCTTTCGAGGTCGGCCAGACGTCCTTCAGGAACACGTCCTTGCCCTTCTTGTCCTGGCCGATCGGATCCTTCGAGATGTCGATCCGCATAGAGCCGGCGATGGCATAGGCCACGACCAGCGGCGGCGAGGCCAGATAGTTGGCCTGGACGTCGGGGTTCACCCGGCCCTCGAAATTGCGGTTGCCGGAGAGCACCGAGGTGGCGACCAGACCGTTGTCGTTGATGGCTTTCGAGATGCTGTCCGCCAGCGGGCCCGAGTTGCCGATACAGGTGGTGCAGCCGTAGCCGACCAGGTTGAAGCCCATGGCGTCGAGGTCGGCCTGCAGGCCGGCGGCGGTCAGATAGTCGGTGACCACCTGCGAGCCGGGTGCCAGGGAGGTCTTGACCCAGGGCTTGACCGAAAGGCCCAGCTTCTTCGCCTTGCGCGCCACCAGACCGGCGGCGATCAGGACCGACGGGTTGGAGGTGTTGGTGCAGGAGGTGATGGCGGCGATGACGACATCGCCGTCGCCGAGGTCGAACGTCTCACCCTCGACCTTGACGCGCGGGGCGTCGCCGGCGCGGCCGAAGACCTCGCCCAGGGCGGTTTCGAACGACGGGGCGGCGACGGTCAGTTCGACCTTGTCCTGCGGACGCTTGGGACCGGCGATCGAGGGCACGACCGAGGCCATGTCCAGTTCCAGCACGTCCGAGAACACCGGGTCTTCCGAGGTCTCGTCGATCCACAGCCCTTGAGCCTTGGCATAGGCTTCGACCAGGGCGACGCGCGCCTTGTCGCGACCGGTGGCGGTCAGATAGCCGATGGTCGCCGCCGAGACGGGGAAGAAGCCGCAGGTGGCGCCGTATTCCGGGGCCATGTTGGCGATGGTGGCCTGGTCCTCGATGGTCAGGCTGATGACGCCGGGGCCGAAGAACTCCACGAATTTCCCGACCACGCCCTTCTTGCGCAGCATCTGGGTGACGGTCAGCACCAGGTCGGTGGCGGTCGCGCCTTCCGGCAGGGCGCCGGTCAGGCGGAAGCCGACGACTTCCGGGATCAGCATGGGGATGGGCTGGCCCAGCATGGCGGCCTCGGCCTCGATACCGCCGACGCCCCAGCCCAGAACGGCCAGGCCGTTGATCATGGTGGTGTGGCTGTCGGTGCCGACCACGGTGTCTGGATAGGCAACGGTCGCCTTGCCCTCGGCCACGGTCCAGACGGTCTGGGCCAGGTTCTCGAGGTTCACCTGATGGCAGATGCCGGTGCCGGGGGGCACGACGCGGAAATTGTTGAAGGCCGACGAACCCCAGCGCAGGAATTTGTAGCGCTCGATGTTGCGCTCATATTCACGCTCGACGTTCTGGTTGAAGGCGCCCGGCGTGCCGAAATGGTCGACCATGACCGAGTGGTCGATGACCAGATCGACCGGATTCAACGGGTTGATTTTCGTCGCATCGGCACCGAGGGCCGACATGGCGTCGCGCATGGCGGCCAGGTCGACGACGGCGGGCACGCCGGTGAAGTCCTGCATCAGGACCCGGGCCGGGCGGAAGGCGATCTCGTGCTCGACCGCGCCCTTGTTCTCGATCCAGGCGGCGACCGCCTTGAGGTCGGCTTCGCTGACGGAAACCCCGTCCTCGTTGCGCAGCAGGTTCTCCAGCAGCACCTTCATCGAGCGCGGCAGGCGGGAAATCCCGGCCAGACCGGCTTCCTCAGCGGCCGGAAGGCTGTAATAGGCGTATTTCTTGCGCCCGACGGTGATGTCCCGGCGGGTCTTGAGGCTGTCGACTGACGGCATGGAGAGGCTTCCTCTGGTTCACGCCGCCCGACAATCCGGTTGCACGTACGCGCGGTCGACGGCGGGGCGCACAGGTCCCCGACGCGCGCGGCGAACGCCTGCTGCGGCGAGGCCGGATATAACGAGGGTTGCGGGTCGCGTCCATGTTCTCCCTCCCCCTTGTGGGGAGGGTGGTCGCGAAGCGACCGGGTGGGGCGCGTCGGGCGACCCACGGAACACCGCTTTCTGCACCCGAACACCCCCACCCGGCTTCGCCCTTGGCTCAGCCACCCTCCCCACAAGGGGGAGGGAGACGCCGTGATCACAGCCGACTCCCTCACCGTCTCCCGCGGCGAACGCGTGCTGTTCCGGGACCTGTCCTTCCACATCGCCCCCGGCGAGGCCGTGGCCCTGACCGGGGCCAATGGTGCGGGCAAGACCACCCTGCTGCGCACCCTGGCCGGCTTCATCCGCCCGGACGCGGGGACGGTCACCTTCGCCGACATCGACCCGGCCGAGGCCCGGGCGCACCGGATTCACTGGCTGGGTCATCTGGACGGCCTGAAGACCGGCCGACGCGCCCGCGAGGAGCTGGATTTCCAGGCCCGCTGGTCTGGTGCTGAAGCGGACGGGATCGCCGCCGCGATCGCCGGGCTGGCGCTGGAGCCCCTGCTCGACCTCGAGGTGCGCAAACTGTCGGCCGGGCAGCGCCGCCGCCTCGCCTTCGCCCGGCTGATCGCCGCGCCACGCCCCCTGTGGCTGCTGGACGAACCCTTCGCCCCACTGGACACCCGCTGGCGCGCCGCCCTCGGCCTGATGATGCAGGCCCATCTGGACAGGGGCGGGGCCATCCTGGCCGCCGTGCATGATCCCCTGCCGGTTCCGGCGCGGGCGCTCGACATCGGGACCGGGCGATGAAGGCGCTGATGGTTCTGTTCCGCCGCGAGCTGACGCTGGCCTGGTCCGGCGGCGGCGGCCCCCTGCTGGCCTGCGGCTTCTTCCTCTGTCTGACGGCCCTCATTCCGCTGGCGGCCGGGGGCGATCCGGCGGGGCTGAGGCCGATCGCCGGCGGCATCGCCTGGCTGGCCCTGGCCCTGTCATCGATCCTGTCGCTGGAGCGGCTGTTCGAGCGCGATCTCGAGGACGGGGCGCTGGACCTGATCGCCCTCGGCCCCGTTCCGCTGGAGCTGGTCGTCCTGACCAAGGCCAAGGCCCAGTGGCTGGCGGTCGGTGTGCCGCTGGCCCTGACCGCGCCGGTCGCAGCGATCACCCTCGGCCTGCCGCCGTCGCTGGCCCCGCTGGTCCTGCTCTCGGCCCTGATCGGCTCGCTCGGCTTCGCCCTGACCGGCGCGCTGGGTGCCGCGCTGGCGCTGGGCTCGAAGCGCGGCGGCCTGTTGATCGCCGTCGTCGTCCTGCCGCTGTTCATCCCGCCGGTGGTGTTCGGCGCCGGGGCGCTGGAGCGGGCCATCAACGGCCTCGACCCCCTGCCGGCCCTCGCCTTCCTCGGCGCATGGGTCCTGTTCGCCGCCGTGATCACCCCCTTCGCCGGAGCCGCGGCGGCGCGCAACGCGCAGGGCTAGGTTCCAGCCGCGCGAAGCGCGATCCAGGGCCCGTTGGCGACCCGTTTTCATCACAACGAACACAGCGGTCACACAACGGGCACGACGGGGCCGGAGCCTGACGCGATCCCGTTGTGTTCGTTGTGACTTCGTTGTGTCCGTTGTGATGAACCAGCACGGCCAAAGGGTTCCTGCGCTTCGTGCGATCGAACCCGCCGGTCAGGCCTTCTTGACGAACTCCACGCGCAGCACGAGCCCGCGCACCTTGTCGACATTGGCCTCGATCTCGTCGGTGTCGCCGGTCAGGCGGATGTTCTTCACCAGGGTCCCGCGCTTCAGCGTCACCCCGCCGGAGCCCTTGACCTTCAGGTCCTTGATCAGGGTCACGCTGTCGCCGTCGGCAAGGATGTTGCCGTTGGAATCCCTGGTCACATCATCGGTCATGGCGGGCGCTTTCGGGTCGGAGTGGCACCGTCCTAGCACGGCCCCTGCGTCGCGGCGCCACCCCGTGAAGTCCCCATATGGCGCGCGCCGTCCCGGCCCGCTAAGGAGACGCCGATGTTCGGCCTCGCCAATCCCGACCGCTTCCTGCGTTTCACCCGCCCGCTGACGCCGGTGCTGTGGGCGGCGGCGGCCGTGCTGCTGGTCGTCGGGACCTGGTTCAGCTTCACCGCGCCCGAGGACTATCAGCAGGGCGACACGGTGCGGATCATGTTCGTCCATGTGCCCGCAGCCTCGGTCGGGCTGATGATCTATGGCGCGCTCGGCGTGTCCAGCTTCTTCGCCCTGGTGTTCCGCCACCCCCTGGCCGACGCCGCCGCCCGCGCCGCCGCCCTGCCGGGCGCCGCCTATACCGCCCTGGCCCTGGCCACCGGTAGCCTCTGGGGCAAGCCGATGTGGGGGGCCTGGTGGGCCTGGGGCGATGCCCGGCTGATGTCGGTGCTGATCCTGTTCCTGTTCTACATCGGCTATATGGCCCTGCGGGCCTCGATCGATGACGAGGCGAAGGCGACGCGCGCCGCCGCCGTTCTGGGTCTGGTCGGCCTGATCAATCTGCCGATCGTCAAATTCTCGGTCGACTGGTGGAATACCCTGCACCAGCCGGCCTCGCTGCTGCGCGCCGAAGGACCGGCGATGCCCGCCGTCTATCTGACGCCCCTGCTGATCATGATGGCGGCCTGGGGAGTCCTGTTCCTGGCCATCTGGCTGACCGCGATCCGGACCGAGATCGTACGCCGGCGGGTGGTGTCGATCCGCGCCCGCAAGGCGCTGGAGGCCTGATCATGCTTGACCTCGACATGGGCCGTTACGCCGCCTTCGTCTGGCCCGCCTGGGGCCTCAGCGCGATCGTCCTGACTGCACTCGCCGCCCGCGCCGCCCTCGCGGCGCGCCGCTGGTCGGCAGAGCTGAAAAGGCTGCAAGACGAGCCCGGCACGACAGAGCCCCAACCATGAGCCGCTGGCTGTCCATCGTCCCGCTCATCGTCCTCGTGGCACTGGCCGCGCTCTTCATCGGCTGGTCGCTCAAACGCGATCCGTCGATCAAGCCCGACGCCCTCATCGGCCAGCCCATTCCCGAAACCGTCCTGCCGATGTTGACGGGTGACCGGCCCGGCCCGGGCCATCTCGATCTGAAGACCGCCGGTGTGGGCAAGCCGATGCTGGTCAACGTCTTCGCCAGCTGGTGCGCGCCGTGCCGGGCCGAACATCCCGCTCTGATGGCCCTGGAGGCGCGCGGCGTGGCTGTGGTCGGCGTGGCCTGGAAGGACGACCCGGTCGCCACCCGCGCCTTCCTCGACGAACTGGGCGACCCCTATGCCATGGTGCTGGTCGACCGGGACGGCCGTGCGGGCCTCGACCTCGGCATCACCGGTGCGCCGGAGACCTTCGCCGTCAATGCGATGGGCCAGGTCGTGGCCAAATCGTCCGGTCCCCTGCTCGACCCGGCCGAGATCGAGCGCCTGGTCGCGGCCATACAGGCTCCGGCGCGGCCCCTGCCGACGGCCACACCACGCGAGCCGGGGCGTTAACCTCTTTCCGACAGTTTTCGTTAACCCTGCGGGCATGAGCACGATTCGACCCGGCCTCCCGTCCGTCCAGTTCCCGCCCCAACCCGCCGCCCTGCCTCCCGTGCGCGCGGCACGATCGGACTTCTTCCGGGCGGCCCTGGAGGCGGTGCAGGCCGGCGGACCGGAACCGGTTGCGCGCGACATCGCCCCCTCGTCCGCATCGGCGGTTCAGGAGGAGCGCTCCCCGCGCCCCGGTGCCCTGCTTGACATCCGGGTCTGACGGACGCCGATCCATTCGGCCTTCACGCGAAAATGAGCGGCGCGATTTCGCCGGGCGTGGTTAATCTCTGCGGCATGCGCACGAGGGGCTGGATCATCCCTGTGGCGGCCCTGGCGGCCGCCCTTGTCGCGGCAGGGTCCGTGGCCCAGCCGTCGTCGGCCCGCGCCGTCCGGGCGGCGGCACCGCCTGAGCCCGTCGTCATTGAACTGTTCACCGCCCAGGGCTGCGCTGACTGTCCGGAGGCCAATGCCCGGATTGAGTCCGTTGCGACCGAACCCGGCGTCATCGCCCTGACCTATGCCGTCGATTACTGGGACTACCTGGGCTGGGAGGACACCTTCGCCCGACCCGAGTTCGCCCAGCGCCAGCGCGCCTATCGCAAACCCCTGAGATTGCGCGACGTCGCGACCCCGCAGATCGTCATCGACGGTCGTCGCCAGGTCGTGGGTGCCGGGATACCGGCCCTGCAGAGCGCCATCGACGAGGAAGCCGCCCGCCGCGTGTTTCCGCCCGAGATCGAGTTTCGCACAGGCGGCGACCGGGTCGGCGTCGGCTCCGGCCGCGCGCCCTCGGGTGGTGCCGAGGTTCTGGCGGTGACCTTCACGCCCGGCCCGCAGGAAGTCCTGATCGGCCGGGGAGACAACCGTGGCCGCACGGTGCGGCACATGAATGTGGTGCGCTCGGTCCGGACCCTGGGCGAATGGACCGGCCGGCCCGCCCTCTATGCCCTGCCGGACGCCGCCGGATCAGGCCTGGCCGTCGCCATTCTGGTCCAGGCGAAGGACGACCGGCGCATCCTGAACGGGGCCGTTCTCCCGGCGCACTGATCCGTCGGTCTCACGACCCGGGACCGGGCGATCAGGCCCCCGCCTTCTGCGCGAAGCTCATCGCGCCCGCGGCCAGCATCGGCACCTGGGCGGCCATGGCCCTGGCATGGGACGAGGCCGCCGTGCCGTCGCGCACCCGCCCGGCAATGCCCTGGCAGATGGCCGCCAGCCGGAACAGATTATAGGCCAGCAGCCAGTCCAGATTGGCCGGCGTCGTCCCCGTCAGCTTGGCATAGCGCTCCACCATCTCCGCCACCGACGGGATGCCGAGGGCCTCGAGATCGGCACCGGCGAGCCCGTTGCGCGCCGTCGCCGGAATCACCCAGGCGATCAGCAGATAGGAGAAGTCCGCCATCGGATCGCCCAGCGTCGACAGCTCCCAGTCCAGCACAGCCCGGACCTGCGGCCCCTCGGGGGCCAGGATCATGTTGTCGAGCCGGAAGTCGCCGTGAACGATCCGCGTCGGCCCGTCCGGCGGCAGTGTGGACGGCAGGAATTCGATCAGCCGGTCCATGTCCGGGATCGGGTCGATCTCCGAGGCTCGATACTGTTTGGTCCAGCGCCCAACCTGGCGCTCGAAATAGTTTCCGGGCCGTCCGTAGTCGGACAATCCGATGGCGGCTGGATCAAAGGCGTGCAGGGCCGCCAGGGTATCGACCTGACTTTCATAGATGGCGCGGCGCTGGGCCGGCTCCATCCCCGGCAGTTTCAGGTCCCACAGCACGCGGCCTTCGACCTTGTCCATGACGTAGAACATCGAGCCGATGACGCTGTCGTCCGTGCACAGGGCCCAGGGCCGGGCGACCGGATAGCCCTGTCTGTGCAGGGCCGAGATGACGGTGAACTCACGGTCGACGGCATGGGCGCTGGGCAGCAGGTTACCGGGCGGCTTGCGACGCAGCACATAGGCACCGGTCGGCGTCACCAGCTCATAGGTCGGGTTCGACTGACCGCCCTTGAACTGGCGCAGCGTCAGCGGACCGGCATAGCCCTCGACATGGGCCTTCAGCCATTGGTCCAGCGCCGCTTCATCAAGCGCATGGCGGGGATCGACCTCCCGGGTGCCGGAGAAGGTGGACTGGGCGTCTTCGAGGATGGGCTGGGTCATGCGTCTTCCGGGTGAGCGGCGATGATGGCCGCGCGGACCGCGCTGCGCCAGCCCTTCAGCAGCCGTTCGCGCGCTTCCGGGGCCATATTCGGTGTCCAGCGCGCCGGGGCCTCGACCGGATGGTCCTCCAGATCGCCGATCAGACCGATTCCGAGCGCCGCCAATTTGGCTGCGCCCAGGGCCGTCATCTCCTGAAACGCCGGCCGTTCGACCACTACGTCGCAGATGTCAGCGACGAACTGCATGGCAAAGGCATTGGCCGTGACCCCGCCGTCGACCTTGAGCACCTTCAACCGCGGCGCCCCGTCCTTTTCCAGCGCGTCGAGCAGGTCGCGGGTCTGGTAGGCCAGCGATTCCAGCGCCGCCCGGACGAAATGGGCGGGTCCGCTGTCGCGCGTCAGGCCGATGATGGTCCCGCGCGCCTCCGGCTCCCACCAGGGTGCCCCCAGGCCGGTAAAGCCGGGCACCAGATAGACCCCGCCATTGTCCGTCAGCGCCCGGGCCATGGCCTCCGACTCGCCCGAGGCGGTGAGCACCTTCAGCCCGTCGCGCAGCCACTGGATCGCCGAGCCGGCCGAAAAGATGGAGCCCTCGAGGGCCCAGGCGACATCGTCTCCGACCGCATAGCCCAGGGTGCCGAGCAGCCGGCTGGTCGAGCCGACCGGTCGCGCCCCGACATTGGCGACCAGAAAGGCCCCGGTGCCATAGGTGATCTTGGCGTCCCCGGCCTTGAGCGCGCCATGGCCGACCAGGGCCGCCTGCTGGTCCCCGGCCGCGCCATGGATCGGCAGGGCCGCCCCGAACAGGGATGGATCACAGTCGCCGAGAGGATCCGCGCAGCCGCGGATCTCCGGCAGGACCGCCATCGGGACGTTGAAGAGGGCCGCAAGATCCGGCCGCCAGTTGCGGGTGGCGAGGTCCATCAGCGAGGTGCGGCTGGCATTGGTGGCGTCGGTGACGTGGCTCGCGCCGCCGGTCAGCTTCCAGATCAGCCAGGTCTCGATGGTACCGACCTTGACCTCGCCCTTCGCCGCCCGCGCCCGCGCACCCGGCACGGCGTCCAGCAGCCAGGCGAATTTCGAGGCCGAGAAATAGGGGTCGAGGATCAGGCCGGTCGCCGCCTGCACCATCGGCTCATGCCCGGCCGCGGCCAGGGCGCCCGCGACATCCGCCGTGCGCCGGTCCTGCCAGACGATGGCGCGGTGCAGGGGTTCGCCGGTCACCGCGTCCCAGAGAACCGAGGTCTCGCGCTGGTTGGTGATGCCAACGGCGGCGAACCGCCCGACCCCGCCCGCCTGCTCGATCACCGCCCGACAGGTCTGCAGCGTCGCGGCCCAGATTTCGGCGGCGTCATGCTCGACCCAGCCCGGATGCGGAAAATGCTGCGCCAGTTCGACCTGGCTGACCGCGACGGGCCGCAGGCCGCCCTCGGGCGCGGCCTCAAAGGCGATGGCCCGGGTCGAGGTTGTGCCCTGGTCGATGGCGAGGATGAGCGACTGCATCCGGGCAGGTTAGAGCGCCCTTCCGCAGACTCAACCGGTCATCGCTGCCATCGCGGCGAAGCCGCAACCCGTGAGCCGGAGACGCGCAGTCGAGGTTCATCACAACGAACACAACGAGGCACGGCGGACACAACGGTATGGGATTTCGGCGCAGGCCCCGTCGTGTCCTTTGTGTCTCGTTGTGTTCGTTGTGATGAACCTCCCGGCCTTCAAAGCCGGCTTCGCCGGAGGGAAATGACGCGCTATGAGGTCCAGATGCACACCGCCTCCTTCGCCGGCGTTCGCGACGCCGCCCGCCAGATCGCCGGACAGGCCGTCCGCACCCCCCTGATTGAAAGCCCGGCGCTGAATGCCCGGGCCGGGGGTCGCGTGCTGCTCAAGGCGGAAACCCTGCAGCGGGCCGGGGCCTTCAAATTTCGCGGGGCCTGGAACCGCATCAGCCGGCTGACGGAAGAGGAAAAGGCGCGCGGCGTCGTGGCCTATTCGTCCGGCAATCACGCCCAGGCCGTGGCCTGCGCGGCGCAGATCCTCGGCATCGAGGCGATCATCGTCATGCCCGCCGACAGTCCGAAGGTGAAGGTCGAGGGCGTGATCGGCTTCGGCGGCGAGGTGCGGATGTACGACCGTTACACCGAGAGCCGCGAGGCCATCGGTGAGGAGATCGCAGCCTCCAAGGGCTCCATCCTCGTCCGTCCGTTCGACGATCCCTTCGTCATCGAGGGTCAGGGCACGACCGGGCTGGAAATCCTGGAACAGGCCGATGCGCCGCTGGACCAGCTGTTGTGCGGAGCCTCGGGCGGCGGGCTGATCGCGGGCATCAACCTGACCATGGAGGCCCTGTCGCACGAGACCCGGGTCATCGGCGTCGAGCCCGAGGCCTATAACGACACCATGCTGTCGCTGGCGGCGGGCGAGCGGTTGACCCACGCCCCGGTCGAACGGCCCTCGATCTGCGACGCCCTGATGACCGACCGGCCCGGCGAACTGACCTTCCCGATCAATCAAAGACTGACCGGGGTGGTGACCGTCTCGGACGCCGAGGTCGCCGAGGCTGTGCGCTATGCCTTCAAGGTGCTGAAACTGGTGGTCGAGCCGGGCGGGGCCGTCTCGCTGGCCGCTATCCTGGCCGGCAAGGTCGAGACCGCCGGCCTGACCACCGCCGCCGTCCTGTCGGGCGGCAATGTCGACCCGTCCATGTTTTCCGCCATTATCGAAGACCGTTTCACCCCCGGAGCCTGACACCATGACCGAACGCAAGGGCCTGCCCACCCCCGTCGCCGACCTCGCCGGCCTGATCGGCCAGGAAATCGGCGTCAGCCGCTGGATCACCGTCGACCAGGCCCGGATCGACGCCTTCGCCGAGATCACCGAGGACCGGCAGTTCATCCATATCGACCCGGTTGCGGCGGCGCACACCCCCTTCGGCGGCACCATCGCCCATGGCTTCCTGACCCTCTCCTTGCTCTCGGCCATGACCTATGACGCCGTCCCGCCGCTGGAAGGGGTGGTGATGGGGGTCAACTACGGCTTCGACAAACTCCGCTTCCTGGCCCCCGTTCCGGCCGGATCGAACGTCCGCGGCCGGTTCAAACTCCTGTCCGCCGAGGACAAGGGCGGCGGCCGCTGGCTGCTGAAGCACGAGGTCACGGTCGAGATCGACGGCGCGGACAAGCCGGCGCTGATCGCGGAGTGGCTGGGGATGCAGGTGGTGGGGTGACTTGCGGCCAAGGTTGGGCGAGGCCATTGTAACGCCTTAAGGGACGGTCGGTCATGAGCATCACATCCATCTCCGAGGCCAAGCTCCGCCTGTATCACCTCGTCCGCCAGGCCGAGGGCGGGGAGGACGTTGTGCTGGAGTATGAGGGTCGTCCGATCGCGCGAATTCAGCCGATCGTGCCAAATGATCTGGCCGAGGCGCGCGCCCGGGCGATCGACGCCGCGCACGCCGCCCTGCAAGGCGTGGTGTTCGACGAGACCTGCGCCGCCCGCAGCCAGGACTTCCTCTACGACGAAGACGGCCTCCCGGCGTGATCGCCGTCGACACCTCCGCCCTGATGGCGATCCTCCGCAAGGAGCTGCTGGGCGAGCGGTGCGAGGCGGCGCTGAAGGTGGACGGGCCGATCCTGATATCTGCTGGCACGCTGACTGAATGCCTGATCGTCGCTCGTCGGAAGCGCGCCTTGCCAGGCATGGAAATTCTGCTCGATCGCCTGCGCCTGACCGTCATCGACGTCACGCCAGAGGTCGCTCTAGCCGCCGCCGAAGCCTATGGCCGCTGGGGCAAGGGCTTCCATGAGGCGGCGCTGAACTACGGCGACTGTTTCAGCTACGTCGTGGCCAAGGCCAACGACTGCCCGCTGCTCTACGTTGGCGATGACTTCGCACAGACGGATATCCGGAGCGCACTTGGCTGACCGATGAAGCGGCGGTCGCAACTGACGGCGCGGACAGCGCGGCTTTGATTGCGGAGTTGCCGGGGATGCAGGAGGTGGGTGGCTAACCCTCCCCCAGACACCTCAGAGCCACTTCCAGGTTCCGAAGCCCGTCCTCGCCGCTAACAGCCGGCGGTTCGCCCGTGCGGATGGCATGGGCGAAGGCTTCCAGCTCCTTCTTCAGGGGTTCGGCGGGCCAGCTCATGACGCCACGTGTCGAATAGCTGCCGTCCGGCTGCTGGCCGAAATACTCCGTCACCTGACGGCTCATCAGATCGGCGACAACGAATTTGTTCTGGGTCGCGACCTGCAGGGTGCGGACCTTGTAAGGCGTGACCCAGTTGGTGGTGATGTGGGCGATGGTCCCGTTGGCCAGCCGGAACTGCAGCAGGGCCGTGTCCTCGCGGTCAGCCTTCGTCCGGGCCAACTGGGGCTGGACCTCGACGATTTCAGAGTCCGTCAGATGCCGGATGATGTCGATGTCGTGCACCGCCAGATCGATGACCACCCCGACCTCGCCCATGCGCGGCGGGAAGGGGCCGACGCGGGTGATCTGGATCGAAATGACGTCCTCGCCGTCGATGGCGCGCTTGACCGCCTCGACCGCCGGATTGAAGCGCTCGACCTGGCCGACCATCAGCACCCGGCTGTTGGCCCTGGCGGCGTCGATCATCCGCTGGGCATCGACCACGGTGGCGGCGATCGGCTTTTCGACCAGCACATGAATCCCCGCCTCCAGCAGGGCGACGCCGAGGTCGGCATGGTGGCGGTTGGGTGTGGCGACCACAGCGGCGTCCAGACCGGCAGCGACGAAGTCGGCGGCCGTGGTGAAGGCCGTGGCGCCATAGAGGCCGGCGACCCCGTCAGCGGTCGCAGCATCCGGGTCGAACACCGCCGTCAAATCGAAATCGCGGATGTCCGACAGGACGCGCGCATGGTTGCGGCCCATGACGCCGACGCCGGCGACGCCGACCTTCAATGCGGGGAGAGGCTGGGTCATGCGACGATCCCTAGCGGAAGCCGGCGACGGCCGCGATGATTGTATCCTGCGTCGCCTCGTCCAGATCCGAATGCATCGGCAGGCTGAGGACCCGCTCCTTGAGCCGTTCCGTGACCGGCAGGCTGCCGGGTCCCTTGGAGAACCGGGCATAGGCGGGCTGCAGATGCATGGGCACCGGATAATAGACGGCCGTGGGAACGCCCTGGTCCTTCAGATGGGCCACCAGGCCGTCTCGGTCCTCATGTTCGATCGTGTACTGGGCCCAGACCGAGACCCCTCCGTCGATCACCGTGGGAACCCGGGCGACATGGGGGGCCAGACCGGCGTTGTAGCGATCCGCGATCGCGTTCCGCCAGCCGATCTCGTCAGAAAAGACATTCAGCTTCTCGATCAGGACGGCAGCCTGGATGGTGTCGAGCCGGCTGTTCATGCCGATGCGCATGGCGAGGTATTTCGGGTCGTGGTCGAAGGTCTGGCCGTCCTTCATGTCCTTGGCGACGACCTTGCCGTGGACCCGCAGCGAGTCCATTTCCTCGGCCAGATCATCATCGTCCGTCAGCACCGCCCCGCCGTCACCGTAACAGCCCAGCGGCTTGGCCGGGAAGAAGCTGGTGGTGGTGATGTCGGCCCATTTGATGGGGTGGTGGCCGTTCAGGGTGCAGCCGAAACCCTGGGCCGAATCGGCGATCAGTTTCAGGCCGTATTTGTCGCAGATCGCCCGGATGGCCGGATAATCGGCCGGCTGGCCGAACAGGTCGACGGCGATGACCACGCGGGGCCTGAGCCGGCCCTCCTTCAGCGTCGCCTCGATCGCTGCCTCCAGCTGGACCGGATCCATGTTGAAGGTGTGGGCATCGACATCCACAAACACCGGGGTGGCCCCAAGCCAGGGCACGACCTCGCCCGTGGCGGTAAAGGTGAAACTGGGACAGAAGACCGCGTCGCCGGTGCGGATTCCCCAGGCGATGAGGGGCAGGATCAGGGCGTCGGTGCCGTTGGCGCAGCCGAGGGCGTGTTTCGCCTGGCCGAAGGCCGCCAGATCGGCCTCGAACTGCCGCACCTGCGGACCCATGACCCAGGCCCCGCCGACCACCGCCGCCTGCACGGCGGCCTCGATCCTGCCGTTGAGGCGAAGGCGCTGGGCCTGAAGGTCGATAAAGGCAATGCTCATGATCGGACGATCTCCGGGTGCGCGGATGGGGCGGCGCGCGTTCAGTGCCGCCGGGGATGCGGCCTCCTACCAAATCGACTGCGGCAAAGCCAAATCCTGTTCCGTCACTTAGCGTGACGGGTTGCAACGACCGGGTGCTGAGGCGTATGCCCGCAGACCATGAGTTCCGGCATTCCCGCCGTCTTCCTCGATCGCGACGGTGTGCTGATCGAGGATACCGGCTACCCCCATCTGGAAGAGCATCTGCGCCTCATGCCCGGCGCAGCCGAGGCCGTGCGACAGCTCAACAAGCTCGGCTATCTGTGCGTCATTGTGACCAATCAGTCGGGCGTCGCGCGCGGCCTGTTCACCGAAGACCAGATGAAGGCCTTCAATACCCTGATCGTGCGCAAACTGGCTGCCAAGGGGGCAGTGATCGGGGCCGTCTATGCCTGCCCCTTCCACAGCGAGGGCCGGGTCGAGGCCTATCTGCATCCCGACCATCCGGACCGCAAACCCAATCCCGGCATGCTCCTGCGGGCCATGGCCGACCACACTATCGATCCGGCGAAGAGTTTCATGATCGGCGACCAGCCGTCGGACATGGAGGCCGCCCGCCGCGCCGGGGTGCCGGGTTTCCGCTTCGAGGGCGGCGATCTGTTCCAATTCGTCCGGGAACTGCTGGGCCACTGAAGCCCCGTCGTCCGTTCGCGTCGGGTGGGAATTCTCCCGTTGATGAAATAGGCTGGATCGTCAGCCTCCGGAGCCTTTCATGAGCCAGACCTTCGTCGAGCGCCGCTGGTCCAGTGCCGACGGACTGAGCCTCTACGCCCGCGACCATGCCGCGGCGGCCGGCGCGGCGAAACTGCCGGTCATCGCCATCCATGGCCTCACCCGCAACTCGGCCGATTTCGATGCCATCGCCCCCCTGATCGCCCAGAGCGGCCGGCGGGTGCTCGCCGTGGACATCCGCGGTCGCGGCCAGTCTGACCGGGCGCCGGACCCGATGACCTACCAGCCCGCGACCTATACCCAGGACGTGCTGGCCCTGATGCGTGACCTCGGCATCGAGCGCGCCGTCTTCCTCGGCACCTCCATGGGCGGGCTGATCACCATGGCGCTCGCCGCCCTCCGCTCGAAGGTCATCGCTGCCGCCATCCTCAACGATATCGGGCCGGAGGTGTCACCCGTGGGTCTGGCGCGGATCGCCGCCTATGCGGGCCAGCCGGTCGAGATCAACAACTGGGCCGATGCCGCCGCCTATGCGCGCAAGCTCAATGAGGTCGCCCTGCCCCATTATTCGGACGCCGATTGGGACGCCTTCGCCCGTCGCACCTTCCGCATGGGCACCGAGGGCACGCCGATCCCGGACTATGACCCCGACATCATGGTCCCGATCCGGGCGGCGGGGGCCAAGGCCCTGGTCCCCAACCTCTGGCCCTTGTTCAACCGGCTGGCCAAGGGCCGGCCGACCCTGCTGGTGCGCGGCGAGACCTCCGACCTGCTCAGCCCCGAGATCGCGGCGAAGATGCGCAAACGCGCCCCGAAAATGGACTTCGTCGAGGTCCCCGGCATCGGCCACGCCCCCATGCTCGACGAGCCCGAGGCCAAGGCGGCGATCTTTCCGTTCCTGAGCGAGCTGCCCTGAAGGAGGGCGTAGGGCGTAGGGCTTAGGGCTTGGGGCTTGGGGCTTAGGGCTTAGGGCTTAGGGCTTAGGGCTTAGGGCTTCCGCTGATCCACCTTCCCTAAGACCTAAGACCTAAGCCCTCATCCCGGCACGTTCGCTTCCAGCTCATCCAGCCAAACCCGCGCCGTTGCATCCGACGGCGCGCGCCAGTCTCCACGCGGGGACAGCGACCCCCCGGTGACCACCTTCGGCCCATTGGGCAGGGCTGACCGCTTGAACTGCGATGTCTGGAAGAAGCGGAACAGGAATTTCTGCAGCCAGTGTTTGATGGTCGCGAGGTCATAGGCGACCCGCTCATCCTCGGGCGTATTGACCGGCCAGTGGCCCGTCGCCGCGTCCTTCCACGCCTGATGCGCCAGATACGCCACCTTGGACGGCTTCAGGCCGAAGCGGGTGATGTAGAACAGGAAGAAGTCGTTCAGGGCATAGGGGCCGACGGTCGCCTCGGTCGACTGGAGCTTTCCGTCCGCGCCCGCGGGCACCAGTTCCGGCGAAATCTCCGTGTCCAGAATGGCGTGCAGCACATCCGCCGCCCCGCCCTCATGCTCATTGCCCGCCACCCAGCGGATCAGGTGCCGGATCAGGGTCTTCGCCACCCCGCCGTTGACGTTGTAGTGGCTCATATGGTCGCCGACGCCATAGGTGCACCAGCCGAGCGCCAGTTCCGACAGGTCGCCGGTGCCGAGCACGAAGGCCCCGTTCTGGTTGGCCAGCCGGAACAGATAGTCCGTCCTCAGGCCCGCCTGCATATTCTCGAAGGTGATGTCGTGCACCGGCTCGCCGCTGGCAAACGGATGGCCGATGGCCTCCAGCATGGTCTGCGCCGTCGGCCGGATGTCGATCTCGGCCCCCGTGACGCCCAGCGCCTTCATCAGGGCCCAGGCATTGGCCTTCGTCCCTTCCGAGGTGGCGAAGCCGGGCAGGGTGTAAGCGAGGATGCCCGTCCTCGGCAGGCCCAGCCGGTCGAAGGCGCGGCAGGCGACCAGCAGGGCCTGGGTCGAATCCAGCCCGCCCGAGACGCCGATCACCAGCCGCTCGGCGCCGGTCGCCTTCATCCGGCGCATCAGCCCCTGCACCTGGATGTTGAAGGCCTCGTAGCAGTCCTGATCCAGCCGGGCCGGGTCGTCCGGCACGAAGGGGAAGCGGTCGAGCGGGCGGAGGAGGTCGGCAGTCGCTCCCGGCCCGGCCTCGAACGGGACGACCGTCGCCGGTTCGCCCTCCAGCCGCGCGCAGTCCGCGAAGGTGCCGTTGCGCAGCCGGTCCAGTCCTATGCGCTCGACATCGATGTCGGCGACCGTCAGCCGGCTGTCCGTGACGAACCGCTCGCCCTCGACCAGTTTCGTCCCGAGCTCGTGGATCGTCGCCTGACCGTCCCAGGCCAGGTCGGTGCTGCTCTCGCCCCAGCCTGAGGCGGTGAAGACATAGGCCGACAGGGTCCGCATCGACTGGCTGGCGCACAACACGGCCCGCTCGTCCGCCTTGCCGATGACGATGTTCGAGGCCGACAGGTTCAACAGGATGCGCGCGCCAGCGAGCGCCGCGCGGGTGGACGGCGGTTGCGGAGCCCAGAAGTCCTCGCAGATCTCGGCGGCGAAGACGAAGCCGGGACGGTCGACCGCCTCGAAGATCAGGCCCGGCGCAAAATCCACGGTCTCGCCGTTCACGACCACCGTGTCCTCCGAGCGGCTGGCAGCCGGTGCGAACCAGCGCTTCTCATAATATTCGCGGTAGTTGGGCAGATAGGTCTTGGGCACGACGCCGAGCACGGACCCCGAACCAAGCACCACGGCACAATTGTAGAGGGCGTCGCCATTGCGCACCGGTGCCCCGACCACAGCGATCACGCCCGCCTCGTCCGCGGCCCCGGCCAGAACCGTGATCTGCCGCTCCACCTCGGCCAGCAGGGCGTCCTGCATCAGCAGGTCGTCGATGGCGTAGCCGCTCAGCGACAGCTCCGGGAAGACGATCAGATCGACGCCCTGCGCGCCGGCCTGCCGGATCAGGGCGATATGCTCTTCCGCATTGGCGGCGGGGTCGGCGGTGTGCACCACCGGCGTTGCGGCGGCCACGCGGACGAAGCCGTGGGTGCGGGGCGAATGGAACGGGTGGGGCTTGGGCATAAAGATTTCCGCTCATCCCCGCGAAAGGGGGACCCAGTACTGTCCAGCTTGACGCCGGCGGATTGGACCGCCGACCATGCTCATACAGGGCAAAGCCGCCGGGCCAAAGCACTGGGTCCCCGCTTTCGCGGGGATGAGCGGATTGAATAGATGCAAGACTCTCACGGACTGGGTGATTTTGCCTGACGAACCCGCTAAGCCCGCTGCATGAACGACGCGCCGAAAAAGGGCTGGCTCTCGCGCCTGACCGAGGGCCTCTCCCGCTCCTCGAAGCAGATGACCGAACAGGTCGTGGCAACCTTCATCAAGGAGCCGCTGTCCGAGGCCGCGCTCGAGGGGCTGGAAGAGCATCTTCTGGAGAGCGATCTGGGGCCTGCGGCCACCGACCGGATCGTGGCCCGCTTCCGCGATCTGCGCTTCGGCGCCGGGGCCAATGAGCGCGAGGTCAAGGAAGCCCTGGCCGAGGCGGTGACCGCCGAACTGATCCACCACGAGGCCCGCTATGAGCCCCTGTCCGGCGCCCGGCCCTTTGTGACCCTGTTCGTCGGGGTCAATGGCTCGGGCAAGACCACGACGCTCGGCAAGATCGCGGCCGACCTGACCGGTCAGGGGGCGAAGGTGATGATCGTCGCCTGCGACACCTTCCGCGCCGCCGCCCGCGAACAGCTCAAGGTCTGGGCCGAGCGCGCCGGCGCGACCTTCGAGAGCCGCCGCGATGGAGCCGACCCCGCCGGTCTGGCCTTCGACGCCTATACGAAGGCGAAGGCGGAGGGCTACGACGTGGTCCTGATCGACACCGCCGGCCGGCTGCAGAACAAGTCCGCCCTGATGGACGAACTGCTCAAGATCGTTCGCGTGCTGAAAAAGATCGATCCGGAGGCGCCGCACGAGACCCTGCTGGTGCTCGACGCCACCGTCGGCCGCAACGCCCTGGCCCAGGAACAGATTTTCGGCCGCACCGCCTATGTCTCCGGACTGGTCATGACCAAGCTGGACGGCACGGCGCGCGGCGGGGTCTTGGTGCCTGTGGCCCAGGCCTCGGACGCCCCGATCAAGCTGATCGGCGTCGGCGAGGGCATCGAGGACCTGCAACCGTTTGACGCGCGAGCCTTTTCACGATCGCTGGTGGGGCTTGAGGATTGACGCATGACTGACGCCGCCGGCCCCGAATCGACCCCCAGGACGGACTCCCGCCTGCGTCAGCTGGTGGATTTCGGCGGCCTGCTGGCCTTTGGCGCAGCCTTTCTGGTCATGCGCCTGCGCGGCCTGAGCGGCGATGAAGCCCTGGTCCATGCGACCTGGTTCCTCGTCGCCGGCTCGGCCGTGGGCGTGGCGGTCGGCCTGATCGTCGAGAAGCGGCTGGCCCTGATGCCGCTGCTGGTCGGCGGCTTTGCCCTGGTGTTCGGCCTGCTGACCGTGCTGACCGGCGACGGCCTGTGGGTGAAGGTCAAGGTCACGGCCCTGAACCTTTCGCTGGCCGTGGCCCTGATCGGCGGCATCTTCCTGGGTAAACAGCCGCTGAAGGCCCTTCTGGGCACGGTGATTCCGATCAACGACCAAGCGTGGCGGACGCTGACCCTCCGCTATGGCGTCTATTTTCTCGCCGTCGCCCTCGTCAATGAACTGGTCCGCAGCGAAGCCCTGGTCGGCTGGGCCGCCGCGCAGGTCGGGCGCACGGATATTGATCCGGCCGATGTCTGGGTCAGCTTCCGGGGTGTGCTGTGGATTGCTTCCTCAGCCTTCGGCCTGTCGCAGATCCCGCTGATCATGCGCAACCTGACCTCGCCCGATGCGCCGGTCGATCCGATGGCGCCGGCGGAACCGGACACCGCGCCCTGAGATATCCGGATTGATGACGGATCGTCCGTCGTCAAACCGTAAAGCACCACTGCTACGCATGGTCCATCGAGGCCGAAGGGATACGTTTCATGGTCAAGTCCGGAAACAAGTCGAAGCGCAGCGGGGCCCTGGGGGGCTCCCCAAGCCACCTGATGCACCGTGTGCTGCAGCTGGCGCTCGACATCTATTCCGAAGAGACCGGCCCCGACGGCCTGACCCAGCGCCAGTTCGCCGTCCTCGAGGCGGTGTCGCAGAAATCCGGCCTGACCCAGACCGATCTGGTCCGGGCCACCGGGATCGACCGTTCGACCCTGGCGGACCTGGTCTCGCGCATGACGACCAAAGGGCTTCTGGCCCGCGAACAGTCTTCGATCGACGCCCGCGCCAAGACGGTCAGCCTGTCCGGCCCCGGTCAGGCGGCGCTGGATGCCGCCCGGCCGAAGGTCGAGGCCGCCGACAAGCGGATCATGGCCCTGCTGCCCAAGGCCAAGCGGGACGGCTTCCTCAGCCTGCTGGCCGAACTGGCGGGCGAGGCCGACGCGGCCCCGGCCAAGGCCAGGGCCGAGGCCCGCGCCGCCAAGAAGGCCGCGCGCGAGGCGAAGAAGCTGGCCAAAAAGGCGGCCAGGCCGGCCAAGGTGAAGGCTGAAAAGCCGGCCAAGGCGCCCAAGGCACCGAAGGCCGAAAAGCCCGCCAAGCCCAAGAAGGCCAAGGTCGCCGAGCCGGCCTGAGCTGATCCCTCTCCCGGCGGGAGAGGGCTTGAGCGCACGAGAGCGAAGCGAGCGTTCTTCGCGCGAAAGGGTGAGGGGATCCGATGCGAACCGGTTCCCGCCTTACGCCCTCACCCGACCGCGCCAGAACGACGGCTTCGCCGCCGTGCGCGCTCTCCCTCTCCCGTCGGGAGAGGGAGGCTGATCAGTCCATCAGCTGCTGCGCCAGATAGACATAATGCCTCGCCCAGCGACGGGCGTTGGCGATCGGGTCGGCGTCATTGGAGTGACCGCCTGACGTCTCTTCGTAATAGAGGTGGTCATAGCCCATCTCGCCCAGCCGCGCGGCGAATTTGCGCGAATGGCCGGGGTGAACGCGGTCGTCGCGCGTATTGGTCGTGATATAGACGCGCGGATAGTCCGTGTCCGGACGAAGGTTCTGATAGGCCGAATAGCGGGCGATCCAGGCCGCCTCTTCCGGGATGCGCGGGTCGCCGTATTCGCCGATCCAGGAGGCCCCGGCCGGCATCTCGTGATAGCGCAGCATGTCGATCAGCGGGCTCTCGATCACCGCGGCATTGATGAGCTCAGGGTGCTGGGTCATCGTCACAGAGGTCAGGACCCCGCCGTTGGAACGGCCATAGATGCCGGTGCGGCGCGGCGAGCTGATGCCCCGCCGGTGCAGGTCGGCCGCCACCGCGGCGAAATCATCAAAGGCCAGCTGGCGGTTCTCGTTCAGCACCGACTGGTGCCACTCCGGCCCGAACTCCCCGCCGCCGCGGATGTTGGCCTGAACGAAAACGCCGCCGTTCTCGAGCCAGAGCTTGCCCATCTCGGGCTTGTAGGCCGGCGGGAACGAAATCTGGAAACCGCCATAGCCGAACAGGATGGTCGGCGCCGACCCGTCCATCGCCATGTCGCGCGGGCGGGTGACGAAATAGGGGATCATGGTCCCGTCGGACGATGTCGCCTCGAACTGTTCGGTGACATGGGTAGAGGCGTCGAAACGGGCCGGGGCCTGCCGGATGACGTCTGCGTCTCCGGTCACATTAGCCAGGCTCAGGGTCTGGGGTGTCAGGAAGCCCTGGGTCGCGACGAAGAAGGTGCCGCGCGATTTCGAGGCGTCGCCCAGTGACACATCGACATTGTCCGGCGTGGCAATATCCGTGCGGGGCCAGCCGAATTCGCCGCGGTTCTGGAACACGGCCAGTCGGCCGACGACATTGTCCGAGATGGCCACCACGACCCGGTCTTGCATGACCCGGACGCTGCCGATCGACTGGCGGTCGGTCGGCTCGAAAATGGTCTCGACCTGGTTGCTGACCACCACCGGACCGTCCGTGGGACGGACACAGGGAATGCAGATCGCCAGCAGGGAGCCGGCCTTGTGCGACCGTCCGGGCCGCGCCCAGTCCTCATCCGGCGACAGGATGAAGGACCCGCCCTGCACCCCATAGACGCTGACCCGCTCCGGCAGGCTCAGCTTCACCGGACGGCCATCGACCAGTTCCCAGGTCTCCGAGCGGAAGGTGTCCAGCGGGCGGTTGAAAAGGACGGCCAGCACCGCACCGGCCCGGTCACCATAGACGCTCGGACTGACCCCATACCCCCCGTCGCCGATGTCGCCGCGATAGACCTCGGTCGCCTGCGCCAGCGTCTGACCACGGCGCAGCGACTTGACGATGAAGGGATAGCCGCTCTCCGTCAGCGTGCCCGGCCCGAAATCCGTCGCCACCAGCAGCGTATCCCGGTCCAGCCATTCCAGCCGGTGCTTGCCCTCCGGCAGGCTGAAGCCGCCGTCGACGAAGCGTTTGGTGCTCGTATCGAACTCGCGCACCACCACCGCATCCTTGCCGCCGTCGGACAGGCTGATCAGGCAGCGGATTTCGTCCGGGGCCAGACAGTCGGCGCCCTTGAACACCCAGTCCCGGCCCTCGGCGCGGGCCAGGGCGTCGATGTCGAGGATGGTCTCCCAGCGGGTATCGGCCGAGCGGTAGCTATCCAGCGTCGTCCGCCGCCAGATGCCTTTCGGATTGGCCGCGTCCTGCCAGAAGTTTCCAATGCCGTCGCCGAGGAAGCTGGGGCCCGGGATGCGGTCGGTAGCGGTCAGGATCGCCTCGGCCTGCTGCCGGAAGGTCTCATAGCGACGGTCGCCGGTCAGGGCGGCCAGGGCGCGCTGGTTGGACTGCGCCACAAAGGCCATGGCCTCGGTCCCGTTGACCTCTTCCAGCGCCAGATGATCGTCAGCGGCGCGGACACCGGCGGGGCTCAGGTCGGCCGGCATGTGCGGCGGCGGGACCAGCAGCGGCCGCGGTATGGTCGCCAGGTCGAGGATCGGGAGCGGGAGCGGCGCAGGTCCGCTGGCGCAGGCCGCGAGCATCAGCGCCGGGATCGCGGCAGACAGGATCAGTCGGTTCATCACTCTCTTCTTTCCGCTCATCCCCGCGAACGCGGGGACCCAGTTCTTTGGGCGATCGGTGCCGCCGGTGTCGCAACCCGCTGATCCCAGCCGCCGATGCCTCAACGAAAGCACTGGGTCCCCGCGTTCGCGGGGATGAGCGGATTTTACTGACCCGGGGCGTCCATCAGCCGCCGCGTCAGATAGGTGTATTCCAGCGCCAGCCGCCGGGCCGTCTCGCGCAGGTTGGCCCCCGCCGCGTGGCCGCCGTCGGTGTTCTCATAGAACAGCACCGGATAGCCCAGTTCCTCCAGCCGCGCCGCCGCCTTGCGGGCGTGGCCGGGATGGACGCGGTCGTCCTTGGTCGAGGTATGGATGAAGACCTCGGGATAGGGCTGGCCCGCGCGCAGGTTCTGATAGGGCGAATACTGCTGGATCCAGGCCCGCTCTTCCGGAATGTCCGGGTCGCCGTATTCGGCTCTCCACGAGGCGCCCGCGAGCAGAAGATGGAAGCGCAGCATGTCGAACAGGGGCACCTGGATGACCGCCGCATTGATCAGATCCGGACGCTGGGTCAGCATCGCCCCCATGAACAGCCCGCCCTGCGACCCGCCCATGATGCCGAGCCTCGGCTGGCTGGTGACGCCGCGCGCGATCAGGTCCATGGCCACGGCCTGATAGTCCTCATGCGCCCGCTGGCGGTTCTCCTGCAGGGCCGCCTGGTGCCAGTTGGGTCCGAACTCGCCGCCGCCGCGGGTGTTGGCGATGACATAGACCCCGCCCCGCTCCAGCCACAGCTTGCCGACCGTGGCCGAATAGCCGGGCAGCAGCGACGACTGGAAGCCGCCGTAGCCGTACAGCAGGGTCGGGTTCGAGCCGTCCATCGGCATGGCGTCGCGATGGACGACGAAATAGGGGATCATGGTCCCGTCGGCCGAGCGGGCCTCGAACTGATCGACCCTCATCCCCTCGGCATTGAATTTGGCCGGCAGGGATTTGGTCAGGTCCGCCTCGCCCGTCGCCGCATCGGCCAGGAACAGGCTGGACGGGTTCAGATAGCCGGTGACGCTGACAAAGACCTGGTCATCCCGCTCGCTGGCCGAGCCGACGCCGACCGAGACGTTCTGAGGCAGGTCCATACGGCTGCGACGCCAGGCCTGATCGGCGAGATGGTCGGTCGGCACCGGGGGCTCGTAAACATAGACCGAGCCGCGCACGTTCTCGTACAGGGCCACCACCAGTTTGTTGCGGGTGCTGGTGATGCCCTCGATGGCCTCGCGCGGCCCGGGGCGGATGACCAGCTGGGCCGGGACGGTCGGATCGGCCAGCCAGGCCGCGAGGTCATAGGCGATGACGTCGCCGGTCCGGAATTCCTGCCCTGAAGGCGCGGTCCAGTCCTGGTCCGTGGTGAAGACCATCTGTCCACGGACGAGGGCATTGATGTTCGACTTGGCCGGCAACTCCAGCTTCGTGGTCGTGCCGTCGGCGTTCAACCGGTGGGTCTCGCCCTCATAGAAGCTGATCCCGCGGTTGATCAGCGTGGCCTGGACCACGCCGTCGGCGTCGCGCAGCGTATAGCCCGAGACCGAAACGTCGGTGGGCTGGCCGGTGAAGACCGTCCGGGCCTGGTCGATCGTCTGGCCGCGCTTCAGCACCCGGACGATCATCGGATAGCCCGAGCTGGTCAGGGTGCCGGGGCCGAAGTCGCGCGAGACCAGCAGGGTGTTCTCATCCACCCAGGTCGCCCCGCCCTTGGACTCCTCCAGCACGAAGCCGCCATCCCGGCCTTGAGCCGGGACGAAGGTGCGGGTTGCGCGGTCGAACTCGCGGATGGTCACCGCATCCTTGCCGCCGTCCGACAGGGAGACGAGGCAGCGGGTCTCCTCCGGCGGCAGGCAGGTCGCGCCCTTGTAGACCCAGTTCTTGCCCTCGGCCGCGGCCAGGGCGTCGAAGTCCAGGATGGTCTCCCACTGCGGCGCCTCGGTGCGATAGCTGTCCAGCGTCGTGGTGCGCCAGATGCCGCGCACATGGGTCGCGTCCTGCCAGAAATTGTCGATCGTGCCGTCGTGGTTGAAGCCCGGCGCGGGGATGCGGTCGCGCGACTGGACGATCTCCAGCGCCTGCTGGTGCAGCCCCTCATAGCGCGGGTCACCGCGCAGCACGCCCAGCGAATGCTCATTCTGGGCATTGACCCAGGCCATGGCGCGCTCGCCCTCGACCTCTTCCAGCCAGATGTAGGGGTCGGTCGCGTCCGAGGTGGCGAAGGCGCCCTCCGCCAGCGGCGGATTCGGCGGGGTCGGGGTCTGGGCCATGGCGCTCGTGCAAAGGGCGGTGGAAACGAGAAGCGCGGCGAGCGCGGCGGTGCGGATCATCTGGTCTGGTCTCCGACGGAAGTCGGGCGGCACCTTAGCGGCGGGTGGGGTCGCGGCAAGGCGGGCGTGGGCGAGGTTACGGCTTTGTCATCTTGGGCGGGTGTGGGGTGTGGGGTGTGGGGTGTAGGGTTTGGGGTGGAGGCGTCGAGCGGCGCTGAACGCGTCCCCACACCCCACCCCCGCCCTCGCCTAAGTCCCGGTCCGCGCCTATATGGTCCCTCCATGACCCGCCCCTTCGTCAAGATGAACGGTGCCGGCAACGACTTCGTCGTCGTCAATGCGCTGGAGACGCCGTTCGCGCCGACGGCCGACCAGGCGCGCGCCATCGCGGACCGGAAGACCGGCGAAGGCTGTGACCAGTTGATCGCCCTGGAGCCGTCGCGGACAGCCGATGCCTTCATGCGCGTCTGGAACGCCGACGGCAGCGTGGTCGAGACCTGCGGCAACGCCCTGCGCTGCGTCGGCTGGATGCTGCTGCAGTCGACCGGCAAGGATCAGGTCTCCATCGACACCCTGGGCGGCTCGACGAAAGCCTGGCGCGTCCCGGGCCGCGTCGGGTCGGGAGGTCCCGAAGGGCCGACGACCGCGGCCCGGATCAAGGTCGATATGGGCGCACCCCGGCTGGACTGGGAACAGATCCCGCTCGACGAGGCCATGGACACCCGCGGAATCGAGCTGCAGGTCGGCCCCATCGACGCCCCGGTCCTGCATACGCCCGGCGCGGTCTCCATGGGCAATCCCCACGTCGTCTTCTTCATGGACCACGGTCCCGACGACGCCTTTGTGCGCGGCACGGGGTCGCTGATCGAACACCACCCGCGCTTCCCCGAGGGCGTCAATGTCGGCTTCGCCCATGTCATCGCGCCCGACCGGATCCGCCTGCGGGTCTGGGAGCGCGGGGCCGGCCTGACGCGCGCCTGCGGCACCGGCGCCTGCGCCGCCCTGGTCGCCGCCGCCCGTCGCGGCCTGACCGGACGCGACGGGCGGCGGCGACCAGGGCGGCGCAGGCGCCGGTGC
>VYLK01000268.1_pt1 | contig 42493 bp, 43 predicted proteins | sample 5114321 | NCBI WGS metagenome assembly VYLK01 (sample SAMN12291792, study PRJNA351875) | freshwater metagenome | isolation source: freshwater lake | place: USA: Michigan, MSU2 Lake | collected 2011-08-16
TGGTAAATTCGGCACTTCCTCCTTGATGTTTTTTCTTAAAGTTGGGATACTTAGTACGACCAGCAAAGAAATTAGTGAAAGCTGTTTGTAAATGTCTTAACCCTTGTTGTAAAGTTACACAGCTAACTTCGTTTAAAAAGTCTAATTCTTCTTGTTTTTTCCAATCGGTCAACATTGAAGAAGTTTGAGCGTAGCCTACTCTTTCTTGCTTTTCGTACCAAGCTTGTGTTCGTTCGTGGAGAGCTTTGTTGTAAACTAATCTTACGCAGCCCAATGTGCGCCGCAATAGCGACTCTTGTGTTGGTGTGGGGTAAAATCGAAACGAATAGGCTTTTTCCATACCTCACATTTTAGCATATATTTCGTAAACGATGCTCATATTTAACAGTAAAGCCGTCGTAGAACGACGGGGTTTCAGACCCAAATTTTCGATGAATCGCGAGAGCTACCCCATCAGCTATCCAGATTAGCTGGTTCATGAGCCTAAGTTGCCAGCTTTCTCAAAACATTCCAGTCTTCGCGCATCACTTCCTCCGCCACTTCCATTTGCTGGACAAATTCGGGGTCGTAGGGTGTAAGCTCAAAGCCATTCGGCGTTTCCAAGACGTAGAGCATATCGCCTTTACTAAGGCGCAGCTTCTCCACCAACTCTTTCGGGAAAATCACCCCCATAGAGTTCCCTACCGTTGTGACTTTTAACTTAATCATCGTTTTTTGACTGAGTAAATATATCAATTATAGCACCTCCCATATTTCCTGAATTTCTCACATCACTTAACAATTTAGTATTAACTTTCCGAACCATTGTCTAATCTCTTGTTTTTCACTCTCTTCCAACAGAAAATCAATATTTTTGAATTGTTCGGCCCTTCTCTGTTTGACTCCTAAAATCTCAATCCCTACAATCCTATCCGTCTCATCGTAATCATAGACAATCCCCGGCGCTACTTCCTCAGAATCAATAACCTTTCCCTCAAAACGACGAATATAAGCGGCATTAGCGGTTTGATCATAGTCCATTTTCATATAGCAACCGCCAAGGCAATAAAGATTATAATTACTATATGGTGACATCTTTAACCCCAGCCCAACTAGACAACCTCAACCGCTTTCAAAAACGCCTTCCCCGTCATGCTACCCCAATTCGGATCTATAATCTTCCCAACGGTGGCAAAGCATTTCAATCGGACGTTCCCGCCAAAAATATTTCCGGTTCCTATGCAACCTACGAAAAACAAATTGATGCGGACGGAATCACTCTCTTTTACACCAAAACAACCTACGCCCCCAACGGTTCTATTGTTCACATCAAACAAAAATACCCATGAAAACTAAACAAGAATACCTCAACGCCCTAGTCAACTTTGACCAAACCCTATCAACTATCCTCCCTATCCTAAAAACCTTTCCTTGGGACAGTAGCGAAGCAATTATCACCCTAAAAAAAGAGCATCTGATCGATATTCTCGATCGCTATCTTAATAACGCTTTATCTGCCACCGACTTAGAAAACTGGGCCGATGCCATCGAATGCAGAGAAGATATCGCCTATAAAACAGATGAGGAAGATCTCATCAATGACATCATCTTTGACCTCGCTAATCCGACCTTAAACGATCCACTATCACCAAAAATAATCGAACAATACATCAGCCAACTTTCCCATTTAAAGTCTTCCTTAATTGCCTAAAAAATAGACCTCTTTTTTGTAAATTTTAATGCGGGTTTACTTGAATCTCAATTTTGTCCGAGGGGTTGAATTTAATTTCCTCAACAACGTAGGAACTGTTACGCACCACATCCTCGATTCCTCTTATTTTTGGAGAATCTAGCGAGGTTAAAGTTACTTCCGCTTTTCCTTGATTAACATCAACAATTCTGAAATTCTGTAGGGGTTCCGTCCAGCGTTGTCTATTCTGTTGTTGGAATCCATCCCCTGATAATACTACAGGTCGGGTTTCTATGATAGTTACTTCCCCTTGAAACTCTATCTGTTTGATCTCTTTCATTGCCACTTCTTTTGTTTCTGATTCTCTCCCTAAAGCGATCTTTTTCGCTTGGGAATCGAACTTGATTAATCTCCCAGATAGAGAAGTGCCATTTTTTAAAGATACTTTTGTATCATCCGGCATGAATACGGGGATTACGGGAGATCGATCGCCGGTGGCTGGTAGATGATAGCCAGCAAGAGAGGCGATCAAAACTAGGCTAGTTGCGGTTATTATTGGGTAGAGTTTTTTCATCTTTACCTTGCCTGAATGATCGGGATTGGGTTGGTTCTGTTTTCGATCTTGGATGCGGTGGGTTAGGAGTAACAGTAACCCAACCTAGGGTTTTTTCTAGAGGGTTTTTTCCATATTTTAGCGTCGGGATTGTCAAAGGGGAAGCGTTTTATCTTCTCTTTATGTTAAAACTTATGAAGGTACTCCTTTATGCGGTAAGCGATAGAAATATGACTCTACAAGAGCTAATGCGGTGGGCGGAAAAATTATCCGCAATCGAGAAACGGCAACTGATCGAAAAAATTACCGCAGAAATGGCATCGGAATCGGCAGAAGTTAATCAACCCCGTCCCTCTTTATGGGGTATATGCGCCGATTTAGGACAGGCTCCCTCGGCTGAAGATATCGATAAAACCCGACGAGAAGCGTGGGGAGATTTTACGGCAGAGGATCTTTAAGTGTTAAAAGCAGTTTTAGATACTCATGCAGTTATCTGGTATCTTTACGCAGATCAACGATTATCCAATTTGGCTCGACAAACCATCGAACAAATTGGCAATAGTGGAGATACGGTTGCGGTTTCCTCGATTACTCTGGCTGAAATTGTCTATCTTGGTGAAAAAGGCCGGATTTCCGCTCAAACAATAGAGCGATTGTTAATGGAACTGGACAGGGAAAATTCTATTTTGATAGAAATCCCGCTCGCTCGCAATATTGTGGTTACTATGGGAGGAATCGAGCGCTCGGATGTTCCCGATTTACCCGATCGAATTATTGCGGCAACCGCCCTATATTTAAACGTTCCCTTAATTAGCCGAGATCGAAAAATTCAATTATCAACGGTTAATACGATCTGGTAGCAACGAACTAATCAAATTTCTATTCCCCGAATATAATTGGATGCGGTGGGTTAGGAGTAACAGTAACCCAACCTGCGGTTTTTGTCAATATATTTTTACTTTCCGAAACCTTTGTTCGGGCGGTTTTGTTTGGCAATACGGAGGGCTTTTCCGGTTTTGCCATCCTGTAGTGCAATCCGCATCGATCGCTTTTTCTGGTAGGATTGAATATCCGCCGCTAACGGATGATCGTTATCGATCCGTAGATGGGTTAAAGAACAGACAAGAATCGTTTGTTTTCCCGATTCGTTTTTTAGGGAACAAATAATTCCCCCCTCGTCTCCCGTGTAGAAAATTTTATCGATCGAAAACTGGTGATCGGGTTTGTATCGCTCGCCTTTTGTTTCAGCTATTTTTAACGTTTCGGGAGTTGCACGCACAGGGATTGGTAAACTCGCTTCCATTTTCTCAATTAAAAAACGAACTTGTCGGGGATCGTCGATGGACATGGTTATTCTCCTTGATAAAATACAAAGAACTGGCGATAGAACCCGATCGATGGAGTAGGATAGCGATCGAAAACGCCAATCAGGGACATTTTGCCGTGAGCGCTCCGAATTCTCCCCCTCCCGGAACACAGATACTAGGAACCTTCGCCAGTCTTCTCGGTTTGCTGGGGATTTTTCTCTATTTTACGGGATGGATCTATCGGTGGGTCTATTTCGGCTGGTTTAGCCTTGAGATTAACCGTCTGGACTTGCCCTTGCGTTCCTTCCTTTTCGTGCCGATACAGGTCTTCTGTGGCGATTTCGGGGCGTTGCTGCGAACGTTTCTGGCGCTGGTTGCCGTTGCCTTTGCGATTCAATTTACTCTCTGGATTTTGTCTCCCCTGCCATCCTATGCAATTGTCAGTCAATCTCAACGGAAATTTCATCAAAAATTTCAGTTCCTAGGTTTATTAGTCCGGGGAATTCCCGAATCTCTCCGAAAAGATTTGATCGCTGTTATTTGGCTATTAATTATCCTTTTTTGGTTAGCCCGAATTCAGGGATTGATCGATGCCCGTCGCGATGCAGTTAATGATAGTTCTACCTTACCAGTTATCACTTTAGTTTTACCGGAAAAACAGATAGCGATCGGTCGGAATCTGGAGGATGTTTTTACCGATCCTTCTCTCAAAGGTTATCGAATTATCGGTGAGACCAAATTACTCGAAGAGCTGCGGGGAAAAGAAACGAATGATAGTAAAGTTAATCCCCCGCGAGTCTGGCGTTTATTAATCCAAAATAACAATTGGACTTATGTTTTTCGCGGGTTATCCCCTCAGTCGGCAGAAAATGAACGCCCGGCGATTCTAGCCATTCGCGAGGATAAGGAGGGACAATTGATGATTCTCGCGCCAGATGTCCCACAATCCCAGTGAAACTCAATCGGGGAAATTATCGAATTACCCTTGAACATTGAAGCTTACTGCTATAATTACTTACGGACAAAGATAATAAATAAAATTTATGGGCGACTTTTTTGATAACGTGAGCCGTTACCCCCGCTATCTGATTAGCTTTAGTTTAGGGATCAGGACAAGCAATAGGCAATAGACAAAAGGGGCAATAGATAATCAGTCTCTAATGACGAGATTTAGTATCACACCCCTTCTTGTCTCTGATCAAGGGTTTTAGCTGCTTTATTTTAGCCTGATCGGATTAGCTTTTCCTGCGTTTTTTTCGGCTTGAGATTTTGAGTTTTAGGGTAACTGCTTGAGTGTTTTTTGAATTACCCCTTGACAATCAAAACAGTCGCTACGAGGCGATGGGATCAAACTTAATAAACAATTAGCAAGTATAAGCATTTGATGTCCCTGTTGCTGATGCACCAGTCACCACATCAACTGCGCGAATTACAGCAGGATTAACTTGATTTGGCCAACAGTTGGCCTGGAAGAAATTAGTTTTTTCCGAAAACTGTCCCTGTGCATCTGCAAGATCTTCTGTCAGATGGAATGGATTCTTTTGATTGACTAGATTCTCAACATAGAACTTGACTCTTCCACCAGGGGTAAAACCTTTACCGCTAACCCTTATGGCTCCACCAGTTTGATTCTTTGTAGTAGAAACAACGATTGATGGACTCACTGGTTTATCCAATAATTCCCAACCCTTCCAGGGGGGTACGCCATCCCACCACTTGTGCCAAACCCCATCATCCATGCCACGGGCAAAAACATCAAGCCTGTTAGTCCCCCAAGAAACAACTGTAGGAGGTCCTTGGATTTTGCCCCCCAGTGATTGCCATCCACTCCAACTGCCAGGACTTCCATTGCCATAATTATGATACACAGCCCCATCTTTTTGTCCGCGTATAAATACGTCTAGCCGGCCTTTGGACCATGCAACCGCAGCAGGAGGGTCAGATGTACCCGGTCTATTGGTGTTAATCGGACCACCTACATCATACCAATCTAATTGTGATGGTTTCCAGGGAAATACTCCATCCCATAATTTGTGTTTAATGGTACCATCCCACGACCGGACGAAAATATCAATCCTCTCAGCCCCCCAAGAAACAACCGTTGGCGCTCCTTTTAACGGTGAGCCACCTAGTGTTTGCCAGCCGCTCCAGTTGTTAGGATTGCCATTTCCATAGTTATGATACACATTCCCGTCTAAACCGAGTACGAAAACGTCTAAACGATCTTTAGACCATGTTACTGCGGCAGGAGGCTCAGATGTTTCAATCCCCGGCAGGGGTTGCCAATCTAATTGTGAGGGTTTCCATCCCTTCCCATCCCACCACTTGTGGTAAATACGATTATCCGTGCCACGGGCAAAAATATCGATTCGATTAGTTCCCCAAGAAACAACTGTAGGAGAACCTTGAATCAGACCACCCAGTAGTTCCCATCCTGCTAAAGGTTTATCGTTGTTACTTCCATAATTGTGATACAGAGCGCCATCGACACCGCGGGCAAAAATATCAAGTCGATTGCTAGACCATGCAACTGCAACTGGGTAATCCGTAATCCCTCCTCCAAGCGGCTGCCAATCAAAGTCAGATGGTTTCCACCCGGCTTTGTTGTCGAACCACTTTCGATAAACACGACCATCGATACCACGAGCAAAACAGTTCAACCAAATAGGGTTTTTTACTATTGGTTCTGCCTGTCCAAACAAGCTTTTGTATTTTGTGGCAATTGGATAGGGAATTGTGGCAATTTTTAACATAGGATATACATGAATGAGGAAATTAAGTGTTTAATTTTAACTATTCTTGCGAACTTATTATCGAGCTTACTGTTCGACGAGCATAATTGTAATCCTAGACGGATTTTTTCCAGACAACAGCCTTTTTAAGATTTTCTTAAAAATTAGAATTTATCCATCTAATCACCCTCTACCCCAGCACCGCATTCTTAGTCGTTGCTGAATTAAGGTATTAAGGTATCAATGCCAACCTTGCACCCATCCAAAAGTTAGTTTGGAGCTAAGTTTTAAAAATCCCTATTCGATCGCTGTCATCTGGCTATTAATTATCCTCTTTTAGTTAGCCCAAATTCAGGGATCGATCGATGCCCGTCACGATCTTGAAAGTAGCTGTACCCTTAACTGTAAGTAGGTAGGCGTTAAAAGTTATCAGATGCCCCCCTTATCAAGGGGGGACTAAGGGGGGATCGGCACCCCCCTTATCAAGGGGGGACTAAGGGGGGATCGGCACCCCCCTTATCAAGGGGGGACTAAGGGGGGATCTTTTAATTTAATTATAACCAGCTACTTATCTAGAGTAGAGTGATTCCGTATTTCTCTCCAGCCAGATAGTTGTACTACCAAATAGCACAAAAGTCGAGGGATTCTGTTAAGTCCCATTAATCGGGCGGCGTGGCAGCATCGAAGCTTACTGCTATAATTACTTACGGACAAAGATAATAAATAAAATTTATGGGCGACTTTTTTGATAACGTGAGCCGTTACCCCCGCTATCTGATTAGCTTTAGTTTAGGGATTGGCTGGTTGGCCCCTTTATTTAAAAATCCCCTCACAGCGATCGCACTTGTGGGTTTTCTGGGGGGAACTTTCGCCTTTCTTTATTTCACCCTCAAAGCCATGCTCGGATTAGCTTGATACAATGGTAAGGGTTTCGCTGTTTTTAGGGGACAAAAATTATGGCTAACGACCGTCGAGTATCTCGCGTGTCCTCGCTAATTAAGCGCGAGGTCAGCCAAATGTTATTAATGGAAATTAAAGATGATCGCGTCGGTGCTGGTATGGTTAGCGTTACCGATGTGGATCTCTCCCACGACCTGCAACACGCTAGGATTTTTGTGTCTATCTACGGCAACAAAGATGCAAAGGCCGAAACTATGGCCGGTTTAAAAGCTGCTGCGGGATTCGTCCGGCGCGAACTCGGTCAACGCATCCGTCTCAGACGTACCCCCGAAGTGGTCTTCCTAGAAGATTCTTCCCTTGAACGCGGCGATCGAATGTTACACCTTCTTGATCATATTAAAACCGATCGACCCCCAGAAGATGACGATTCCGATATCAGTGACCAGTGACCAGTGACCAGTGAACAGTAGAAGATGACTAAATTTAGGCAAAACTGGCAACTTAAACCTGATAACTGATAACTGATAACTGATAACTGATAACTGATAACTGATAACTGATAACTGATAACTGAATAGTGAGCGATCGCATTTTATCCCTAAAAGAACGTATTGGTCAGATGATAGTAGTCCGCGCTTCCGGCTATCTCTTTGACCAACAAATCCGCTATCCTGTTTGGGAACCTGTCAACGCTACCCTAAAACATTGGTTAGAAACCCTCCACCTCGGTGGGGTGATTCTCTTAGGAGGCAGCGCTGCCGAAATCGCTCTCCGTAGCCAACAATTACAAAGTTGGTCTGGGGATAATCCTCTCCTCATTGCTGCCGATATCGAGGAGGGAGTCGGCCAAAGGTTTTCCGGCGCTACTTGGTTTCCCCCCCCGATGGCTTTAGGAAAAATAGCTGAAAAAAGCTTGACAAAAGCCACAGAATATGCTAGGGAAATGGGAGCAATTACCGCTAAGGAAGCACTGGCGATCGGGATTAACTGGATTTTAGCCCCAATTGTCGATGTGAACAATAATCCCGACAATCCGGTTATAAATATTCGTTCCTTCGCTGAAACTCCCAAAATCGTCGCCAATCTAGCTCAAGCTTTTATTTTAGGGGCGAATTCCTATCCAGTTTTGACCACGGCCAAACATTTTCCCGGCCACGGTGACACCAGCAATGACTCCCATCTCGATCTTCCCATCATCAACCACGATCATGATCGCCTAGAAGCGATCGAATTACCGCCCTTTCAAGCGGCGATCGAGTCGGGGGTTGATAGTATTATGTCAGGCCATCTGTTAATTCCCGCTTGGGATCCCGAATTTCCCGCCACTCTTTCCTCGAAAATTATCGGGGGAAAACTGCGCCAAAATCTCGGTTTTCAGGGTTTAATCGTCACTGATGCCCTGATTATGGGAGGAGTGACCAAAATTGCCAGTGCTGCCGCCATAGCAGTGAAGGCGGTACAGGCGGGGGCTGATATACTATTAATGCCTCCCGATCCGATCGAAGCGATCGAAGCGGTGTATAGTGCCGTACAAGCGGGTACAATTAGCGAAGCCAGAATTAATGATTCTTGGCAGCGTATTCAACGAGCAAAAGAGAAATTAGGGCAAAGACAGCCATCCTTAGAATCCTTAAGCAGTTTAGCGGCACCGCAAGCTCTAGAGATTGTCAGCGATATTTTAAAAGATTCCCAAACAGTTAGCGGTAATTTACCCATTAAAGCCACTCAGGGCCGCAATTTAATCATTATCGATGATTTACTCAACTGTGACTTTCTCGATCGCTCTTGTCCGGCGGTGACAATTCCCCGACAATGGGGTTATCAAACCCAAATAATCGACCGTAGCACCTTTAATCAGTCCCTCATCTCCCCGGAAACGACTCTCCTACAAGTATTCATCCGTGGTAATCCTTTTCGGGGTAGTGCGGGATTAGGGGAGGAAACGAAAGCTATCTATCAAGCTTTGCTGAAAACCGGACAGATTCAAGCATTGATTATTTATGGTAGTCCCTACGTTTTCCAGTGGTTTCGTCAACAAAGCGGAGAAATTCCCTATCTTTTCAGCTATGGACAACAAGCAAGCGCCCAAAAAATCGCCCTAGAAACTATTTTTGATTGGCCCACTAGGGGCGAAAATCAGACCGATACTTTCATTTAAGGGCAAAAATTGCCTAGTAACCATTGGGCAATGCGATCGGAGGCACCGGCTGGTCCCATTCTCTGACGACCATTAACGGCGATTTCTTGCCACTTTGGGGGATTTTGTAATAAATATTCTAACTTGTCGGCCACTGACTCGGCACTATCGCCTAAGAGAATTGAACAGCCTAATAAACGCCGTTGCAGTTTGGCAAAATGGGGAGTAAATTGTGGTCCAGATCCCGCAATTGTGATCGCCGGTTTACCCAAACCGACGAACTGTTCCGTGGCAGTTCCCGCCATGGCGATCGCTAGATGGCAACGGCCTAAATATTCGGCGTAATCCCTTTGAGAAATAGTTATAAATACCTCTTGACAAATAAACTTATTTATGCTATGTTCTCGCCAACCCCGGTCAATTAAAGCAGCCGTAAAAGATTCCAAGGGGAGAGAAGGAGCGATCGCCGCCAAAAATTCCAGCTTATAATCGGGAAAACGTCCAATCATGGCGGCCACAGCCTCGATAATTTGCTGCCAATTGTGGAGAGATTCGGGAAAGCGCGAACCGGGTAGCAGCAGAATATTTAGGCAATCTTGGGGAAAATCGCCCGTTATCGAGGGTAAAAGGTCATCCATCATCGGATTACCCCCATCGACAACAGGGATTGACCACTGTTGTAAAATTTTGCTAGTTAAACTATCCCGGGGAAAAACCCCCCGACAGCGAGGATGAGCCATTAACCAGCGTTCCCAAGGATAATAATAGGAACCCCAGAGGCGATCGATCATCGAGCTACTATCTAACCATCCCTGCTCATCCCGGAGATAGTATTCCGATTTAGCCGTTCCCACAAAAGCATAATCTGTCTCGCTCAACCAAGCAAGGGCAAGGGGTAAGATATCTCCCACCGCGACAATTTTTCCCCCTTCTTGGCCCCAATTTCTGACCAGACGGTATTGACGGGAGGTTAATCCTAATAATCCCTCCCGCAGATCTCGCCATAATTGTTTGGCATCCCTGGTGATAAAACCCCCAGAGGGCATTTTTTGACCTCGATCGAGAAGGGGAATCCCCAGACGAGTATAAGCATAACCGTTACCCACTAGGGGTAAAGCAGTAATATCCGGACAGTGGGGAGATGATTGCAGTCTTTTAATAATCCGGATCGCGATCTCATCTTCACCGTGGCCATTACTCAAAAATAATAATTTCACTGTTTTTTCTTAACTTCTGGCTTAAAGTCCTAAACTTCGGTTGTTTTATTGCCTTCGACCCTAGACAATGTTGATGGTTAGGGAACAATCAATTTTATAAAAGCAGTTAACCAACTCCCATTTAGTCTAATCTACCGGAAGGTTTCGCTGATCGCTTATCTCTGTCCTGATAGCGACCATTTGACCAAGGGCAAGACTAAGTGATAAGAGATGAGTTTAACTGCTTCTATTTTTCTCGATCAAAAGACCAGATTGAGTCTCCCAGAGCCAAGGAGGTCGGAAAGCTGCTCTGATCGCTATATTAGAATCAGTGATTAATTGGCATCCTAGCGGAAAAAATGATTATCGACTTGCCCGATCGAGAAGCTACTGTCAATTTAGGGGAAAAACTGGGGCAAACCCTAGCCCCTGGCAGTGTAATTTTATTAAAAGGTGATTTGGGAGCGGGAAAAACTACTTTAGTACAGGGAATTGGTCTAGGATTGGGCATTCAAGAGCCTATAGCTAGTCCTACCTTCACCCTCGTTAATGAATATAGCGAAGGCCGCCTTCCCTTGTATCATTTGGATTTGTATCGTTTGCAGGGTCAAGATATCGAGGCGCTGTACCTAGAAAATTATTGGCAGGGAATCGAGGTGGATTTAGGGATAGTGGCGATCGAATGGTCAGAGCGTTTAACTTTTTTGCCGGAAAATTATCTAGAGATTACTTTACTCGATCGAGGCGAGCAGGGACGACGAGCGCTGCTCAATTTTGTCGGTGGAGACGAAAAAAATAGCGACCCCACAGGAATCGCTATCAGCACTTGACTCTTTAAGCAATCAAACTTTAGCGGTAACTTTCCACATCTAAGATAGATGTTGGGTTCGATTCCCTCTTAATCCCCCCTTGATAAGGGGGGAACTGATAGTTTTTAACACCTAACTACTTATAAGATGTAAAAAAATAACTATTTTTTCACCTTTAATTTGCCGTTTTGACGGAGAAACTATTAGCTTTTCAGAGAAATAATACTAAAAAAATCAGCAATTTCGGCTAATTTCACACTTTCTTTAGATTTATCTTCTATCTTGATGTCTGATCGGTTTTGGCAGTGGTTAACCCTTTCCCCTTCTAGGAAATCGTGAAAAGAAAAAAAGAAGCGATCAAGTGCTAATTATGAAATGAGCGATGCAGGAAGAAAAAGCGATATTGAATATCAACAATACTTTCTATCGATCGGAGAGTAAAATCGTCCGAGATTTAGGAGTTTTAGGGGCGGCAATTGCCCAAAAAGAGCAGGGAAGTTTGATCGAGCCACACACTCTAACCTATCTAGGTTATACTAAGATTGTACGCATATCGCAGTCATCTCGTTACAGCGTTGGCTCTTATGGTTTTTGTGTGGAAACGGGGTCTATACTGATAGTTTCTTCAGCAAAATAGTCCTAAAAGTCTTTCCCAGTGAACATTTCACGATTCTATAAGCAAAAATTATCACACAAAGTCGAGAAGAGCCATTTTTCTCTCTTTGTCAACCCCTAGACCTGAATATTTACCTATTTACTTTTAGTCAAAATTAATGAACTTCTAATCCCGGAATGCTTAACTGTTCAGTTTTTGGCTGTGTTTCTCCCAGATAATCCCCTTGCAACATATTAATTAAACAGCCACCAAGATGATAAGCCATATTCACGGGAACCGCGTTACCAATCTGTCGATATTGAGAGGTTAAATTACCGGTAAATTGCCAATCATCGGGAAAGGACTGCACTCGTGCATATTCTCTCACAGTCAAAGGACGAGTTTCTTGGGGATGGCATCTTTCTGTTTGGGTTTGTGCCGGACTACAGGTAATAGTTAAAGCTGGTTCATCCCAAGATAATCTTTTAGCATATCCTGTCCGTCCGCCGTGATTTTTAAGACTATTTTTCATATATTCTTTTTGAATATCCATCGGCAAATTCCGCCAATTTCCTCCCGGGGGAACTAAGGACATAATCTCTTTTTTTCTTTCTTTATATTCTACTCCTGGAGAACTGGGACAATTCTCTAGGGCTTTTTTTAGAGAGATAGTATAGTTTTTATATTGGGGAAAAATGGGTTTAATATTTAGGTCTTGACGGGTGGCGATAATAATTAATCTTTCTCTTTTTTGGGGAACATCGAGAAATTGAGCCGATAAAACTTGATAAGCAGCATAATAACCGATTTCCTGTAAAGCTTGCAGCATTAATTGCAGGGTTTCTCCTTTTTTATTGCTTAATAATCCTCGAACATTTTCGGCCATAGCGATTTTAGGTTGCACTTCCTGTAAACAACGAGCAAACTCAAAAAATAGGCTCCCTCTCAAATCTTCTAATCCTTTTCCTAACCCAGCATAACTAAAAGGTTGGCAGGGAAACCCTCCAGCTACAATATCTATTTTGTCTCTAAAATTGGAAAATTTAATCTTTTTTATGTCTTGATTTATGACATTCCATTGCGGTCGATTGAGTCTTAAAGTATTAACACAATCTTGGTTAATTTCCACCAGTAATTGTGTTTTTAGTCCCGCATTTTCTAAACCTAATGCCATACCACCACAGCCAGCAAATAATTCGATAACCTTGTAATTAGTTGGCTCAACAGTTTGTAAAATTCTCAATTCTCCGGGGGATTGGTTATTTTTAAGGTTGGTTAATTGCTCGAGATCAAATAACCAATCAACTTGATTGATTTTCTGACCTTTGATTAATTTTTTCTTTTGCCATGTTAGTATTTCTGCGGTAGTTACACCGAGAATATTAGCGGCTTTTTGTAGGTTTACCTGAGTCATAAACAATAATTAGCAACCCATCTACGTCTTTATTATACATCAAAGTAGCTAAACTTGATGTCGAGAAAATTTTTAGAAATATCCTTGATATAAAACATTTTCCAGTGATGGGTTTGTATTATCAATATGAGTTTGTATTTTATCGATCATCCTTTGAAACACATCGGGATAATATTGAGAAGCATCCAAAAAATCTACATATTCCTGTCTGTGCAGCTGTCTTGCTTTTGAGGAGCGATACTCTTGTCGAAGATTAGCGGTCATACGCTTAGTTTTTCGTATAATTAACACATCATCAATTTGAGTAGAAATTATTGAAACTGGTGTCATATCAAGAAATTCGCAAATCAAAAAATATAAAGAGTTAGGAACAGCAATTTTTAAATCTCTACTTGTGGCTACAGCTTCCTGAAACATAGTTTTATCTAAATTAGTTTTGCACTCTGCACAAACATAGCCAAGATGAGACTCAATCAATTCATAATTTTGAAATTCTGGGTCAAAAGATGACTTTAGATATAACTTTTTTCCCAGTATAAAATCCTGATTTTTGCTTCTAATATTTGCTTGACCCCCTTGACCAATATTGCCGAGAGAGGATAGGAAACTTAGTCCAGAGAAGGTATTTCTTGGACCCAATTCAAAAGAGTTATCTATTCCTTGTAAACTACGGAAAACCAGCTGCGGTAAAAATTCTTCTAATATAGTATTGTCTAATTTTAACTGTCCCTTCTGTCTATACAAAAAGTTATCTGAACTATCAAAAATCAAGTCAAGTTCAATAAAACGCTTATATCGGTTAGTAGCTGACACTAGCTTTTCTACTGCATCTGCTTGACCAGAATTAATCGATTCTAACTCGATAATCCACTGGCGATATTTTATAATAGCTTCTTCTAAACGTTCCCGATCAGCTTCTGGCAACCGAGGATTGTTAAGACAGGCAGTTAGTTTTGTGTAGTGAGGACGTGAAAATTCGTTCATGTATTTTTGTTGATGTTCAAAAATTAACAGGATCAATATATAATCTCTTATCTAAAATTGGTGTTTTTTGAATATTATTGACTTTGGCAATTGCTGATTCTAAAAATAGCTGGTTTTCTGAAGATACAAAAAGCCTACTGCTTTCCAATACCTCTAATGCTACCTCTCTAGAAATTTGTTCTACTACCTCTTGGCTAACTTGATTATTTAAGTTGATAAAATTAATTATATCCTCTATAATAACTTTACCAAATTTATTCTTAAATTTTCTTTTTTGTCTTAATACTTTCTGAAATAGCTTGGCTTTGATACCTATTTTTTCAATAATATCAGCATTATAAAAAGGTACGCCAAGAACGTTAGATTCTTGTCCTACAATTAAAACAATTCTTGCTTGCTGCTTGCTGACTCTTGCCAGTTCCTTTAAAATGTCACCCATATCTAAACAGTATTGTACTACAGTGTAAAAACGATTACTCCTATTTGCTCTATTAGAGCCAATTTCTGACTTGGCTATCTTGAGTAAATCCCATCCTAAGATTTCAGCAGATTGACGATAATTTTGATGGTAATTAAAAACATTTATATAGGGTGGAGAAGTCACAACAAAATCTATCTGATTATTTTTTAGTGGGAGAGAACGAGCATCAGATAATCCAACCCTGATCGGCTTTTGAGAGTAAGGTAGCTTAGTAATTATATTGCTAAGATGTGAAAATTTTTTCTGAATAAATTCCTGAGTAATTTTATTGTTACATACATCAAGAATGATTACCAAAGCATCAAATAAAACCTTTGACCGATCTGGTAGCATATTCCTAGTATTTTGCAATTTATCTACTAAATTTTCTACTTGGTCACTGACTTCAAAAATTCTCAAAGGAAATTCTCGATCGATGATATTTCTCAGGTTTTTAAGAACTTCTTTTTTTTTAAAATCATTGATAAATTCATAGGTATGACTCATGATATAAGCGGCAGGATTAATCTCAAATCCATAAGCTTCTAGGGATAAATAACTTGCCTCTAGCAAAACAGTTCCGCTACCCACAAAAGGATCGAGAATGACCGAATTAGATGGGCAATAGAAACTTAATATAGTCTCTATCAGTTGGGGGGAAAACTGACCTCGCCAAGTAAATAAATTGGCTCTAGTTTTCTCAATAATGTCAAGTTTTTCTTGGGGTATAGGTTGATCAAAATCTGGCAACTTTCAATCTCCCTCTATTGCTAAAATCAAAATTCAAGTTCTACTTTATCTAGAAAAAAAACACCATAAAATGTTGGGGCTGAACAAGGTTCAACCCCGACATATTTTCCTACTTGCGCCCCGGAACTGTATATTTAAAATTCATCGGGCCAGTATAACCAGAAACCTCCGCTAATTTCTCTAATCTTTGGGTTCCCGAATATTCTTGACCCTTAATAATCCAAGTGGGGAAACCTTTAATTCCGGCATCGCGACAAGCTTGGGGATTACCATTAACTCCTTGGGGATCGCATTCGATATAAACCCCTTCTTTTTTGAGGATTTCTCCCGCTTCCTTACCAAATAACTGTTTTTGATCGTAACAGTGGGGACACCAAAAAGCCCCGTATTCTTTCGCACCAATTGCTTTTAAATGTTTAGCTAAGGCGATTTCTGCCTCTCCCGAAACCGTGGTTACTTCCCAACCGTAGGGAGGTGTAGCAGCTGTCATTGGCTGGGTAATTTCTTCTTTTCCTCCTGTCACCGTCGGGGAATTTACTCCCGCATAAACCGCTAAAGTTCCCACCAAAGTAACCATGGCCACTACAACCATCGGCAGTATAATTTGTCCTAAACCTTCCCATTCACGACCGACAATTGTGAGAATTAATAAAGTTAAAGCGAACAAAGCCGAAGTGATGCAGTAGGGACACAATTCCTTTAATTCCGTGGCTAGAATATACATTAAATAACCACTAAATACCGCCATCGCCGTCGCCCCCGCTAACAGCAATAACCAAGTATTATTTTCTAAACTTTTGCGGAGATTTTTCTGAGTTTCCCCATTAATAAATAGAGGACTGAGGGCAAAGACCGCCATGGCAATATAGGCCAAAAAACCGAACAAACTCAAGGGCAGCCCGAAAACCGTAGCGTAGGGACTATTAAGAACACCAGTACAACCAGCCCCATCACTAGCCCCGGCGGTACAGGCTGCAGTCCCTCCCGTCAGTTTGGTAATGGTTAAATAGCCAGTCAGAATCGCCCCCACGATCGAAACGCCCCCAATTAGAGGCCGGGAGTAGCGATGAATCCAAGGTACAGAACGACGACGCATAATATTATTTAGATTAAATTACAGCAGAATTCAGGAGTTAGGAGTCAGGAGGCAGAGCTAAATGTACTTTGTTGAAGGGAAAAATTCCGTAACGATATTGTGTTAATTAGGACGTTTTCAATTCCTAAAAACTTAGGATCGCACCACGGCCGATAACTATCCGCCATTCTAGCAAGAGGTTATGTGGACAGAGGCAAAGAAGGCAGAGAATTATTAATTTTTGCCTTTTGATCGTTGATCTGCCGGGCCGTTTCCACAAATTGCGACACCCGAATCGGATCCACCGGTTCAGTAATTTTGCCATGACGCTTGAGGGAACTAGCCACGATCACCCCATCGGCAGCCGGCAGCAACCGCCCAATATTGTCCAAATCAGCCCCGCTGCCGATAAAAACCGGGGTTCCCTTGGCCGCCGCCACTGCCAGTTCCAAATCCTCAAAACTGGGGGGGCTACCGGTGGACCAACCGGAGAGGATCACCCCGTCTGCTAGTCCCCGTTCGATCGTATCTTGAACTGCCGTAGTCAGATTAGGGGTTCCCAAGGGGCGGGCGTGTTTAACCAAAACATCCGCTAAAATTTTGACCTCAGACCCCAATTCGCGCCGATAACGCAAGAGTTCGTGGGCTTGACCCTCAATAATGCCCTGATCGGTGGCCATAACCCCCGTTAGCACATTAACCCGAATAAATTGGGCATTGACACAGGTAGCGATCGCTAAGGCACTATGGGCATCATTGCGGAGAACATTAAGACCAATCGGTAGGACCACCAGATTTTTAATGCGATCAACAATTAAAGTCATGGCACTAACCACGGCGGGATCCACCTGTTGCTTAGTAAAGGGGGCATCAAAAAAATTCTCGATAATCAAACCATCAACACCACCAGCAGCCAAAGCCGTCGCCTCCTGTTCAGCCCGCTCGATCACCGTCTTAAGACTACCACCCCAACGGGGGGAAGTGGGCAGGGGGGCGAGATGAACTACGCCAATAATCGGGTTTTTTGTCTTGAAAGTTGCAATTAAATTCACAGCGTCTACTACTCTTAGCGTCCCCAACCATACGCCGCTCACCCATTTTAACAGGGTGAAGGCCTAGCCACGGGCCCCCGGGGGGAAATTATTTTAACTGCTAATGATTTTATCAAGTCCGGAATCCGTTAAAATGTCTTAACATTAAATAAGTTTAAGATTTGGTTGATACTCGATCGCATGGGCAATAAGCCAACCATCGCCATCTCACACCTAGGCTGTGAGAAAAACCGGATCGACTCCGAGCATATGTTAGGACTGCTGGCCAAGGCCGGCTATCCCGTAGATAATGACGAGGAGTTGGCCGATTACGTTATCGTTAATACCTGTAGTTTCATTCAAGCAGCTAGAGAAGAATCCGTTCGCACCCTCGTGGAACTGGCGGAAGCTAATAAAAAAATTATTATCTCCGGCTGTATGGCCCAACATTTCCAAGATGAACTCCTGACGGAATTGCCGGAAGCCGTGGCCATTGTCGGCACGGGGGATTATCAGAAAATTGTCGAGATCGTGGAACGGGTAGAGACGGGAGAACGAGTCAAAGAAGTCAGCGCCAATCCCACTTTTATCGCCGACGAAAATCTGCCCCGTTATCGCACCACTAGCGAGGGAGTCGCCTATCTGCGGGTGGCCGAAGGCTGCGACTATCGTTGTGCTTTCTGTATTATTCCCCACCTGCGCGGCGATCAAAGATCCCGTTCGATCGAGTCAATTGTGGCCGAAGCGCGACAATTGGCCAGCCAAGGAGTCCAAGAATTAATTCTCATTTCGCAAATAACAACCAATTATGGGTTAGACTTATATGGCGAACCCAAATTAGCGGAACTCTTGCGAGCGCTGGCAGAAGTCGATATACCTTGGATTCGCGTTCACTACGCTTACCCGACCGGGTTAACGCCAAAGGTTATCGAAGCGATCCGAGAGAGCCCGAATGTTTTACCCTATCTAGACTTGCCGCTACAGCATTCCCATCCCGACATCCTGCGGGCGATGAACCGTCCCTGGCAAGGACGAGTCAACGATGGCATTATCGAGCGGATCAAGCAAGCTATCCCGAACGCGGTTTTACGAACGACTTTTATCGTCGGTTTCCCCGGAGAAACCGAGGAACATTTCAGCCATCTGCTGGAATTTGTCAAGCGTCATGAGTTCGATCACGTCGGGGTGTTTACCTTCTCCGCCGAAGAAGGTACAGCCGCTTTTGACCTGCCCGATCCAGTGCCACAGGCAATTATGGACGAACGCCGCGAAAGGTTGATGTTAACTCAGCAACCAATCTCGGAGCGCAAAAATCAAGCTTATATCGGTCAAACTGTCGATGTTCTCATCGAACAGGAAAACCCAGAAACAGGAGAATTAATCGGGCGTTCCGCTCGTTTTTCCCCAGAAGTAGATGGCTTGGTTTATGTGACAGGGGAGGCGATTCTAGGTGCGATCGTACCGGTCCGAATCACTGCGGCCGATACCTACGATCTCTACGGCGAAATAGTCTAATTTTTCGATTTTTCTAATTTAATTCCCACAAAACAACCCTTATGACCACTGGTTTCAACAATTTAGGTTTATCCGATAGCCGTCTTCAACACCTAGAAACGCTTGGATTCACCACCCCCACGGAAATTCAAACCAAAGCCATCCCTCTCCTTCTAGAAGGGCATGACATGGTAGGAATGTCACAAACGGGAACCGGCAAAACCGCCGCCTATTCCCTGCCTTTACTGGAACGCATGGACACCAAAAATCCTAACGTTCAAGCTTTAATCCTCACCCCCACCCGGGAATTAGCCCAACAGGTGGCCAGCGCCATCAAAGATTTCTCTGATGACCGTCGTCTCTTTATCCTGACAGTCTGTGGTGGTCAATCCATGGAACGTCAGATCCGCAGTCTGGAAAAAGGTGTCCAGATTGTGGTCGGGACTCCCGGCCGGGTAATTGATCTGCTCGATCGCAAAAAACTCCATCTCGAATCCCTAAACTGGGTAGTCCTCGATGAAGCGGACGAAATGCTCAGTATGGGTTTTATCGATGATGTTAAGAAAATTCTGCAAGCATCCCCCTCCACCCGTCAAACCGCCTGTTTCTCGGCCACTATGCCCCGGGAAATCCGTGATTTAATCGCTAATTTCTTGAAATCTCCCGTTTCTGTGACGGTTTCTCAAACCCAGGCCGCTCCTGCTAAAATCGAACAGAAAATTTATCTGATCCCTCGCGGTTGGACGAAATTAAAAGTCCTGCAACCCCTGTTAGAGATCGAACCCCTAGAATCGGCGATTATTTTCGTCCGCACCAAGCAAACCGCGGCCGAATTAACCAGCAAACTGCAAGAAGCGGGGCAAACGGTGGATGAATACCACGGTAACTTAAGCCAAGTGCAACGGGAACGACTGGTGCAACGTTTCCGCGAGGGCAAAATTAAATTAGTGGTAGCCACGGATATCGCGGCCCGCGGTCTAGATGTGGAAAATCTCAGCCACGTTATTAACTATGATCTGCCGGATAACGCCGAAACCTATATTCACCGCATTGGCCGCACCGGCCGCGCCGGTAAAACGGGAACTGCTATATCCTTGGTAGAACCGATTGATCGGCGTTTATTACGTCAGATTGAACAGCGTTTGCGTCAACGTCTGGAATCTAGTCCCATTCCTAGTCGCACCGAAGTGGAAGCAAAACGCCTGGCCAAGCTGCAAAATCAGCTAAAAGAGGCTTTATCGGGGGAACGGATGGCTTCTTTCTTGCCTTTAGTGCGGGATTTAAGTGAAGAATACGATCCCCAAGCGATCGCGGCTGCTGCCCTGCAAATGATCTACGATCAAAATTGTCCCCAGTGGATGAAAACCGATTGGGAAGTTCCCGCAGCGACGAGCAGTAAACCGGTGATTAATAAAACTCCCCGCAGTGGTGGTAGTAAGTACCCCTCTAAGTCGAATAACCGTCCTTCCCTGGACAAAAAAATCGTCTTTCAAGAACGTTAATTTTTAGTTCTTGAATAGATAACTTTAAGAGTTGATAGACCGTTTTGGTTCTATCAACTTTTTTTCTGTGTATAATTCATAAAAACTACACACCAAATTCCTCCCTTTTCCCCTTTTTTAAGGAAACGTCGAAGCTAGGGGGAGCGATTCTCATATCAAGTCAGCTTAAATGCACCTAATATAGAAGAGTTGCGATTGCTACCCCACTATGCCCAAACGAATCAGCATTATCCCCCATCTGAGTATTGACGAATTAGAACAACGCTACCGTCAGGCAACTGATGGGATTGAGCGCTCACACTTCCTGTGGCTAAAAGGGAAGGAGCGGCTAAATTGGTTTCTGCTCGCGGTAAAATAGCTGATTGACGCAGTGCGCCCAGCATTTCGGCCGTAAATTTGCTTAATTTCTCCTTTTCCTCGTCATAATAGCGACGTACCGATTGCAACACTTGCAGGCAACCAGTCCGGTTAAAGCGCGGTTGCACGGGAAAATAGGTGCCACCATAGAAGGGAATTGGCTCTCTTGGATTTGGTGGGTAAAATGTATTCTAAGATACATTCCTTTTAGCGAGGGGGTGGACGAACCACAAAGACACAAAGAACACAAAGATTGATCGATCCTATGTAGTTAAACTTATCACACAGAACCTAGAAGAGCCGGGAATTAAACTATCGGGTGTTAGGAAGACATTCAGAGGCCAACCCCCTTGACCGACCATCATCTGCAATGCTTGCATATAGATGCTATCGATGTCCGGTCTTTCTTCGCGATCAACTTTGATCGGCAAAAGATACGGCGTTGTCAAATTGAAAGATGATCCGAATCAGCTTGGAACTCAAATTACTTTGATAGCAAGGATTGCATTGCATCTTTCATATTCTGATCTGACAACCCCAAAGATACTGATTGAGATAATCGGCAATGGCTCGATCGGAAAAGGCTTCTCCTTCCATAACCGTACACCAATGACAGCTAGAATAACCGATCGAGAGAAAGATCGGTTTATCTTCTCTCCTGGCAATTTCTAGGGCGCTGTCACACCAATACCACCAAAAAGGGGTATTTTTGCTCTTGCTGCTTATTAGTTTAAGCTAATTAGAGACTAACCGGAATTAAGCCTCTGCTCATGCTGAAAACTTCGATCGCCCTAGGATTTTTTCTCACTCAATCTTTGCCCCTTAATCCGCAAGTGCAGGGGGTGGCTAATCATTTAATTGGGGTTATGGATACGACGCAACAAGCGCAGACTAACCCCCGCGTTGCTAAGGTGCAAATGACTACCTGTGCCGTGAATTTTTCCCCCAAACAGGATAATATTTATCTTTATCAGGAACAGGCAATTATCGATCGCTTAAATCAACCCTATCGTCAAAGAATTTTAGTCATTCAACCTAGCCCCGATCATTCCACTGTGGAATCAAAAGCTTATAAGTTAAATAATGCCCCGAACTTTATTAATTTTTGTAACAAAGACTTGACAGAAAGAAAATTAAATGTATCAGATTTGGCTGAGTCGGTGTGTACTGTATTTTTAAAACCGATAGCGGAGGGGTATCGGGGAGAAACTCCCCCCCAGGGTTGTCCCACTAATGCCAGAGGTGCGGTAAAAATAACTAATACAATTATTCTACATTCCCAGGGCATGGATACCAGCGATCGAGGTTATGATAGCCTTGGACAGCAGGTATGGGGAGCGCAGGATAATTTCTATCAATTTCGCTGGCAAAAACCCTAAAATCGGCTTTCTTGTTTCATTAATGCCACATCGAGAGCAAAATAGGTCAAAATCAAATCGGCCCCCGCTCGTTTCATACTGGTTAAAGTTTCCAAAATCAGGCTTTTTTCGTCAATCCAGCCCTGTTTTGCCGCCGCTTTAATCATTGCGTATTCACCACTGACGTTGTAAGCGGCGACGGGAAGATGGCTACTATCACGCAGACGACGGATAATATCGAGGTAGGCGAGAGCGGGCTTAACCATAATAATATCTGCCCCTTCTGTTATGTCTAAACTGGCTTCCCGTAACGCTTCCCGACTATTAGCCCCATCCATTTGATAGGTTTTCTTATCACCAAATTTTGGCGCTGATTCTAAAGCATCTCGGAAGGGACCATAATAAGCAGAGGCATATTTAGCCGTATAAGCGAGAATTCCCACATCCAAATAGCCAGCCGCATCTAAAGCTCGACGGATCGCCCCAACCCTACCATCCATCATATCGGAAGGAGCGACGAAATTAGCCCCGGCTGCCGCTTGCGAGAGCGACATTTTCACTAAAACTTCTAGGGTTTCATCATTGAGAATTTTACCGTCCTCGACAATACCATCATGACCATAAATCGAAAAAGGATCGAGGGCAACATCGGTGATAATAATTATTTCAGGGACTTCTTTTTTGATCGCTTTCACTGTCCTTGGCACTAAGCCATCGGGATTATAACTTTCTCTACCGAAATTATCTTTTTTATCTTCGGCAATCAGGGGGAAAAGAGCGATGGCATTAATGCCTAAATTATAAGCATTAACCACTTCTTTTAGCAATAAATCGAGGGAATAACGATAACAATCGGGCATAGAAGGAATAGCAACCCTTTGATTTTCTCCTTCCATGATAAAGAGGGGATAAATCAAGTCATTAACAGTTAATTCGGTTTCACGAACAAGACGGCAAATCGCTGGAGTATAACGAAGACGACGGGGACGAATCAGCATGATAACAGCGCGTCAAAAATAAAAAGTAAACAGTAAATAGCTGGTTTTGCTCTAGTTTTTTACCTAGGCAAAAACCGGGGATAGGACGATCAAATAATCCTGATCCCCCTGACTAATTAGTGAAAATCGGGACTATGACGAATCAAACTCATAAACTCTTGACGAGTCTTAGCAGAATCGGCAAAAATACCGCGCACGGCACTCGTAGAAGTCCAAGAACCGGGTTTTTCAACCCCGCGCATTACCATACACATATGAGTCGCTTCAATCACCACAGCTACCCCTTGAGGTTGTAGTAATCCTTGCAAAGCATCGGCAATTTGTGCGGTTAAACGTTCCTGCACTTGCAGTCGTCTGGCGTACATTTCACAGATGCGGGCAATCTTCGATAAACCGATCACTTTCCCGTTGGGAATATAGGCAACATGAGCGCGGCCGATAATCGGTAAAATATGGTGTTCACAGGAGCTAAAAATATCGATGTCTCGGATTAAAACCATCTCGTTAGCATTCTCATGAAAAACTGCCCCATTCAGCAATTCATCGAGGGATTGCTGATAACCAGAAGTGAGAAATTTTAGGGCTTTTACTACTCGTTTAGGAGTGTCTCGTAAACCTTCGCGATCGGGATCTTCTCCTAATCCTAACAGCAGTGTTCGTACCGCTTGCATCATCTCGGCTTCCGATACCGGCGATTTAGGTTCGGTAATCACTTCGGGAAAGTGATTGTAGTCATCATTGTCGAAAATTGCTTTGGACTTAGCTAAGGTCATAGATATTTTTATGGACTCCAATAGTTAATTGATCGGCAAAGTTTTCTGATTTTACCAATGTCAATAAATACCCCTTGCTAGAGTATTTATTTTTCTGGGCATCTAGACGATAACTAATGAAAGCTATCGGGTTATTCCCTCGTCTCTGGGTTTATCTCCGGTGCGGAAATCTGGAAAAATTGATTTTCCTAGTCACCGAAAAAGTCTTGAGTATCTCCCTCGTTAATTGAGGGCAGAGTTCCAATTCAGAATTAGCTTATTTTGTCAAGTAGTTCGTTTGTTCACAAAGGTAGCTTGTCTGGAATGATAATCGTTATCATTTTAACAAAAAAATTAGATTTACCAACAAAAACCTTGTCGTCAGATAAATCTAGTCCCGTTAAGCTGTTTAAACTATTTTGAATATATAGGCATATTTTGCGATTTTATCGCTTATATTCAGCAATATTGCTGATTTTTGGGTATTCTTCCTCCGAATATAAATCCGCTGGAGAAGCAAGGCGATCGAGAAAGAGGATTCCCTCCAGGTGATCGTATTCGTGTTGAAAGATACGCGCCAGAAAATCGCTGAACACTTGACGGATTTCGCGACCATTGCGATCATAATAGGCCACCTCAATCCACTGATGACGGGGGACAAAACCGCGCCAATTGGGGACACTGAGACAACCTTCCCAACCCTTGACCATTTCCTCGCTCACCTGCAAAATGCGCGGATTAATCATGGCAGTGGGTGACATGATCGGAGCGTCGGGATAACGAGGATTGGGGTGAGAAGCGACGATAAACAGACGCAGAGACCGAGCAACTTGGGGCGCGGCAATTCCCACCCCGTGGGCAGCTTGCACCGTGGTAATCAGGGAATCGATCAAATTTTGACAGTCAGCATCGAGAAAATTATCGATCGCTGGTGCTTTTTGCTGTAGAATTGGGTTTCCTAATTGGGTGATTGTTAAAACTTGTGTCATCTGTATAAGGATTAATTGTTTCCCTCTGAAAATCATTTTATCGTCAACGGCAAAATCTCGCTAAACTGATAAGGTTTCCCCGCAGCGGCACTAGAGCAACTTTGTTAATCAAAATTAACCGTGGATAGCAGCGCCCAACAACTTTGGCATAATCTCCTAGAGCGTCTAAAATTACTATTATCCCGTCCCGCTTTTGAGACTTGGTTTCAAACGGCGACGGTTAAAGAATGGCAAAACGATCGCTTAGTAATTCAGGCTGCCAATCCCTTTATTCTTAACCATCTTCAGAAAAATTATCTGTCAACAATTGCCGAAGTGGTGGAGGATATCGTCGGTTATCCCGTCGAGATTCAACTAACGGCACAACAGGGCGATTCGATCACTATCTTCCAGCCTAACACTATCTTAGAATTAGAATTATCCCCCAGTAATAAACTTAACCCTAAATATAATTTTTCCCGTTTTGTTGTCGGGCCAACTAATCGCATGGCCCACGCAGCCGCTTTAGCGGTAGCGGAATTACCCGGAAGGGAATTTAACCCGCTTTTTCTCTGTGGTGGGGTGGGGTTAGGTAAAACCCATTTAATGCAAGCGATCGGTCATTATCGTCTGGAATTATATCCTCAATCCAGGGTTTTTTATGTATCGACGGAACAATTTACGAATGATTTAATCACCGCTATCCGTCAAGATAGTATGGAAAGTTTTCGTAATCATTATCGCCATGCCGATATATTATTAGTGGATGATCTGCAATTTATTGAAGGAAAAGAATACACTCAAGAAGAATTTTTTCATACCTTTAATACCCTGCACGAAGCGGGAAAACAGGTAGTTTTAGCCTCCGATCGCCTCCCCAAACAGATTCCCAGTTTACAGGATCGTTTAATTTCTCGCTTTTCTATGGGATTAGTCGCCGATATCCAAGCACCAGATATCGAAACTCGCATGGCAATTTTACAAAAAAAGGCCGAGTATGAAAATCTGCGTCTCCCAAGAGAAGTTATCGAATATATTGCCGTTAATTATACTTCTAATATTCGAGAATTAGAGGGGGCATTAATCCGAGCTACTACTTATATTTCTATCTCCGGATTGCCGATGACGGTAGAAAATATCGCGCCAGTTTTAAATCCACCAATGGCCAAAATTGCCACTTCTCCTGAGATTATTATGGCGGTAGTAGCGGAAAAATTTCAACTCTCGCTCGCTGATCTAAAGGGAAATTCCCGTCGACGAGAAATTAGTTTTGCTCGACAGATTGGGATGTATTTGATGCGTCAACACACGGATTTAAGTTTACCGCGCATTGGCGAAGAATTTGGCGGCAAAGATCACACCACCGTTATTTATAGCTGTGATAAAATCAACCTTTCCCAACATCAAGATCGACAATTACAAGAAATATTAGCCCAACTCATCGAGCGAATTAACTCCCTCAGTCGCAATCAGTAGTCGGGGGGAATTATGAATTATGAATTATGAATTGGGGAGACCACTGCGTGCGCGTTGCGGGGGGAGATGGGGAGACCACTTCGTGCGCGTTGCGGGGGGAGATGGGGAGTGGGAAGTATTTTCAGTGAACTGAAAACTCACATCTGATAACTGATAACTGATAACTGATAACTGATAACTGAGATTAACTACAGGGGAATAAACTGGCAATTGTAGCGAGGAGACGAGAGGTCATGGGTAAACTATCGATCACCATAGCTGTACATAATAACATCATGTAAAGAATGGAATATTTAAACAGCGATCGAGCCATGTCCCGATCAAAAGGATTCTGTTTTAATTGCCAAGCTTTTTTCAGGAAAACAAACCCTAAAATCAAAGCCGCTAGACCATAAACCACACCACAGACAGCCAAGGGATAAATCAGGAGGAAAGTGAAAGGAACAACGATTAAAGTATAGAGCCAAATCTGTTCGCTAGTGGCTTCTTCCCCTTTAACTACGGGCATCATCGGGATATCTACTTCCGCATAATCATTCTTGATCATTAAAGCCAAAGCCCAAAAATGGGGAGGAGTCCAAAGGAAAATAATGGCGAATAAAATCCAGGGAATCCAACCGAGATCGCCCGTTACTGCCGCCCAACCGACGAGGGGAGGAATCGAGCCAGCCGCGCCACCGATAACAATATTTTGGACAGTATGACGCTTGAGCAAATGGGTATAAATCAGCATATAAAATGCGATACCGGTCATTGCTAAAAATCCGCTCAAAGTATTGACAAAAAAGACAAAAAGTGCTAGGGAAAGGGAAGCTAAAACGAGGGCAAAAATGAGGGCGTGGAGGGGTTGCACGCGGCCGGAGGGAATAGGACGGGCGCGGGTGCGAAGCATGGTGTGATCGATGTCGCGATCATAGATGCAGTTTAAGGTTTGAGCGGCGGCGGCGGCGAGAGTGCCACCGAGGAGAGTAAGAAAGAGTAAGAGGGGGGAAACCTGACCTTTAGAGGCGATTTCCATAGAAGCGGCCGTAGTAATCAGCAGTAGAGGAATAATTCGCGGTTTAGTGAGTTGATAATAACTTTTAGCGACTTGTAAAAAATTATCGTGGTGGCGAAGGGCTTGAGTTCCAGTCATCGTGATTAAATCCTTAGAGATGGCTTATAGACGCGAAAGAACGATCGCGAAGGGCAAAAGTGGTAAAAGCGACGAGGGTTCCCACCAATAGCGCACCGATGCTGTGGTGGGTAATGGTTAAGGGTTCCACCTGGAGATGTAGTTTCAGGGTGGCAACGCCTAAAAACACCTGTAGGGCAACTAATCCCCCGGCACTAAAAGCTAGTTTTTTGAGGAGAGGATGGATAGCGGCAGCTCGCCAAGCGAAGAAAACTAGGGTTAACACCGAGATAGTGGCAGGAAAAACCCCGATAATGTGGCTATTCATCACCGTGCAGAGTTGGGAAACCGTTAAACACTGATGGGCAGCCCAACGGGAACCGACGAGACCGCCGAGGAGACATTGCAGATAAACTAGACCGGTGGCGACCATTCCCATCCCAGTTAGTTTTCCTATCGTACCTGTGCCACGGTAGGGAGTCAGACCGATAGCAATGACGATTAGGGTGGAGAAAAAGAGCAAAGCTGTGGCTAAATGGGCGGTTACGATGTCAAATCGCAGTAATTGGGTGACGGTTAATCCTCCCAGGACTCCTTGCAGGAGAATTAAAGCCAATGCAGCGATCGCAGAGGGCAACAGCCAAGGAGGAAGATGGCGACGATACCACCAAGACAGACCGACGAGAGCGATCGTACTAAACCCGATCAAAGAGGCATCGAGACGGTGAAACCACTCCAGAAATACCTGTAGATTCATCTGCTGACTGGGAATCCATTGACCGTAACAGAGGGGCCAATCGGGACAAGCTAAACCGGCGTTCATAACTCTGGTGGCAGCGCCCACCACCATGAGGGCGAAAGTAGCGATCGCAATTTTCCAGACTAAGCGGCGCATCCACACCTGAATATTGCCAGTTTCTCTTAGGGGTGTCGGGTTAAAAACAGATTCGGTCATCGGTTTGCCTGTTCTCAAGGAGTCTGTCATTAAAGATCCTGGCTTGGTTTGCCAGTTAGTTAAGTAGGTAGGCACAATTATTTGTAGGATGGGTTAGCGGTAGCGTAACCCATGCGGGCGTTGGGTTTCATGCTTCAACCCAACCTACGTTCATCTTATATTTAATTCCACCCAGTCAGTTATCACTGTGAATGAGTTTTTTTACGACTGGTAAAACCTTTTAGATATTCTTTAGATTTCTGGCCATTTCCGTTACATTTGTTTACATAAACTCAGAATAAAACATAAAAATTAGTTGTTTTAAATACTTTCCCCGAAAACGATCCCAAAGAAAAGATAAAATTCTCAGAAGATGCTGGTTAAATTTCCCATCTATAGGGGAATCATGTTTTAGCCTTGAATAAGTAGCCACTATTAAAAATATTGAAAAGACCGTGAAAATTCCCAGCAGTATCCTGACGCTCGTACTCGGGATCACCTTAACCTTAATTAGTCTCTGGTACGGCCAAAATCATGGCTTAATGCCTGTGGCCGCTTCCGAAGATGCTCAGGAGATAGATAATATCTTTAATCTGATGATGACCATCGCCACGGGACTATTTTTAATAGTTGAAGGCGTGATTATCTATATAGTGATTCGCTTTCGCCGTAAACCGGGGGATCAAACCGATGGGCCGGCAGTGGAGGGCAATGTCCCCCTAGAAATCTTCTGGACAGCCATTCCGACGGTAATCGTTTTTATTCTTGCCGTCTATAGCTTCGAGATTTATAACAATATCGGCGGTCTCGATCCCTTGATTTCCAAGGGTGGCAAAGGAGAAATCGCCCACCACGGTCATCACCACGGCACAATGATGGCCATGGGCGGCGATCGCAGAGTAGCCCTAGGTATCGGCAATTCCTACGATGGTGAAGGAGTTCCCCCCCTAGTGGTCAATGTTAAAGGTATTCAATACGCTTGGATCTTCACCTATCCCGAAACCGGCATTGTTTCCGGAGAACTGCACGCTCCCGTCAATCGTCCCGTGCAACTGAATATGGAAGCAGGGGATGTGATCCATGCTTTCTGGGTTCCCCAATTGCGTCTAAAACAGGACGTTATCCCCGGACAGGAAACGGTGTTATCGTTCACATCCAACCAAATTGGTCAATATCCGATCATTTGTGCGGAACTTTGCGGGGCCTATCACGGCGGCATGAAATCTAGCTTTGTGGTTCACTCCCAAGGGGATTACGACCAATGGGTGCAGGATAACACGATCGCCGAAGTTGACAGCGATCGAACCGTAGCTATGACCGCTAAAGATCGCTCTGATAGTCAATATTTAACCCCCTACACCGAAGAAATGGGCATAAACGGTGAAATCCTCGCCCAAGTTGCCCATCAGCAGCAAATGTAATTTTTCTTGTCATCTAAAATCTTGGCCTTATGACAGCATCAACGGAAATAACCACCCCAGCAACCGTTCCCGAGGTGATCCATCACCGCAAGTGGACCGATTACTTTACTTTCTGCACCGATCATAAAGTCATCGGGATTCAATATCTGGTGACTGCTTTTCTTTTCTTCTTCATTGGCGGTGCTTTTGCGGAAGTGCTGCGGACGGAATTAGCCACCCCCGACCCCGACTTTGTCTCCCCAGAACTATATAACCAATTCATGACCATGCACGGAACGATCATGATCTTTCTTTGGATCGTTCCTGTTGGGGCAGGTTTTGCCAATTATCTCATTCCCCTGATGATTGGGGCGGAAGATATGGCTTTTCCTCGTCTTAACGCTGTGGCTTTCTGGCTGAATCCCCCCGGCGGGTTGCTATTATTATCCAGTTTCTTTGTCGGCGCACCCCAGTCCGGTTGGACTTCCTACCCACCTCTAAGCTTAATTAGCGGCAAATGGGGGGAAGAATTGTGGATTTTGAGCCTTTTATTGATCGGGACTTCTTCGATTTTAGGCTCGATTAATTTCATCACCACGATCCTGAAAATGCGGATTCCTGAGATGGATTTGTACAGTATGCCGCTATTTTGTTGGGCAATGCTGGCCACCTCGACTCTGGTACTGCTTTCCACCCCCGTTCTCGCTTCTGCTCTCGTTCTCTTGTCCTTTGATTTAATCGCTGGCACGAGCTTTTTTAACCCCGCCGGCGGCGGCGATCCGGTGGTTTATCAGCATATGTTCTGGTTTTACTCCCATCCTGCCGTTTATATCATGATTTTGCCCTTTTTCGGCACGATCTCGGAGATATTACCGGTTCACGCCCGTAAACCGATTTTTGGCTATCGAGCGATCGCCTATTCCAGTCTCACCATCTGTTTCTTGGGTTTAATCGTTTGGGCCCACCATATGTTCACCAGCGGCACCCCCGGTTGGTTACGGATGTTTTTCATGGCGGCAACTATGTTAATCGCCGTTCCCACGGGCATTAAAATCTTTAGTTGGTGTGCCACTCTTTGGGGGGGTAAACTGAGTCTCAATACGTCTTTATTATTTGGGATCGGTTTCCTGTCTTCTTTCCTCATCGGTGGTTTGACTGGGATTATGTTGGCTTCTGTTCCCTTCGATATCCACGTCCACGATACCTATTTTGTCGTCGGTCACTTCCATTATGTACTATTTGGTGGTACGGCAATGGCCTTATTTTCTGCCGTTTACCATTGGTTCCCGAAAATGACCGGACGGATGTATAACGAGACTCTCGGTCGTATCCACTTTGTTCTCAGTTTTATCGGTTTGAATTTAACTTTCATGCCGATGCACGAATTGGGATTATTGGGTATGAACCGTCGTATTGCTTTGTATGATGTGCAGTTTCAGGATTTAAATGTTCTTAGTACCGCAGGAGCTTATATTCTCGGTATATCGAGTATTCCCTTTGCTATTAATATGGTCTGGAGTGCCTTTAAAGGTCAACCCGCTGGTCGTAATCCTTGGCGCGCTTTAACCCTAGAATGGCAAACCTCCTCTCCCCCAATTATCGAGAATTTCGAGGAAATGCCGATTCTTTGGTCTGGCCCCTACGATTACGGTATTGATATGGAGGAATCGGAAGCAGAGGAATCAGTACAAGATCTCCTCGCTGAAGTGGGTGCGGAATCCCAATAATCAGTTATCAGTTATCAGTTATCAGTTATCAGTTATCAGTTATCAGATGTGAGTTTTCAGTTCACTGATTACTGTTTACTGTTTACTGGACGGCTACGCCGTGCCTTTGGCAACACTGAGAAAAAGCTCCCCGTCTCCCGTGTAAAGTAAGGACATTCAATTATGCAAGGTTCAACGCTCGAAGATTCTCAACTCTCTGTCAATTATCATCAGGAAACGGTGGAACACGGGCATCATGGCCACCCAGATCATCGCTTATTCGGTGTGGTTTTGTTTCTAGTGGCGGAAAGTTCCATCTTTTTAGGCTTATTTGCCGCTTTCTTGTTCTACCGTACCATGTTACCCGTTTGGCCCCCCGCCGGCACGCCAGAATTAGAGTTAACTCTACCGACAATTAACACGATTATTCTGGTGTCCAGTAGTTTTGTTATGCACATAGGACAAAAGGCGATTAAACAAAACAATAATGCCGGTTTACAATTGTGGTTCGGTATTACTGCCCTGATGGGAATTATCTTCCTTTGTGGTCAAGGATACGAATATTATCACGCTGAATTCGGTCTGACAACTAATGTTTTCACCAGCGCTTTTTATGCCTTAACCGGATTCCACGGTCTCCACGTTACCTTCGGTTTAGTGCTGATTCTATCTGTCCTCTGGCGTTCTCGTCAAAAAGACCACTATTCTAGTCAATCTCACTTTGGTGTGGAAGCAGCAGAATTATACTGGCATTTCGTCGATGTGGTCTGGATTATCCTGTTTTTACTGGTGTATATCTTACGCTAATTTTTGTTATTTAGTAGGAGAAAAGGGCGATCAAGTGATCGCCCTTTTTTGTATATTTCAATTTACGGCAGTTATCCTATAGGTTATACTTCATTTTTATGAGAAATGCCGTAACTGATAACCGAGTAACTGATAACTGATAACTGATAATTAACGACGACCGAATAAACTCCAACCTTTGCCACCACTAACGGCCGGTTCAGGTTTTTCAGCGACGGGAACAACTTCTGCGGGGGTTTCCTCACCAGAAAGATTAGAAAGATCGTAGTTTTCTACTAGGAAAAGAGACGCTTTTTCAATAGTAGAATAATCCCAGAAAAGGGTAGAAGGTAACTCTTGACCGACCCAATCTTCCAGATCACCCACCATCGTTACCGCATCGATCGAATCTAAACCATAACGGGTTAAAGGTTCAGTCACATTAATCGTTTTTGCATCCAAAGATAACTGATCAGCTAACTGTTTAACTAACCAATTTTGTACCAGATTATTAAGATTGGAGCTGGAGTTCATGGGTTTTTTCCTCGGTAGTTTGTGAATGGGCTAATTGAAAAGGGGCGATCGAAAAATGTTGATTTTCTCGATATAATTTCAGCAATTCTTGGGCAACATTTTCTACATACACCTCAGACAGAGTGTAAGGTAGCGGCCGGAGAGTTCGCAGTAATCGGTGTAAACTCAACACCAACCATTCCCCCCGGGCAAAAAATTCACCCAAGATGGAACGATTATAAAGCCAAGTGTGTAAACAAGCAGAAGCAGCGTGTAAAGTACAGTATTTCTTGGCAATCTCGAACAATTCGGGTGATTGGTCGTGACCATACTCGAATTTCGATTGACTAATCTGTTCATCGTGAGCATTTAGTTCCTCTAAAACTAAATTACCCAACACCAATAGATTTTCTAATACCTCTGGGTCGATTTCATCAGAATTTTTCAATCCTTCCAGCATATCAAGGGCAATCTCTAAACCCTGTAGGGAATCATCCATTCCCCGGCCAAATAATTCTAAATTATTGGGTTCAAAGGGAGGAACTGACTTTTCTAGGCTAAAAATCGCCTCTAAACGGGTTTTTAACGCCGACATGGTGCGCGAGTTGCGTTTAGCCCGATATTTGGTTAAAGGACGCAATTGTAGGATTAAAGCATGAAGATTGATGATCGAACTGCCGTCAAACATACTGATAATCGAATTATCCCGCAGTAGCTTCTGGAAGATGCCGAATTCGTGTTCTTCTCGCATATAAAAACGCGATCCCAAGACCACATAAACACTATTAACCATCTCCTCCAGACGGACAGTAACAAAATATTTTACCACCGAAGCCCAGACGCTAAACTGTTCGGGGATAATATGAAAACCTCTCGCAGCCGGAATCGTCTCGCAATCACAAATGAGGATGTCAAGGAAAGCATCCACGAGAGTGCGCCGGGGTTGGGGCAAATCCATCACATTTTTGTTATAAATTACCCGATTAACGGCAAAACCGAGGGTAGTTCTTAAAGCGGTATCGGCTGCCCCGTGGGAAAAAGCCGCGCACAACATTCGGGTAATTTGGAAACCTTTCAGGGCTAATTCTAAACCGTCTCCCTCCTCGCGTAAACGCATGGAATCGGGGACGAAACAATCTTTAAAACCAATGCCACTCATATCCGAGGCCCGCACACCATGGGTGTATATTTTCGGCAAATTATAGTATTTTTCGGGGTCTAATTGCCGTTTATCCACCATAAATAGGGTTAAACACTTCGGCCCGCCGTTAGCATCGGTTTTCGCCAAAATAAAGGAAATTCCAGAGATAGTCGCCCGGTTAATCGGCCATTTCTCCCCATTGAGAATATAACCTCCTTCCACCTTCGTCGCAGTTAGATCACCATTGATCAGATCGCTACCGTGTTCCTTTTCCGAGTAACCCAGACACATCGCCCCATAGTCATCCATGATAAAACGGGCGAGCTTCTGTTTCTGTTCTGGGGTTCCCGCCATCCAGTTTAAAAACGACCAGAATAGGGTGGTAAAAGCGATGCCGATAGTTTGATCCCGTCGAGACAGTACCCGCACAAAAGCGACAAATTCCTCAAAAGAGGTGAACTCACCGCCGCAATCCGTGGGAATGTAGTAGTGTTGGAGTTTCCAGTCGTATAACCAGCGAATTTCCTCGTGGGGAAATTCTTCGCTCTCGTCAATTTCGATCACCCGCTTGTAGGATAGAGGGTTATCGGGATTGAGAGGATCGCCTAAGTCTTTTTCCAGTGCTTCAGCAGTCCAGTATTGCTTAAGCTTTTTCATAGTGCCTCTAGGACAGATACAATGTGTTTTTCGTCAATGCCTTCGGTTAGAAGACCCGACCATTCACAAAAATTAATGACCATTCTAGACTTTTGGCCGTACAATGGCAACAATTCTTAATTTCCCCTTTACCTTAAATGTGCTAGAAACCCCTTGGGTGGGTTGCTAGACTGCCCTCTGCGGTAATTATGCCCAAATTGAGGTGATGAAACCGCCTTAGTTAAGGGGGTGGAGGAAACTTTTTATTAATAGAGTATTTTACTACTTTGTCAATGGGTAAGTCCCATTATTTTTGATAATTCTTGCCCCAAGAGAAATATAACCGTACTTCCCTTCAATTTTTACTGGTGCTAGACCTTCAGCAAAACTGCCCGCATGATCAAATTGGGGGGAAATAACAAATTTGCCGTTTCTGTCGAGATAACCCCAATTAGTAGCAGGATACCAGCCGCCGGCATCTCTACCTCCACCACTGGTGGCTACAGTAGCTAACCCTTCAGAAAAACTCTCTGCTCCTGTAAAATCTACATCATCTTCGGGCGATTTAATGACTACATCCCCGGTTTTATTAATATAGCTATAATCGCAATAATTGACAGCCGAGCATTGTCCTTCATTCAGTTCTACAGCGGCTAATCCTGATGAGAAATTCCCCGAAACATAAGTATCAAAATCAGGACGATTAATGACAAATTTGCCTTGTTGATTAATATATCCATTACCAGATTGAGATTGTGCGGCGGCTAAGTCTTCAGAAAAGTTATAAGCAATAGAGAATTTTAAAGGAAGAACTAGCTCTCCTTTTTGGTTAATATAACCGTACTTTTGTTGGTAAGGATAATCTGGATCTTCAGTATCTTTTCCTACTACAGCTAACCCTTGAGCAAATTCTGAAGCTGAATCAAACTGAGGGGAAATTATTATCTTTCCTTGCTTGTTAATATAGCCCCATTTATTATCAATTTTAACTGGTGCTAATCCCGATGAAAAGTTACCAGCTTGCTCAAATTGTGGCTCAATTACAGTTTTTCCTGTTTTGTCTATGTAACCATAGCGCTCTACAATTCTATTCCCATCAGAATCTATACCAATCCAAGCCAAACCTGATGAAAAATACCCCGCTTGTTTGAATTGGGGAGGAATGACTATTTTACCTGTTAAGTCAATATAACCATAGTTATCGACATCTTGGAAATCATAAGTGTTATCTACAAATGATTTCCCAATTCCTACTTTAGCTAATCCTTCTGAAAAAGAGTCAGCATCATCAAACTGTGGAGCAATGACAATTTTCCAATTTATTGGCTGCGGTGTTGGCAAGTTCGTTTTTATTGGCTGCGGTGTTGGCAAGTTCGTTGTCGCAGGTGAGAAAACAGAATAAATAATAGTTAACAATAAGGCTGTCAACAACAATCGGAAGGAAGGCTTAACATTTTTTAACATGACATTCCACGATTCATAACGATAGTCATTTTAATTAAAATCGAGAACATCAATGCCATAGTTCATAAGTACCTAAGCACCGATAGTGATTAAAGCGCACAGTGCGGTATTGGGTTTTATTGAGGGGGTGTCGGACCGATGGGGGTGGGATAGTAGGACAGAGGAGGTGGCTCGACCGCAGAGAGCGGTATAATCAATATTTAGATGCCTCCATGGCTAACTTGAAGTGAGAGTATATGTTGAAAGGAACTATTGATTTGCATAAGTTCAATTATTTTCTTGGATTGGTTCGAGAGATTGGTGGCTGGGATTTCCTATACCGCTATCTAGTACGAGCATTTTATAAAATAACCAAGCTCAACCAGAAAATGGTTCTATTTAATAATGTAGAAATGACTCTGCCCTATGATAGTCGATTCGGAACGGAAATTTTCCTCAAGGGAAGCAAGTTAGATTGGGGATCTGAAATTATCCTTCATCGGTTCTTAGATATTAATAAAGACTTTATTGATGTTGGGGCTAATATTGGTTATTACAGTTTACTGGCTGCTCCTTCATCTAATCAGGTTTACGCATTTGAACCAGATCCGAGAATGGTTGAACACCTAAAGAGAAATCTTTCCCAGTTTCACAATTGTCATATTCTAGAAGAAGCACTTTTTTCTGAGCCTGGCACTATGGATCTTAATTTGAACTCAATGCCTGAACTAAATTCGCTGGTTAGGCATAGTCCCCAAGAGAAGAAGGTGACAGTCAAGGTAAATACTTTAGACAAATTGATGTCTGATTATCCGTTACTAAGTGTTTCCTGTATCAAAACAGATGCTGAGGGAGCAGATTTCGATATACTAATGGGTGGCAAAAATCTTCTGATTCGAGATCAACCTTTGGTCTTGTCCGAAATTTATCCAACAACCAAGCTCCTTGAATTTATTAAATCTATTGAATTTACCTGTTTTGCTTTCGTCAAATCTAAGGATGAGAATGGAGATAATTGCCTACCAAAATTCATGAAGATTGAAACAAAACCGACAAACTTTCGTATTAAAATGATTTTCTTGGTTCCTAATCGGCTCTTGTCAAGGTTTGAAGAGCTAAAAGATGTCTAACACTTCGTCGCTGCGGACGGAACAGAGCTTATTTCTAGGATAGCGATTGTCATAGCTGTAGGGTGCGTTCCTTGATGTGGCTCCTACTGGCGCACCAATAGATTTTGGGGAACGCACCATGCTCATTAAACATCTCCAAAAATTATAACCCGATCACAGCCTGCTTTGGGTGTATATACTAACTAAATAGTTCGATAGCTCAAATGTATATCTATCGTTGCTAATTTAATCTCACTGAAAAAATATCAGGGCTCTTCTCGACTTTGTGTGATAATTTTTGCTTATGGAATCGTGAAATGCTGATCGGGCAAGACTTTTAGGGCTATTTTGACGTTCGGCGATGACTTCGGACGTTCGGCGAGGCTCAGTCGAGCCACGGAAGAAACTATCAGTATAGACCTCGTTTCCACACATAAACCAGAAGAGCCACCAGTTTTCCTAGCCATTACCTTATAACTGATATATTTACTGAAAAACTGGGCAATCTAGAACTAAACAGCATCGTGATAAGGGGGATAAGACTTTGGACTCTGCTAACGCTCAGAAAATTCTCGGCTATTTCATCGAAGAAGCAAAAGAACACCTAGAAACTTTGGAACAGGGGATTTTAGACTTAGGCAATCTCGTGAACAACAATGAACAGATGAACGAGATGTTTCGTGCCGTCCATTCCGTCAAGGGGGGGGCGGCCATGTTAGGTTATGGCAGTATCCAAAAAACTGCTCACCGTCTTGAGGATGCTTTCAAAATACTGAAAGAAAATCCCCTCGAAGTCGATCAAAAATTAGAGTCTTTGTTCCTCAAGGGTTATGATCTGCTTCAGATATTGATCGATAAGCTGCAGGAGCCTTTAGGTTTGCAAACCGAGGAAGCTGACGCGATCGTTAAAAACGGTGAAGCGACTTTTGCCGAATTACAGGCCCATCTTAACTATCTTCTCGGCCAGGGAAAATCGACCCCTGCTATTGCGGCAGCCCCTTCTATCTCCATCAGCGTCAGAGATATCCTCAAACAGATGTTACAACTGTTCAAACAGCAAGAAACCAGCGCTTCCCGTCAGCAATTACAAAAATTAATTTCATCTCTGTCTAAATTGGCTTCAGAACAGCAACAATGGCAATATTTAGTTAAAAATGCCCAATCAGCCCTGGCTAACCCCAAACATTCCTATCGTACTCTCGCCCCAGTTATTATTAAGGAATTAAAACAAGCCGGTGATTTATTAGAATGGGGTCGTGGGGAAGAAATCACCGTCAGTCAAGAATTGCAATTATTAGCCACCGCCAAATTACCACAAATCCTGATTACCCTGGAACCGGAATTAGTAGCTAGTACGCTGATGCAAATGTTCAATCGCCAACAGGTCTCGCAACTGGTACAGTTATTACAAGCGAGACGTTAACAGCTGCCCCGGCGTAACTAATTGTGCGCCCACCAAGGTGACAATAATCCTCGATGGTGAATTGGGATAGAGCCAAACCAGAAAAAGCTAAGATATGGCAAGATAAAAACTTAATGCTGACGGCTGACAAATATCAGACCTGAGGCAGCATCTCTTGAGTCACCGGTCAATCTGGGATTTACTGAGAGTAAGTGATCTGCTAGAGTTTTAACGTTCGTTAAATTTCTCGGGCAGAGAAAACAAACAAAACCATAATGGTGTTACTGGGTGTGTGGAAGTGCTTAAAAATCTCAATTTTTCGAGGCGATACTCCTCGCTGGCCCTGCTGCTGGCTATTTTCGGATTATTTCACGGGACGGCAATTGCCCAAGAAGAACCCCCAGAGACGGTTTTTCCCCGCGTCGAGCAGCTAGTACAGTCTCCTCCAGCGACGGGAGAAACTACGCCACCCGTGGCACCACCGACGGAAACTCCGACGGAAACCCCGACGGAAACCCCGACGGAAACCCCAACCCCTCCAGAAACTCCCCCAACCTCCCCACCAGCGCAGGCCGAGGAGTCGCGAGTTTTGGTGGCTGAGGTAGTAGTACAGGGGGCTGATCGAGAATTAGAAAATCTAGTTTATAATACCATTCGCACCCGACCCGGACGAAGCACGACTCGATCGCAATTACAAGAAGATATTAACGCCGTTTTTGCCACGGGCTTTTTTGCCGATGTGCGGGCAGTTCCCCAAGATACGCCCCTAGGGGTGCGAGTCACCTTTGAGGTGCAACCTAACCCCGTTTTTCAGGGTGTACAGATTCAAATTGCCCCGGAAACCGTGGACAAATCGATTTTACCTGCCGGGGTGGTCGAGGAAATTTTCGCTAGTCAATACGGCAAAACCCTGAATTTACGGGAACTACAGGCGGGGGTAAAAAAAATCAATGACTGGTACAGCAAAAACGGCTATGATCTAGCCCAGGTGATTGGTGCGCCGCAAGTCACTCCCGATGGTCGGGTGATTCTGGTCATTTCCGAAGGTTTAATCGAAAAAATTCAAGTACGTTATTTTAACGTCGAACAGGAACCGGTCAAGGCTAAAACCAGAGAATTTATCATTACTAGGGAAATGCGTCTAAAAGCGGGGGATATTTTCAACCGCAATACGGCCCAACAGGATTTACAGCGTGTTTTCGGTCTCGGTTTGTTCGAGGATGTGCGTCTGTCTTTTTCCCCCGGCAGCGACCCAAGGGAGGTGATTGTTAACGTCGATGTGGTGGAAGGTAATACTGGTTCCGTGGCCGCTGGGGGTGGTATTAGCTCGAATGCAGGCCTATTCGGGACTGTTAGCTATCAACAGCGCAATTTTGGCGGTAATAACCAAACTTTAGGGGCAGAAGTCCAGTTAGGGGAACGGGAATTTTTATTTGATCTGAGTTTTTCCGATCCTTGGATTGCCACGGATAACTTCCGCACTTCCTACACGGTCAACGTTTTCCGGCGACAGTCGATTTCTCTGGTTTATGATGGCGAAAATTCCTCAATTCGGACGCTGAACGATAATGATAGTCCCCGTATTGTCCGGACGGGTGGCGGTATTACTTTTGTCCGTCCTTTGGCCCCCGATGTGTTTACGAAACCAAAATGGGTGGTTTCCCTAGGCTTTAACTATCAACAGGTACAGGTGCAAAATGCCAATGGTGACATCTCCCCCCTGTCGGCACCTCTCAATGGTTTTGGCAGTCAACAACTGGCGTTTAGTTCCTCTGGGACCGATGATCTACTTTCCCTCAATTTTGGCGCTATTCAAGATTTTCGCGACAATCCCCTGCAACCCACCAGTGGTTCTTTCCTGCGTCTAGGTTTAGAACAAACTATCCCGGTCGGTTCTGGCAGTATTTTCGGCACTCGTGTTCGGGGTAGTTACAGTTACTTTATCCCCGTTCGCTTTATTAATTCCTTTAATCTATTTGAAACCGATATCTTTAAAGGTCAGCAATCCCTCGCTTTTAATGTGCAAGCAGGGACAGTATTAGGCGATTTACCCCCCTACGATGCTTTTATTGTGGGGGGTAGTAACTCTGTACGCGGTTACGCCGAGGGAGAAGTGGGTAGCGGTCGCAGTTATTTCCAAGCGACGGCCGAATATCGTTTTCCCATTGTCGCAATTATCGGGGGGGCGTTATTTGTCGATTTCGGCACTACTATTGGTTCCCAAGGCGATGTCCCCGGTCAACCCGGGATTGTCCGGGATTTACCCGGTACTGGTCTCGGTTACGGTTTAGGTGTTCGGGTACAATCTCCCGTCGGCCAAATTCGGGTTGACTACGGTTTTAATGTCGATGGTAGTTCTCGTCTCCATTTCGGTATCGGGGAACGATTCTAATCAGTTATCAGTTATCAGTTATCAGTTATCAGTTACCAGTTACCAGTTATCAGTTATCAGTTATCGATAAATTTAGTTGTTTTTGCTGTTCACTGATCAAAGCTTTATTACTTGATAATTATGGTTTCTACTATCCCTAAACAATTTGAATTATCGGGAATTGGACTACATTCGGGGGAGATAACCCGGGTGCGCGTCTGTGGGGCAAATCCGGGAGAAGGACGTTATTTTGTCCGCAGAGATTTAGTCAATCAACCGATTATTCCTGCTCTAGTTTCTTCGGTTTACCAAACTACTTTATCAACGGAATTGGGCCAAGGAGAAGCAAAGGTTAGAACCGTTGAGCATTTATTAGCGGCCTTAACCGCTTTGGGGGTAGAGAATGCTCGCATTGAAGTGGATGGTGCGGAAATTCCCCTCCTCGATGGTTCGGCTAAAATCTGGGTGGAAGCGATCGAAAATGCTGGTTTAAATAACTCTTTTTCTCCATCAGATTTAACTATTTCTCAACCGATTTGGTTGTACGAAGGGGATGCTTTTGTGGCGGCGATTCCTTCCCCTGAATTACGTTTTACCTACGGCATCGATTTTGCCTATAAACCGATCGGTAATCAATGGTATAGTTGGAGTCCTGATCAGGAAAGTTTTCAAGATGCGATCGCATCTGCCCGGACTTTCGGTTTTGCCGATCAAATTGAGTATCTGCAAAAGGCTGGTTTAATTAAAGGAGGCAGTTTAGAAAATGCTTTAGTCTGCGATCAAAATCAATGGTTAAATCCTCCTCTGCGCTTTGAAAATGAGCCAGTAAGACATAAATTATTAGACTTAATTGGTGATTTGAGTTTACTGGGAACCATTCCCACTGCTCATTACATAGCTTTTAAAGCTAGTCATAAACTTCACGTTCAACTAGCTAAAGCAATTCAGGGTTAATTATTTCTTGGATCAAGAGGATGAACCACAAAAATACCGATGGCTTTGTCCACTTTACTGATATATTTTTGTAGGTCTTTAGCAATGGTAACTTGACCAGCAGGAGAGGCATGAATTAAGCCAATTTTGCCATCGGGAAAGCGATAAACTAGACCGCTATGGGTGGTATCTAAACCAGCAATATTAGTCACGACACCGATAATATCGCCAGCTTGTAGTTGTGGATAAATATCTTTAATTTTAGCGGTGGGAATATCTGGGCTCTTCTAGGTTCTGTGTGAGCATGGTAATATCTGGACTTCCCCATTGACAAAAAGCCATAACCTGTGCCGTAGAAGGGATTAAAAGAATTTACGCCGCCTCGTTACTGGGTACAAATCAGGGAAACTCCCAATAAATCTAACGCTTTTTGTTGCAGTTGGGTCGGTCGAGTTATCTTAGAAAAACGATAACTTCCCTCCCTAATC
>VYLK01000058.1_pt1 | contig 42096 bp, 36 predicted proteins | sample 5114321 | NCBI WGS metagenome assembly VYLK01 (sample SAMN12291792, study PRJNA351875) | freshwater metagenome | isolation source: freshwater lake | place: USA: Michigan, MSU2 Lake | collected 2011-08-16
TTCTTGGTTACAACCCTACGGGAATTTACCTTTTAATTTATTGGCTATCATTCTATCTCTTGTCTCTGGTATTCTTTTACTACGTTTTCAGGTTAATTCTACTTGGTTAATTCTGGCTGGTGCGCTTGTTGGTTTGCTCTTAAAACAATTAGGTTAGGGGGAAATAAGTCAATGGTTCTAATTAAATAGATTTTGCCTTTGATCCCCCCTTAATCCCCCCTTAATAAGGGCTGATCCCCCCTTGATCCCCCCTTAATAAGGGGGGTGCTGATCCCCCCTTGATCCCCCCTTAATAAGGGGGGTGCTGATTTGTTAAACTGAGCTTTTCTACCCAGTTATAAATCTGATCGCGATTTAGTCGATAGCTGAGGGGATGAGCGATTAATCGAGCGCTACTAGCAAATAATTCGGCAATTTCCACTAAACCATTTTCCCGTAAAGTTCGACCGGTGGAAACTAGGTCAACTATCGCTTCTGACATCCCCGTAATCGGGCCTAATTCTACGGAACCATAGAGAGGTATAATCTCGACGGGAATATCTAAACGACGAAAATAATCCTTAGCACAATTGACAAATTTTGAGGCAACTTTACCGTGATGGGGAATGTCTAGAGGACTTTGATAGGGACTATCAGCAGGGACAGCTACCGACATCCGACAATAACCAAATTTTAGGTCAATTAAATTAGCCACATCGGGAGATTTTTCCAATAAAATATCATAACCGGCGATGCCTAATTGTGCCTGACCGTATTCTACATAAACGGGGACATCTGTGGCTCTTACTAATAACGCTTTCGCTTGGTTAGTGGGGTCGGTAATCTGTAATTGGCGATTTTTTGAGTCAAGAAAGGCACTAAAATCTAAGCCAATTTTCTGAAATATTTGGATACTTTCGTTTAGTAAAGCACCCTTCGGTAAGGCAATTGTTAGCATAGAGGGAATTATGAATTGGGGTGTGGGGTTTTTCAGTGAACAGTGAACAGTAAACAGTAATCAGTGAACTGAAAATTCGCCTCTGATAACCGAGATGGCAGTCAGTTCTCTAATGACCACATCAGCTAATTGTAAATCTTGATGGGTTTCTGGTTGCCAACTAATTGCGATCGCAGCTGCTGATTTTGCCTGTTTAGCCATTTCCCAATCGGCCCTAGTATCGCCTATCATCAGGGTTTTGTCCACGGCGGTCCCCAAAGCTTGACAGGTTTCTTGCAATAATAAGGGATCCGGTTTACTTAAACCTCGATCGCAGCCTCGGGCAATTTTAATATAATTTAATAGGTGATTTTCCTTGACAAATTGCTCAACTCGTGCTGTGGTATCGGAGGAAAGAATCGCCAATTGTAAACCGGCCGCGTGCAGATAACGAATTACTTCTAAACATTGGGGATAGAGGGGATTTAAGCGGGGGGGAACCTTTTCATCGGCCGCTTGAAAGGCTACTTTTGCGATCGCCATAGCCGTTAACCAATCCCGGCCGGTGGAAGCAATACAACCGGCAGCGACGATATAATTATCTCTGCGGCTGCCCACTGCCATTAAACCAGCAGGATTGAGACTATTTGCCCCAATACCGAAAGTTTTAGTTAATAAAGACTCTAAACCAGGGATTTGCGATTCAATGGCTTGTATCCGGGCTATAGCTCGATCGTACCAGAAAGCCCGCGAATCCTCTAGCGTACCGTCCTTATCAAAAACAATCCCTTGAATATCTCTAAATTCTCGATTACCACAGCGAATTATCGGCAAATAAACCTCCTTATTTTTATCTATATTGTCAGTCATCATTTTAGCTTTCAGGATTCAGGATTCAGGATTCAGGAGACAGGAGATTATTTTTTATTTATTCTCCCCACTTCCCCACACCCTACACCCCACTTTCCTATACTTTTACTAACTATTACTCCTCAAAAGCAGCTTTTTGCTGACGGACTAAATCGACACCGCGAGAAGTCCCCAGACGGGTGGCCCCGGCCTGGATAAGAGCGAGTGCTTGTTCAAGGGTGCGAATTCCGCCGGATGCTTTAATTCCTACCCGGCCTTTGCTAATTTCCTTGAGAAACTTGACATCGCTAACCGTTGCTCCTCCAAACCAGCCGGTACTGGTTTTTAGATAACTCACTCCTGCATCCATGCAAATCTCCGCCGCTAAACGTTTCTCGGTGTCCGTCAGTTGCGAGGTTTCCAGAATCGCTTTTACCGTCTGGCCGGTTTCCTGACAAATACTAGCAATTTCTTGGAATAATTCCTCGGATTTCCCATCTTTTAGCCAACCGAGATTAATAACCACATCTAACTCCTTAGCACCATTATCTACGGCTTCTAAAGCCTCATAACGTTTAACTGCGGAGGTAGTGGCCCCTGCGGGAAAACCAATCACGGTAGAAACTAAAGTTTTTTTGCCGTGGAGTAACTGCACAGCTTGCTTAACGGCAGCGGGATAAACGCAGACGGTGGGAAAACGATATTGATCAGCCTGTTGACAGTAAGCCTCTAATTGTTCACTGGTGGCGGTGGGGATGAGGAGAGAATGGTCGATATATTGTGCTAAATCTAGATCAGAATCGGTGATAGCCATTATCTACGCCTTAATATAGTCAATCGATCGCTATTTTCTCATTTTATGGAATTCACACAGCAAAGTCATGTCTCGCTAACCTAGAAATTCCGAGACTAGCAAAAATCCAGTAACCTAGGAAGAAACCGTCACAAGTGAAGACTAGGAGACAATAGACCTATGTTAGAAGCGTATCATCAGCACGTTGCCGACCGAGCGAAATTAGGTATCCCTCCCCTTCCCCTCAATGCTCAACAAACGGCGGAATTATGCGAAATACTCAAAAATCCGTCCGAAGAACTTAAGGGAGAATTGCTGACCCTGCTGCGTGACCGTGTTCCCCCCGGAGTTGATGAAGCGGCCTACGTTAAAGCAGGATTTTTAACAGGAATTGCCAAAGGTGAAATAAAATCTAACGTTATCTCCGCTCAGGGTGCGGTTAGCTTACTGGGAACCATGGTCGGTGGTTATAACGTTCATTCTCTGATTGAACTGCTGAAATCCAGAGATATTAATATCGCCGCTGCCGCTGCCAGCGCTTTAAGTAAAACCCTGCTGGTATTCGACGCATTTAACGAGGTTTTGGAATTATCCGACACCAATCCCTATGCTAAACAGGTTATCGATGCTTGGGCCAATGGCGCTTGGTTTATCGCTAAACCGAAACTTGCTAAAGAAATTACCGTCACCGTCTTCAAGGTTCCGGGAGAAACCAATACAGATGACCTATCTCCTGCTCCCCATGCCACCACCCGGCCCGATATTCCCCTCCATGCTTTGGTCATGTTAGAAACCCGTCAACCCGGGTCCTTAGAAACCATTGCCGAATTGAAAAAATTAGGTCATCCGGTCGCCTATGTGGGGGATGTGGTTGGGACTGGTTCCAGCCGAAAATCGGCGATTAACTCGGTTCTCTGGCATATTGGCGATGATATTCCCTTTGTGCCTAATAAACGTGCTGGTGGCTATATTTTAGGCAGTAAAATCGCCCCTATCTTCTTTAATACTGCCGAGGATTCCGGCGCTTTACCGATTGAATGCGATGTTAGCCAAATGAACACGGGGGATGTGATTAAAATTTATCCCTACGAAGGCAAAATCACCAACGAAGCGGGCGCAACTATTAGCACTTTTAGCCTCAAACCTGAGACAATTCTGGATGAAGTGCGGGCCGGCGGTCGTATTCCCCTCTTAATCGGTCGCAGTCTCACGGATAAAACCCGTCACGCCTTGGGACTTGAGGCTAGTACCCTATTTACTCGTCCCACTATGCCTAATGACACGGGTAAAGGTTACACCCTAGCGCAAAAAATGGTCGGCAAAGCTTGCGGTTTACCCGGGGTGCGGCCGGGTACTTCCTGTGACCCGATTATGACTACGGTAGGGTCTCAGGATACCACTGGCCCGATGACCAGAGACGAGTTAAAAGAGTTAGCCTGTTTAGGTTTTAGCGCCGATTTAGTCATGCAGAGTTTCTGTCACACGGCAGCCTATCCCAAACCGGTTGATATTCAAACTCATCACCAATTACCGGACTTTTTCTCTACCCGGGGTGGGGTGGCTTTACGTCCGGGAGATGGCATTATTCACTCCTGGTTAAATCGGATGTTATTGCCGGATACGGTGGGGACTGGAGGCGATTCTCATACTCGTTTTCCCCTGGGAATTTCCTTTCCTGCGGGGTCGGGTTTAGTGGCATTTGCCGCCGCTTTGGGAGTAATGCCTTTGGATATGCCAGAATCGGTTTTAGTGCGTTTTACGGGGGAATTACAACCCGGTGTGACTCTGCGCGATATTGTTAATGCTATTCCCTACGTCGCCATGCAAGAAGGTAAATTAACCGTGGAAAAACAGAACAAAAAAAATGTTTTTAACGGTCGCATTATGGAGATGGAAGGGCTGCCGGATTTGAAATTAGAACAGGCTTTTGAGTTAACGGATGCTACGGCGGAACGTTCCTGTGCTGGTTGTACGATTAAGTTAAGTACCGAGACAGTGGCGGAATATTTACGCTCTAATGTGGCCCTGTTAAAAAATATGGCAGCCCGGGGTTATAGTGATGCCAAAACTATCCTACGTCGGGTAGCAAAAATGGAACAATGGTTAGCTAATCCTGTCCTGATGGAGGCGGATAAGGATGCCGAATATGCGGATATTATCACCGTCAATTTAAGCGAGATTAAAGAACCAATTGTTGCCGCACCCAATGACCCCGATAATATCAAGTTAATGTCGGAATGCGCCGGGGATAAAATTGATGAGGTGTTCATCGGTTCTTGTATGACTAATATCGGTCATTATCGCGCCGCTGCTAAGATATTAGAAGGGGCAGGAGTTGCTAAGGCTAAACTGTGGATTTGTCCCCCCACCCGCATGGATGAAAAACAATTGCGCGATGAGGGAATGTATGGCATTTTTGCCGCTTCTGGGGCCCGTACTGAGATGCCGGGATGTTCCCTTTGTATGGGTAATCAAGCGCGGGTTGAAGACAGAGCGACGGTATTTTCTACCTCGACTCGTAACTTCAATAATCGCATGGGAAAAGATGCGCGAGTCTATCTCGGTTCCGCCGAATTAGCGGCAGTTTGTGCGCTACTGGGACGCATTCCCACCGTTGAGGAATACCTGGCAATTGTCACCGAGAAAATTAATCCTTTTGCTGGCGATTTATACCGCTATTTGAACTTTAATGAAATCGCTGGTTTTGAGGATGAAGGCCGGGTAATTCCCCTAGAAGATTTACCTAAGATTGAGGATATACTAGGGATTCCTTCTGGTGTTTTGAGTTAGTATGAAGTTGAGGGTGAGCTATGAAAAGCTCACCTTATTGACGATTTTTGTAACCAAGGAGATTAAAATCATGAAATTAGACCAATTTGAATATATTTATAATCGAGGCAACCCCAATGAATGGCGAATTGATGGATGTCAGTTAGGCAATATTAATTTAATCGTTGGTAAAAATGCCAGTGGAAAATCAAGAATTGTCAAAAGTATATATAAGCTATCAGAACTATTATCTGGAAGTGAAAAAATCGATCAATTGTTTAGAAAACGTACATTGCATTTATTTTTTGATTGCACCACAAATTGTGAAACAGAATATTTTCTAGAATTAGAAAATGGAAAAGTTCTCCAAGAAAGGTTAATTATTGGTAGTCAGCAACTTTTAGAAAGAAATGAGTCGGGAGAAGGTAAAATTTTTGCCCAAGAACTTAATCAGTATATTCGCTTTCAAACACCTAAAACAGAATTAGCAGTAGTTAAGCGTCGAGATAATATCCAACACCCTTTCTTGGAAGATATTTATAAATGGTCTAGCTCTCTAAGATTCTATGAATTTGGAACACAACTGGGAAAATATACCCTAGCTAAATTGCCGCCAACAACAGAATTATTAAAAGCTAAAACAGATACTAAAGATTCTGATTATGTTGTTGAAATATTTGTGCTGGGAAAACGAGAACATCATAATGCATTCACTCAAAGAATTATTGACGATATGAATGGAATCGGTTATCAAATTGCAAAGATAGAAACTAAAGTACCGAGTTTTTTCAAGTCTAATATTTCGCCTCCTGAAAATTTAGACGAGGATTCAGACAATTTACCCAAGTTTTTGTATGTGCAAGAAGATGGGTTAAAGTCTGTCACGGAACAATCGGAAATATCTCAAGGAATGTTCAGAGCTTTATCATTATTTATTCAGATTAATTACGCTATTTTGTCAGATCAGCCTAGTTGTATTATTATTGATGATATCGGGGAGGGTTTGGATTTTCAACGATCTTCAGCTATAATTAAACTTTTAATTGAGAAGGCGAAAACAGGCTTAGTGCAACTTATCATGACCACTAACGATGAGAATATCATGAATGGTGTTCCTCTTGAGTATTGGTCAGTTATCGAACGACAACCCGGAGTCGCTAAATTACATAACTATGCTAATTCTCCCGAACAATTTGAACAGTTTAAACATATTGGACTGAATAACTTTGATTTTTTTGCTAGTGAATACTACTTGCAGGAACCTAATTCAGAGGAGGTGATAGATTGATGTTACAGAAAAAACTAGCGATTTTTGTGGAAGGACAGACCGAAAGAATATTGATAACCAGGTTACTTCAAGAAATTTCAGGATACAAAAAAGTTTCTGTGGAAGTTTATCAAGTGCGCGGGGATAAAGCTAATCGCAAAATTGAACCGCTAAAATCAAATTCTATCGAAGTTGCTCCTTTCTTTATTCTTTTGTACGATTGCGGATGTGATTTTCATGTACTTTCCGATATAAAAAAACAACATGATAGTTTAACTAATAATGGTTATGAAAAAATTTTAGGTTTACGAGATTTATATCCCGAACCTCTAGAAAATAGAACTAAGGCAGAAAATGGCATTAAAGGATTTTTAAAACCTTTACTTCAGAATAAGGGAATTCCCATTTCGATGATTTTAGTGATTATGGAAATTGAAGCTTGGTTTTTAGGTGAATACAGTTTTCTGACTAAAATAGATAGTTGTTTAACATCTAAGTTTATTCTAGACAATTTAGGTTTCGATCTAAATGCCCTAGATGTAGAACAAATACCACATCCTAGTCAAGTGTTGGACAGTATTTATCAATTAATACAACGAAGCTATGATAAAAGCGAAAGGACTGTGGAAGAAATAGCTAGTCTCCTAGACTATGAGTTTATATATTTGCATCTAGTTGAAAAGATCAAACAACTCAAGCAGCTTATTGATGCAATCAATCTTTTTTTACAGTAAAAATACACCTACAGCATTTATCATCAAGATAAAGTGTAACCTACTTTGACATCGACCACTTACTCCCCAAAACGAAAACTTCGCACCTCACCATTAAGATAACTGCCGTAATACTGATCACTTAGTATTCTATTTTACTACCGATAACTGATAACTGATAACTGATAACTGATAGACGGTTGACAGCTTAGATGTGTAATTAATTTTGCTTAGGGACTGACAGCTATTTAAATATCCTTTTGCCAGTTCATCCCTGGCTTGCCAGTTCAAGAGTTAGGTATTTTCCGAGCAAAAGTGCTACAATGTAATCTTAAGGGTCAAAATAATCAAGGAGAAGAGCATGGTCAGCAAAATTGATCGCCAAGCATTTTTACAATCCTTAATCGTGCCACCGGGTAAAGAAATTTCTCTACACAAAGATTACGATGCCCGGTTTAAGCCAGACTACATTACCAAAGAAGATGCCACACTGCTGCTGCAACAGGGGATCGAAAAAATGGCCGAGTTTCAAGATAAACTTTATGCCCAGGATACCTATGCTCTGTTAATTAATCTGCAAGCCATGGATGCGGCGGGTAAAGATGGTACGATTAGGCACGTTATGTCTGGTTTAAATCCCCAAGGCTGTCAGGTATTTAGCTTTAAAGTTCCCTCGGCCGAAGAACTAGACCACGATTATCTCTGGCGATATTATAAAGCTTTACCGGAGCGGGGTCGTATCGGTATTTTTAATCGTTCCTACTACGAAGAATTATTAGTCGTGCGCGTCCATCAAGATTTATTGGAAAGGCAAAAACTCCCCCCGGAAGACAGAACTAAGAAAGTTTGGCAGCGACGTTTTGAGGAGATTAATAATTTTGAAAAATATCTGGTTAATAATGGGGTTATTGTTCTGAAATTCTTTCTCAATGTTTCTAAAGGAGAACAGAAGAAACGATTTTTAGAAAGAATTGATCGCCCCGAAAAAAACTGGAAGTTTTCCGAAAATGATGTCAAAGAAAGAGCTTTTTGGGATGATTACACGAAAGCCTACGAGGAGGTATTCAATCATACCAGTACCGAATGGGCCCCCTGGTATATTATCCCAGCTGATCGCAAATGGTTTACTCGTTTAGCTGTGGGGGCGGTTATTTATCACACCCTCGAATCCCTTGGTTTAAAATATCCCACCGTTACCGAAGAACATCACCAAGCTTTACTGAAAGCCAAAGAAATCCTCGAAAACGAGCCAGATTAAAAATGGAAGAAAATCCCCAAAAAGCGATAATTGCCGGAAAATCGATCGTATAATCAATGTCGATTTTCAAGAATTCCCCCTATGAATTATCGCATCGATCGCCGCACCTATGCAGAAACCTACGGCCCCACCGTCGGAGATAAAGTTCGCCTCGCAGACACGGAATTATTTATCGAAGTCGAAAAAGATTTCACCAGCTACGGCGATGAGGTAAAATTCGGCGGCGGTAAAGTAATTCGCGATGGTATGGGCCAATCCCCCATTTCTAGGGAAGATGGGGCGGTGGATTTGGTGATTACTAATGCCCTAATTCTCGACTGGTGGGGCATCGTTAAAGCCGATGTGGGCATTAAAGACGGCAAAATTTATAAAATCGGTAAAGCGGGCAATCCCCACATTCAAGATAATGTCGATATTATTATCGGTCCTGCTACCGAGGCATTAGCCGGGGAAGGGATGATTTTGACAGCAGGGGGGATTGATGCCCATATTCATTTTATCTGTCCCCAACAAATTGAGACAGCGATCGCGTCGGGGATTACCACGATGATTGGTGGCGGGACCGGACCTGCGACGGGAACTAATGCCACCACCTGCACCCCGGGAGAATGGCACATCTATCGAATGCTAGAGGCCGCCGAAGCTTTCCCGATGAATTTGGGTTTTTTGGGTAAAGGCAACAGCAGTCAGCCGGAAGGACTAGCGGAACAGGTAAAAGCGGGGGTAATTGGCTTAAAACTCCATGAAGATTGGGGAACCACTCCGGCAGCCATTGATACCTGTTTAAGCGTGGCCGATAAGTACGATGTGCAGGTGGCGATTCATACCGATACTCTCAATGAGGCCGGTTTTGTTGAGGCTACTATCGCCGCTTTTAAAAATCGCGTCATTCACACCTACCACACGGAAGGGGCCGGCGGTGGTCATGCTCCCGATATTATCAAGGTTTGCGGGGAAATGAACGTTTTACCCTCCTCTACTAATCCCACTCGTCCCTATACGACGAATACCTTAGAGGAACACCTTGATATGTTGATGGTTTGTCATCATTTAGACCGGAGTATTCCCGAAGATGTGGCTTTTGCTGAATCCCGCATCCGCCGCGAAACTATTGCTGCCGAGGATATTCTCCACGATTTAGGGGCTTTTAGCATCATTTCCTCCGATTCTCAAGCGATGGGACGGGTGGGGGAAGTAATTATCCGCACTTGGCAAACTGCCCACAAAATGCGGGTACAACGAGGCAGACTGACTGGGGAAACGGGAGAGAATGATAATCTGCGAGCAAGACGATATATTGCTAAATATACGATTAATCCTGCTATTACCCATGGTGTCTCCGATTATGTCGGTTCCATCGAGGTGGGCAAATTAGCCGATTTGGTTCTCTGGAAACCGGCATTTTTTGGCGTAAAACCGGAAATTGTCCTGAAAGGCGGTTTAATCGCCTGGGCGCAAATGGGCGATGCTAATGCCAGTATTCCCACACCGCAACCGGTTTATATGCGTCCCATGTTTGCCTCTTTTGGTGGTGCGATCGCCAAAACTTCCTTGACATTTGTTTCTAAATATGCTATGAAAGCGGGCATTCCTGAGAAGTTAAAGCTGAAAAAAACCGCCGTAGCCGTGTCGAATACGCGCAATATCAGTAAGGCTAGTATGAAGCTAAATGACGCTTTACCGCGCATGGAAGTTAATCCCGAAACCTACGAGGTGCGTGCTGACGGGGAATTATTAATCTGTGAACCCGCTACGGTTTTACCCATGGCCCAGCGCTATTTCTTATTTTGAATTCGATTTCAGAAAACGGGTTTTTTCAAAAAATCCGTTTTCTTTTTGAATCACAGTTAAGGATTAGTAGGAAAATTTGGGAAAAATAACTTAACCAATCCTGCCATTAGTGCAGTAACAATAGCAACAAAGATGGTTCGATTAGTAAATTCCAAGTTATCTAGTCGTTTATTCACGCCTGTTAATTCTCCTTTAATATTTGCTATGTCAACTCTTAAGTTATTCACTTCTTCAGATAGCTTGTCTATTTTGCTATTAAGTTGTTCAGATAATCTGTCTATTTTGCCATTAAGTTGTTCAGATGACTTGTCTATTTTGTCATTAACTTCTTTGAATTGTCCTACAATAAAGTCTTTTAATTCTTTGAGGTCGTTTTCTGTAAATGTTGCCATTGTGTGACTCTCCTAGTAATTGTTTGTGATACCAATAATTTTACCCCTAAGTTTAACTCCTAACCCTTACTCAGTCAAATGTCATCGAAGTTGCATCACCAGAAGGAATAAAACTGGCCCAATAAAAAGGATGTTTTTGCTTCTCACCCTTGAGCATTCCTAGTTGAATTTGTCGTAAAGCTTCACTGCGTCCTTCTCCTTTTTGTAAGCGTCCATAATAGGCGACCATTAAATCTTTAGTCGCGTCATCAGATACTTTCCAAAGGCTAATTAATTGGCTTTCACTACCTGCTATAACTAAAGCGCGGCGCAATCCATAAACTCCCTGACCGATTTTAATATCTCCTTTCCCCGTATCGCAAGCGGAAAGCACAACTAATTTGGTTCCGACTAAGTTTAAATTGGTAGTTTCTAAAGCAGTCAAAACACCATCATCTCCTGCACTTTGACCGATTGTAACTCCTGCTAAAACTAACCCAGAACGCAATAAAGGATTCTCAACCACATTACGTTCACCTTGTAGGGGCGAATTGCGTTCGCCCGGATTGCGTTCACTCAAATTGCTTTCTGGTTTAAAAAAACCATGAGTAGCGATGTGGAGAATATTCGGTTTTTTCACTTGTTTGACGGCGTTTTCTGTGGCTTGAGAACCAGTTAAAACAGTGGCTTGAGGTAAGAGATTTTTAATCGCTTTAGCTTCTTCCTCTGTACCCGGAAGACCATAAAAAGTAAACTCAGACAGGTCGATGGAACGAGTGAGAGCGACTTTTTCCCCTGCTTTACCGTAGAAAGGATCAGCTACAATAAGCGGAGATTGTTGACTGGCAAATTTATCTTTAAGGCGCAGTAAATCCCGTCCAGAAGTGAGATAGGTAATATGATAATTTTCCACTAAGTATTGATTATTTTCATCTACTAAAGCTTCAAAAGGAATTAAATTAAGTGCAGCATCAGGAGAAAGCAGAATCGTTTTAGTATTGCCTAATAATTGACGGATAGGCTGCATCAATGTCTCATCAAGTTGACGCGCTGATTTTTGCAGTTGAGGGAGAGGAGTTTCTGCGTCTGCAAGATTGTCACGGAAGTAAATTAATTTGTCATCAATCGGTTTAGCTTCCCCTAAATCCTTAGCTTTGATGTCACCATTGGGATAGAGAATATAAACAGCATAGCGAGGAATGCCAAAGCGTTGATTTTCAGGTGCTTTAGGATTAAAAGGTTGATAGCGGACTATTTCAACTAAAGCAGCATCAGCAGGGATTAGCTTTTGAATACCTTCGAGGGTAATGGGTTGGGATAGGCTACGAAATTCGGCACTACGAACACCGATTTTACCCTCTATTTCTTTTGCTTTTGCGGTAACTTCTTCAAGTTGTTGACGGTAAATTTCTGGTGAGGGAAAATCATCAGGCTTTTTAAAAGTCAGGTTAGATAGTTGAGTCCGAACTTCAATCAGTTGAGTTAATAATTGTTGACTTTCGGGGTCATCAGTACGTTGTCGGAGAATTTGTAAGCTATTGGTTGAAACATCTAAAATTCGTCCTTTGCGTTCTAAGATAGTTTTCAAGGCGAGACGGGTTACTTCTGGGTTATTGGGTGCAGCTTGAAGATTGAGGGAAATCACCGAATTAGTCGTCCCTAAAACCTTTGCCATATAATCTTGTTTTTGCTTGTCATCCCCCATTTTTAGATTTTCTGAGAGGTTGTATTCTTCTACTGCAAGTCCTTGGCTGAGATAATTAATGGCTTGAGGAATATCATCTTGAGACTGGTAAAGTGCTGCCAAATTGTTGAGGCTGGCTGCGGTTAGGGGATGGTTGTCTCCTAATTGTTGTTTATGGATAGCTAATGCTTGTTTGTAGAGGGGTTCGGCTTCGCTGTATCTTCCTTGAACTGTGTAAAGTCCTGCCAAATTGTTGAGACTGATGGCGGTATCGGGATGGTTGTCTCCTAATTGTTGTTTCCTGATAGCTAAAGCCTGTTTGTAGAGGGGTTCGGCTTCGCTATATCTTCCTTGAGAATCGTAAAGTGATGCCAAATTATCGAGACTGGAAGCGGTTAGGGGATGGTTGTCTCCTAATTGTTTTTTGAAGATAGCTAAAGCTTGTTGGTAGAGGGGTTCGGCTTCGCTGTATCTTCCTTGAGACCAGTAAAGTGCTGCCAAATTGTTGAGACTGGTGGCAGTATCGGGATGGTTGTCTCCTAATTGTTGTTTCCAGATAGCAAAAGCTTGTTTGTAGAGGGGTTCGGCTTCGCTGTACCTTCCTTGATTTCGGTAAAATTCTGCCAAATTGTTCAGACTTAGTGCAGTCAAGGGATGATTTTCCCGTAATTGTTCTCTTCTAATAGCCAAGGCTTGTTTGAAGAGGGGTTCGGCTTCGCTGTACCTTCCTTGATTTCGGTAAAATTCTGCCAAACTGTTGAGACTCAAAGCAGTATCAAGATGGTCATCCCCTAATTGTTGTTTTCTGATAGCTAAGGCTTGTTTTAAAAGGGGTTCGGCTTCGCTGTATCTTCCTTGAGACTGGTAAAGTAATGCCAAATTGTTGAGAATGGTGGCTGTGGCGGGATGGTCGTCTCCTAATTGTTGTTTAATGATAGTCAAGGCTTGTGTGTAGAGGGGTTCGGCTTCGCTGTATTTTCCTTGAACTCCATAAAGTTCTGCCAAATTGTTGAGACTGGTGGCGGTATCGGGATGGTTGTCTCCTAATTGTTGTTTAATGATAGCTAAAGCCTGTTTGTAGAGGGGTTCAGCTTCGCTGTATCTTCCTTGAACTCTATAAAGTCCTGCTAAATTGTTGAGAATGGTGGCAGTTAGGAGATGGTTGTCTCCTAATTGTTTTTTGATGATAGTCAAGGTTTGTTTGTAGAGGAGTTCAGCTTCGCTATGTCTTCCTTGAACTCTGTAAAGTTCTGCCAAATTGTTGAGACTTTGTGCAGTTAGGGGATGGTTGTCTCCTAATTGTTGTTTCCTGATAGCTAAGGCTTCTTTGTAGAGGGGTTCAGCTTCACTGTATCTTCCTTGAGACTTGTAAAGTCCTGCCAAATTGTTGAGACTGATGGCGGTGGCAGGATGGTTGTCTCCTAATTGTTGTTTAATGATAGTCAAGGCTTGTTTGTAGAGGGGTTCGGCTTCGCTGTATCTTCCTTGAACTCTGTAAAGTTCTGCCAAATTGTTGAGACTAATGGCGGTATCGGGATGGTTGTCTCCTAATTGTTGTTTGCTGATAGCTAAGGCTTCTTTGTAGAGGGGTTCGGCCTCGCTGTATCTTCCCTGAGAATAGTAAAGTAATGCCAAATTATTGAGACTTTGTGCAGTTAGGGGATGGTTGTCTCCTAATTGTTGTTTGATGATAGCTAAAGCTTGTTGTGCTAGGGGAATCGCCTCGTTATATTTCCCCTGCTGATACAATTGAATAACTTGCTGAGTTAGCTTCTCTGCTTCGGCTAATTTATCTTGCGGTGAAACCTGAGAAATCACCTGTCCCACCGTTGGGGTTAACATGACTCCCGATAATCCCATCATCCCGGTAATGACGACAACCGCTATCCCTGATTTGATTGATACTTTCATTGGTTTTTTATCCCTAGAGTTTATTGATAGGTAAAAACATCAACTTGAATGGATATCTCGTTCCCCGGTTCTACCTGGGAACGCTTTATTCAGGTTCTACCTGAATACTATTTTAAGGCAGAGCCTTAAATATTGTGTTCCAAGGCAGAGCCTTGGAACAAGCGACTTGGAACAAGCGACTTGGAACAAGCGACTTGGAACAAGCGACTTGGAACAAGCGACAAGCTATCCAAACAAGCGATAATTCATCCATATTTATTAATGTCATTAATTATTTTCTCCAATTCCTGAACCTGCGAAGTATCTCCTAACTGATTATAAGTCCCCTTCGCCTTAGTTAACCACTGTATCGCCTCATTCTTATTTCCCAAGAGACGATAAGCTATTCCTAAACCCGCTTGTATCTCCGCTTGTCCTGACAAATTCTGCGTATTTGTTGCCAGTTTTAACGCCTTATCATAAGGTTTTTTTGACAACTGAGGCAACCCTATCTTAAGGTAAGTATCCCCTAACAGTTGATAAACCGTAGCAACCCGACTATTTTGCTTCACCAATCCTTCTAATACCTCAACCGCATCCCCATACAACCCATAACCTCGATAAAGATGCGCTAAAACTAACCCTGCTTCCTCCGGGGATAATTGCTGCTGTTGAACAGCTTTAACAGCATCTAAAACCGTTTTTTGAGTCTGTTCATCTAATACTGTAAACCCGACGTTTTCATCATCACGTCTAGAAGACGCACCATTATCAGCTTCTATGGTTACTCGATATCGCTTTCCTGCTTCCAGAGGAGGTTCACCGGGATAGACTATTTCAGTTTTATTTGTCTGCGTTTCCCAATTAACCCCATCTATTTTGATAGTATAATTAGTTGCACCCGGAACAGCATTCCACCGCAGTCGAGGACGATTGGTGAGAATATTCGTTTCACGAGGAGTAATTAGGTAAGGTAACTTTGCTAAGGCTTCTTCTGTTTGTCCATCACCACGAAGAGTATCATTATTACTATTGGGAAGTCGAATCACAGGATTTCCCCGAGGACAGCCACTAGAAACAATATACTTTCCTGTTTTAACCGTCCAAGTCTGTTGATTACTACAATAAACCTTAACGGAAGCGTTAGCTGCCACTTCTAACTTATCATCAAAACTGAGGGTAAGTCCGACAGAAGCAGGAAGAGGTTTCTTCCATTGTGGTTTTTTAACGGTAACTTTCCCTTTTACCTGAAAAATTGTGTTAACTCCAACAGTGTTGCTAAAAGTCGCCGCCGGAAATCCTACCGTAATTAATATCAGGGAAATGGGGGTAAAGATTTTGAGAAATTTATTCATGACTAGAATCAATTGGGGTTTGGCTTTAATTAGGTTCGTTGTTGAACTTTAGCATAAGATTTCAGAAAACGGGTTTTTTAAAAAAACCGTTTTCTCGTCTAACTTGTTATACTATACTACTACAACTTAAAACCTCACCATTCCCTAATCTTCCCTACGGGGTTGGAGACAAGCTTTGCACCCTCACTGAAGGAGTAATTTCCCACTTCCACTCGCAACTATAGAATTAGCTATAATAAAATTACCACAGGTATCATCTTCATATTTCTGGAAACTATATGACCTTAAAACAATTAGACCGAATTACTTTTAACTCCAAAATTATGGCAGGTCAAGCCTGTATTCGAGGAATGCGTATTCCTGTTTCTTTAATTCTTAATCTACTTGCTAACGAAAAGCCGATAGAGGAAATATTAGAGGAATACCCTGACCTAGAAAGAGAAGATATTCACCAATGTTTATTATATGCTTCTTGGTTAGCCAGAGAACAAGTTCATCATTTTGAATTAATCGAGTAATGGAGATAGAGTTTCTAGCCGATATGGGGATTTCTCTGCGTACAGTCTCATGGTTAAGAGAACAAGGTTATGATGTCGTTCATCTTCGAGATGAAGGCTTACAAACTTTATCTGATCAGGAAATTCTTGCCAAAGCAAAAAGAGAAAAGCGGATAATTTTAACTGTCGATCTAGATTTTTCTCAACTTCTCGCTATTAGTGGTGATAATTTACCAAGTGTCATCCTATTCCGTTTAGGCAATGAAAACTACAATCTAATTAATCAGCGTTTAACTATAGTTTTACGAGATTGTACAAAAGCATTAAAGACGGGAGCAATTGTGTCAGTGACAGATCGTATTTTTCGGATTAGACTTTTACCAATTTAAGATTTTTGCTTTATAGCTTTCATGGAGTCTTCCCGTTAATTCCATCTTAAATATTGTGTTCCAAAAGCGAACACCTTTATTATTGAGTACAAATTATAACATTGGCAAATAATCTCCCTGTCCTCTGTGTCTCTGTGGTTAATTCCCCTCGATAATCTCCGTACCTCAATCCAACTCAAAAATGCTATGATAAAAACAAACTATCACTTCTTATCAAGTATGGACAAACAAAACCCTCAATCTAACGCAGAATCAGACAATTTAATGGAAGAACTCGATGCTAAATGGGATGCACTGGAAAATGATCCAGAATTTCGCAAAAAACCTTTTTGGCAAAGAATTGTTGAGATTGGTAACGTTGTTCCCCAGTCAGAATGGCGAAAACACTTACCTACAGACTTTGCGCGTAATTTTGAACACTATATGTACGGCGCACCAAGAGAAGATGAGGAAGAATGAAACAAATTTTCGCAAAACATTTACTTGACCAGATAATTTAGGTTATTATTAACTTATTCTCTTTAATCTAAAAGGAAACTTTAATCATGACTAACTTAAACAATCATTCAACCTCTAACACATCCGAAGAGCCTGAGTTATCAATGGAAGAACTCGATGCTAAATGGGATGCACTAGAAAATGACCCAGAATTTTTAGCAAAACCTATCTGGCAACAAATTATAGAAATTGGTAATGTTGTTCCTCAATCAGAATGGCGAAAACACTTTCCCAGAGACTTTGCGCGTAATTTTGAACACTATATGTACGGCGCACCAAGAGAAGATGAGGAAGAATGAGAACAATTTTCTTAGATACATCCTATTTACAGGCTCTTGCTGATTTTGGCGATAATCTTAATCCATTAGCTACAGCTATGACAGGACGACTCCGTAACTTTAGAGGTGTTACCAGTGAAATGGTTCTCACAGAATTACTCAATGCTTTATGCAGTAGAGGGGAATATTTACGCAAATCAGCTATTCGTCTAACTCATAGATTACGCAATGACAGCAAAACCATAATCATTTCCCAAACCAGTGAACAATTTGAGCAGGCTTTTGATTTTTATCAAAGACGCTTAGACAAAGGTTATAGCTTAACCGATTGTGCTTTCATGCAGATTATGAGACAACTGGAAATCTCTGAAATATTAACTTTTGATAAGCATTTTCAGCAAGAAGGATTTAGCGCATTACTCAGAGAATAGTCACTAAACTTTACTTCACTTTAATTTTTTTCCTCGCTTCATATAACCATTGCTCCTCCTCTGTGTTAATTTTCCTCCCTTCGGCTAACTTAATACATTTACGCCAATTTTCCTGAGATAATTTCTTGTCTTCTTTCTCTAAAAGTTGAGCATAAATACAAAAAGCAGCACCGGGATTGCGGATAAATTTCTGATAAGCTGGATTTTCAGCGATACCAATAGCAACTAAAAGATTAGCAATTGCATCTTCACTGCGATTTTGCTTAAATCTGGCCCAGCCTAGATTTTTATAAATACTATATTTTTGTAATTCTAAATTGCGTTTCTCATCTTCAGTAAATTGGTCTAACTTTTCATCTTTTTCTGCTAATAATCTCTTAGCTTTTTCCAGTAACTCTACCGCTTCTGCATTCTTATTATCGCGCAGATACCAATAAGCGAGATTATTATAAGCATCTATAAAACCACCTTTTGCCGCAATTAAATAGTGTTTCTTCCCATTAGTCAAATCCTGTAACTCTTCATAAAGTGTTGCTAACTTATAATGAGCATCTAAATTATCTGGATCTAACTCAATTGCTTTTAAATACTTCTCTTCGGCTGAGGCTAAATTAGGAAGTTCTTGACTTGCTGGCGAAGGAGATTGTAAACGGCTTCCTGCTTGCTTATAAAACTCAGAAAACCAAGAGAAATTTAGATAAATTCCCAAGAGAAAAGCAAAGACTATTACTGTTACAGAAAACTGTATTTCTTCATACCAATGTTCAGCAATCCCAAGAAATTTCATTAACTTAACAAAACCCTTCTGGCGCGTTCGTGTGAGAGCATTTTCAGTTTGTAATAAAGAAATGAAAGTCGAAAAAATAACACCTCCTATTTCTAGCAAACCTGAACCACCACCAAGAAACCGAGTAGCAATCGTTCCGATTAATGTAAAATTAACCCCTAATAAAACCAGTTTACCGATTCTCAATAGCCAATCAAAACGATTGCAAGGATGCAGAGATTCCCTGCTTTCTAAATGCCACCACCAAGCTTGAGCAGAAATAGGAAAAGTCTCCCGATATTCAGCTAAATCAAGAACCTGATTTACTTTGTAACTTTTCTGTTTTAATCTATTATCTTGTTCGATTAATTTTGACCACATATCAACCGAAATTTCTGCCTCGACTTCTATTTGTTTCTGAAGAGCATCTCTGGCGGTAATAATTTCTAAAGCCTGTTCTTTTTTCAGAGATTTCTTCTGAGAAGTATCTAAATAATTTAGAGCATTCTGGTAACGCTCTAAAGCAACTTGAAAGGGTGTCGGCGCAGGTGAGGGAAAATTCATATTATACAATCCTAAAAGTTTAGTTTCTTTCACTGTTTGAGGGTAAAAAATACTCCAGCAAAACTGGCTGATGATACTAAATCCTGTTTAAAAAGTATAGGATAGTGGGAAGATGGGCAGATGGGGTAAAAAAGCAAAGGAATTAGGAACCATAAGTCCCTAATTCCTGTAGTATATGCCATTGTATCTAACGGGCTTGGAGAGACTCGAACTCCCGACCTTGTGGTCCGTAGCCACACGCTCTAATCCACTAAGCTACAAGCCCTTGTTTTTCTCAACAGTAAACTACTATAGCACAGGTTCATTCAATGACGCAAGAGGGTAAAGAAAAATTATCTCATCTCGACAGCCAAGGCGAGGCCCAGATGGTGGATGTATCGGAGAAAATGCCCACTAAACGCACTGCTATCGCCCTAGGACAAGTGAGAATGCTAAAAACGACTTTTGAAGCCATAGAACAGGGAAATGCGCCTAAAGGTGACGTTTTAGGGACGGCCAGACTAGCGGGAATTATGGCGGCCAAACAAACTTCCTGCTTAATTCCCCTTTGCCATCCCTTACCCCTGCAAAAAATCAATGTTCAGATTATCCCGAAAGCAGAGTTACCCGGTTACGAAATTCGGGCAGAAGTGGTGACAAAATCGGAAACTGGGGTAGAAATGGAAGCTTTAACGGCGGTATCTGTGGCAGCCTTGACTTTATACGATATGGCTAAAGCGTTAGAAAAATCAATCCTGATTGAAAATATCCGTCTGCTGAGTAAAACAGGAGGGAAATCAGATTATCAGAAGGATCCCTTGTTGCGATGAAAACCCTAAGTAACCCCTTCTAACTTTTCATCGGTCAATTGATATAATTCCTGTAATTTCTCTAATTTGTCGGGGTCTGCTTGCCAAAAACCGCGACCCTGTGCTTCTAACATTCTACCGACAATATTACGGAAAGCTTCGGGATTAGCTTGACGCAATTTTTCCGCCATTTCTGCATCAAAAGCGTAGGTATCGGCTGCCTGATCATACACCCAATCGTCACTAAAATTAGCCGTACCGCCCCAACCAATTAAAGCGGTCATTCTTTGGGAGATTTCGTAGGCCCCACCGGAACCTTGATTAACCATGGCGTTGGCCCATTTAGGATTGAGTAATTTACTGCGGTATTCTAAGCGCAAAACCTCCTCTAATTTGCGGGGAGTTGTATCATTGGAAAAACTCTCGACAAAACTCGTCATTACCCGTTGACCGCTTTGTTTTTCTGCGGCTAATTTTAATCCTCCCGTGTTGCCGTAGTATTCCTGAATATCGGTTAAACCGTATTCTACCGAGTCAATTTCTTGAATAATACTCTCACTGGTTTTTAATAACTGTTGTAGCACTTCTGGTCGCGCTTGTCCCTTATCTTGACGACCATAACTAAAAACATTACGCTTTTCCCAAGTTTTCGCTAATTCGTTCTCATTGTCCCAATTTCCCTCCACTACTTGGTCATTAACTAAAGAGCCAAAATCCCCAGCAGGATTGGAAAATAAACGAGCGCTGGCATTGTCAATACCCTGACTTTTTAAGGCTAAATAGTGCTTACGGATATAATTATCATTTTCCGATTCTTCTATCTCGGCTGCTCGCTGCATTAAATCATCCAATAACTCGATAATATTGATAAAAGTATCCCGAAAAATTCCCGATAAATTAGCGAGAATATCGATGCGCGGGTGTCCAATTTCCCCTAGAGGTTTTAATTCATACCTGACAATTCTTCCTGTCCCCTCTTTCACTGGTTCCGCACCGACTAATTCTAGGAGAATACCCAGGGATTCACCCTTAGTTTTAATCACATCTAATCCCCAGAGTAAAACGGCTACAGTTTCGGGATATTTTCCTTTTTCGGTTAAGTTTTGTTCTAGGAGTTTTTTAGCGATTTCTCGTCCGCGGGTGTAGGCTGCTGGGGAAGGCATCCGGTAGGGGTCTAAAGCGTGTATATTGCGTCCTGTGGGTAAAACTCCCGCACCATCCCGGAGTAAATCACCCCCCGGTGCTGGGGGTACATATTCGCCATTTAATCCCCGCAAAAGATTAGTTAACTCCTCGCTATTTTGTCCTAATAAATTTTTAATAGCAATGCCTTCTTTAAGCTTTTCATTGGTTGCTTCATCAGCGAGAATTTGCTGAAATTCTCGCTCAGATAAATCGGTAAAATAAGCATCAAGATAACCTTTTAATTCTTCCTGATTGGGAGCAGTTCCTAGGGTGTGTAAACCAGAAGAAAATAGTCTTTGTTCGACGATTTGTAGGTAATTATACACCTTGACAAAATAATCGGTTAGTGCATAGCGACTAAATAATTTGGCATTTTCTAAAGTGAATTCTATTCCCTGTTTTTCTGCTTCCAGAAAAGGGCAATCTTTAGAGATACCTGTATCAATAATTTTTTGGAGAATACTATCTCTTAAAGCGTAATTTTTCTCAGGATTTTCTCGAAACTCGGCAATCAAATCTCGTAAAATCATCAATTCTTTATATAATCCCGCTCGTCCGTAGGGAGGCACATTATGGGAAATTAACACCCCATAACCGCGACGTTTAGCTAGGATAGATTCCGAGGGATTATTAGCGGCATAAATATATAAATTCGGTAAATCTCCTAATAAAATATCTGACCAAGAATAACCAGTATTTCCTAGTGGTGAACCGGGCAGCCATTCGACGGTTCCGTGCATACCAAAATGAACGAGCGCATCGGTCTTAAAATCTTTTTGTAACCACTGATAAAAGGCTGCATACTGAGGGTGAGGAGTTAAATCTTTTTCAAACATTAACCGCATCGGATCCCCAGCAATTCCTAAAGGTGGTTGCACTCCAATCCAGATATTACCTAACTCAACTCCCCCTAAATGATACTGGTCGCCAATAGTTTTTATCCCCGCATCTTTTAGGGATTTCCAGTGTTTCTCGATGCGAGAAGTTAACAGATAACCTAGCCAATTTTCTAAAGTTTCTATCGATAAACGATTTTGTTTAGAGAGATTTTCATCATCAGCAAATTTAACTTGTTGAATAATTTCTTCCCCGTCTTCGGGAATCGTTCCCAGATTATAACCCTGCGCTTCTAAAGCTTGTAAAAACTTAACTAAACTCCGAGGAACATTTAATAAAGCTGCCGTACCAACTGCCCCATAACCCGGGGGAAATCCATAGAGAATGATGGCTATTTTGCGTTCTTGCGGAGGGGTTTTATGTAACTTAATCCAACTATTTAAACGTCCAGTTAAACGCTGTAATCTTTCGGGGATTAAATAGATAGTTTCCCCGACTAATCCCCCCAGAGGAATTGTATCAATTGCCCCATCTAATTCCGGTAAAGCGTATAGAACCACACTCTGTAAACCACCGATTCCCTGTCTTGTCCAAGAATAAATATCTTGAATCAATAAAGGGGCAGCGATAAGATAAGGAATATTTTTAGCCGACAGAATGCGTTTAGCCACTTCTACCTGTCTTCCCGCTTCCATAGAACCCGCGGGACCCCCCACCAAAGGAAAGCCAATCGTCGAAACAATTGCATCTACTGTCACCGCATCTTCACTTAAAGAAGGAGTTTCAATGATTCCTTTTTTTCTTTGCTGAATTTCGTAGTCTGTGGTTAACCAATCCCGAACAATTGTATGGCCTTCCACTCCGTTAATAAACACGGGTAGGGGAATTAAATTAGCCGTTTCAAAATGACGGATTAATTGATTAATATAGGGTAGTTTACTGATAACGTGCTTCCGATAAAGCAGCAGTGCCACCACTGGTTTATCAAGGGATTTATTTTTTTTATACCAAGTTAAATATTCTTGGGGAGTGAGAAAATAACCCTGATAATCTGGGTGTAATAGTCCCTTATTGGGAGTTTCGATGACTTCGGGTATTTCCTGTACTTTTAATCCTAGATATTTTTGGGCAATTACCCAACACATAGCGGCAACATTTTCGGTTCCTCCCGCATTCCAATAACCGTAGATAATTAACCAATTACGCAAATCTTGAACTTTTTTAGCGGGAATAAATTTCAGTAGTTTCGGACCAGTTTTAAGGAAACTGAGATAACCAGCTAACTTATCTTCTTCCTTGCCACTGGAAAATTTACTCAAGATAAATTGAATTGGTTTTGGCATTCCTTTTGGTTTATCCCCGATGGCAAATTCTCCCAAACGGGTTAAACTCATTAACTCTAAAGCAGACTCAAAAACTAAGCGAATGGGAATCTGTGCCGCTCGTTGCCGCAGCCAAGTAACTTGATCGTAATCGAAGATCAAACTAGCAAAAAAAACGTCAGCAGTGGCTAAAGCTTGCTCGACTATTTCCGGTTCGCTAGTCAAGGATTTATCGCTGAATACTTTTACTTCTAAATCGGGACATTTAGAACTAGCCAACAGGCCCGATTGCCGATATAAATTACTGTTAAAGGTTTCAAAGCCAACAATTAAAACAATGCTTTTCATAAGAATTTATTTTCTGATAAATCAGGGTGCGTTATTTTGCCTGAAAACACCCCCTGAAATGATCATAACAACAAATTAATAATAACTGCCAGATTTGCGATGATGGATAGCGGTTAAACCTTGGTGTAAAACCTTGCCTTTTTCTGCGATCGCATAAATCAACCAATGATCACCGCACTCCATTCGTTGTCCTACCCGACATTCCAGATAAGCGAGCGCTTCGGCCAAAATCGGCCCACCGTTCTCAGCTTTAGTGGTTTCGATATTAGCGAAACGATCTTCTCCTGGAGTAAAAGGTTTAAGAAAATGCTTCATTTAAGCTATATGTTGTCCTTCTTGCCGGATATTAAGGACAAAATGGATATAAAGTGGGTAGAGTCGATGGGAGGTATTATCAGCAATTCTCATTTTAAGGTTTCATGACATTAAAACCTTTGCACCTAGAGGGGTTAAAATTCTTAACGAATCTCTAGATCGCTGAAACAAGGCAAAATCGTTTCAAAATGAGAATTGCTGCCATCCTTATGAGAAACGCTGTAAGCTGTAATAATTAAGAGACATCTTAAAAAAAGTCAGAAACCCTTCTGTTCTCTGTTCCGGAGTTCCCTTGTCTCTAAAGTTAACTTTATTTTTAACTAGGTACTTAGAATGAAAAATGAAACATTAAATCTAGAATTTTCTCCCGATGTTCTTGCCGCTTTAAAAATAGGAATTGATGAACTCGGTCAAGAAATTAAACTTCTGGCCGCTATTTATTATTTTCAAGAAAAGCGACTTTCTTTAGGAAAAGCGGCGGAATTAGCGAGAATTAATCGCCTAGAATTTATGGATATTTTGTCTAAAAAAGGGATTGTATTGTTTGATTATGACGAATCGGCGTTAGCGGTTGAATTAAAGGGAATAGAAAAACTGGAGCCTGATGATTGTAAGTAACGCTACTCCCCCTCATCGCTTTTGCGCGAATTGGTCAACTCGGTCTTTTACAAGAAATAGTTAAAAGCATCGTTATTCCTAAGGCAGTAGCTCTTGAAATCAGCACTTACGATCAAGACAAAACTGGCTTGATCGATCTATTACGAGAACAGTGGATTTCTGTCCGAGAAATCGCCTCTCAACAGCAGGTTTCCTTACTATTACCGACTCTAGATCGAGGAGAATCAGAAGTCATCGTCCTTGCACTAGAACAAAAAGCCTCTTTAGTGCTTATCGATGAATTAGCTGCTCGTCAGGTGTGTAAATCTCTCAATATTCCAATTACAGGTTCGATCGGTATTTTAATTAAAGCAAAACAGTTGGGAAAGATCGCTGCAGTCAAACCTTACATAGAAACGATGCAACAACAAGGCATATACTACAGCCAGAAATTTATTGATCTTGTTTTACAAACGGTAGCAGAAGGATAGGGGAAAGTATGGTTCACTTTCGGGATCAGCTGAAACCCTTGTTTTTTGCGATCCCTTGCCCGTCACCATGAGTTAATAATAACTGCCGGATTTGCGATGATGGATGGCGGTTAAACCCTGGTGTAAAACCTTGCCTTTTTCTGCGATCGCATAAAGCAGCCAATGATCACCGCACTCCATTCGTTGTTCCACCCGACATTCCAGATAAGCGAGTGCTTCGGCCAGAATCGGCCCACCGTTCTCAGCTTTAGTGGTTTCGATATTAGCGAAACGATCTTCTCCTGGAGTAAAAGGTTTAAGAAAATGCTTCATTAAAGCCAAATGTTGACCTTCTTGGAGGATATTAAGGACAAAAGGCGTACCGCTATAAAGCAGAGACTCGATCGCTCGTTCTTTCGCCACGGCAATAGTCAATCCGGGGGGTGTGAACGTCGCTTGCGATACCCAAGAGGCTAACATGGCGCCGCGCAATTCTCCCAATTCGCAGGTGACGATACAGAGAGAACCCACCAAACGTCCCAGGGACTGCGATCGCCGATCGCTTTGGGATTGGTTAACATTAGTTTTCGGTTGTCTGCTTTTGCGAGCTTTTTTGACTGCTTGAGCGAAATCGGTTCCCGCTTCCTCACAGGTCTTTAAAATTGCCTCCGTGGGTTTAAATTTAACCCGAATTGGCTCAAAACCGAAGCGATAACCGCCATCCCGGAATTTACCTTCTAAAAGATCGACCGCTTCCCCACTCCAACCGTAGGAGCCAAAAACCCCCACCAGCTTGCTTTTATCGCCATTTGCTAGGGTAATCCCCAAGGCGGTTTGGATGGGAGTCGGTGCGTGTCCTCCCAAAGTGGGGGAACCAAAGATAAAACCGACACTTTTTTCGATCGCCGTTTTGATCTCGTCTGGTTCAGCGGACTCGGCATTAATGGCCGTGACTGCTACTCCCGCTTTCGTGATCCCCATGGCGATCGCTTGAGCGAGGGTGGCGGTGTTGCCGTAGGCACTAGCATAAATCAGGGCGATTGTCAACTCTTGGGACTTTTGTACTGCTAACCATTGTTGATAGGAAAGGGTCAATTCGTGCATCGCGTAACGCACCAGAGGACCGTGACCAACGGCATAAAATAAGGGCGATTTAGCGGCTAATTTCTCCAAAGCGTTGCTAATTTGGCCCGCATAGGGAGCCATAAGACAATCAAAATAATAACGCCGATCTTCGTTATAAACGCTCCAACCCTCATCAAAAATTTGGTCGCCACAAACGTGCGCTCCGAACAATTTATCGGTGTAGAGAATATCGGTTTTGCTGTCGTAGGTACAGAGTTGATCGGGAAATCTGGGGTTAGGAGTGGGGATAAATTCTAATTGATGGTTTGCTCCTAAATTTAATATTTCTTCCCCCTTGACAACCAACAGATTTAATGCTTCGGTTTCAAGAATTTTTTTCAGGGAAATTGCCCCCGGATTAGAACAAACAAAAGTGACTTGAGGCGCGATTTCTAAAAGTGCCTTGAGGGTGACGGCACGATTGGGGTTAACGTGACCGAGGATAATATAATCAATAGTTTTCGGATCGATTCTTTTAGTTAAAGCCTCTAAAAATATAGCCGAGAATGATTCCCCTGGCGGATCAAAAAGAGCGACCTTTTCACCTTTAATCAGATAACTATTGGCGGTAGTTCCCTTTTGTAATCCGTATTCGATCTCGAATTTTAATCGGTCCCAAGTGCGGGAACGAAAGACAAAAGTATCGACGGCTATCGGTGCTACTTGTACATCTCTCGGTTTGACAATTGCATTATTCATAATCTTAGTTACCAGTTATCAGTTAAGTAGTCAATTAGTTAAGCGGCAACTTGAGGCTGTCATCATTTTTTACTAGGCAAGTTTGGCATCAAAGTCAACACTTGATTTTTGACTAAATACAGCCTTTTATCGCTGGGGACGAGTGGGGAAATTTACAGGTTATCTTGCCAGCCGGAAGGACATCAATATCTAAAGTACACCATCTCCGGGAAGAAACCTAGCTTCTAGCAATTTGTTCGCGGGTAACAATACTCCTCTGGGGGGATTTGCCAGTCTATTGAGAAATTCTAAAGGGAAGGTGATCCCCAGAAGCGAGGTGCTAGTCTGAGGGAAACCCTGCTCTTTCCCTATCAGGCAAAGTTTTTATGAGCTATCAGCACTCGTCTTTTGACTGCACTAGCGCCAATTTTGAGAAAGCCGCTTTGAGTCATTTTCGCACTCTTGTGGCTTTTTTACCGGACAATTGCCGTATTTACCGACAAACTTGGGAATTTTCTACGGTTCTCTGTCTCGATTTTCTAGCCTGTTTGCAGGGACTAGCGATCACTCATCAAAATTTCGCCCATCTAGTTAATGTGACACAAGAACTGGGTTTAGGTCAAGCAATTATTTTGAAAGTAGGCAATAAAATCGTTGAGTGGCATCGTTTAACAGTCTAGAAAAAAATCGGCTCTCTGTGTTCTTTGTGTCTCTGTGGTTTATAACTACCTCTTGCCTATCCTAACCAAGAAGTTAATTTTATCCTATCTAAAACTGTTTAAGTTTAGAAAAAGCACCGATAATTTGACCAAGGCTAATACCACCATCATTAGTGGGAACAGTTTGCTGCCAGTAGGGTTGAAATCCCGAAGCTTGTAGGCGATTAATTGTTCTTTCCGTCAGATAACGATTTTGAAAACAGCCTCCCGTCAGGAGAATTTTTTCTCTACCTATTTTCTGAGCAATTTCTACAATAATCTCACTTAAACTATTATGAAATTTAGCGGCAATTATGCCGATTTGTACTTGTTTTTCTAAATCTTCAACAAGTCCTAAAATTATCTGATTCCAATCAATAACTATGGGTGAGTAAGCGGACAAAGAAAAATGATAATATTCCTCGGTTTTAATGTCCTCAAGGGCAAATTCTAACTGCATTGCTGCCTGTCCCTCAAAACTTAATTGATAACATAAACCTAGAATCGCCGCCACACCATCAAACAAACGCCCGACACTAGAAGTTAAAGGACAATTAATTTTTTTTGTTAATATTTGCCTAAAAATAGACCATTCCTGTTCACTAAAAGCTGATTTTATCCTATCAGTATTTTCCATAACTTCTAGTAATCCTAAAGCTACTCGTCTGGGTTCTTTAACCGCTTTTTCTCCTCCGGGTAATGGCCAGGGTTTAAAATGGGCGACTCGCTGCCAAGAATCGGCAGCGATATGGATAAATTCTCCCCCCCAAATTGTGCCGTCTAAACCGTATCCTGTTCCATCCCAAGCAACCCCTAAAACTGGAGGTTGTAGCTGATGTTCTGCCATGCAGGATAAAACGTGAGCGTAATGGTGTTGAATGGGAATAACGGGTAAATTTAAGCTATAAGCGTACTTTGTCGCTAGATATTCAGGATGAGCATCACAGGCAATAATTTCTGGTGCAAAATCGTATAATTTTTTTAAACTATCGAGGATATTTTTAAAATGATTGACGGCATTAACTGTATCTAAATCGCCGATATGTTGACTAATAAAAACTTGATTTTTTTGGTAGATAGCCACGGTATTTTTAAAATAACTTCCCACGGCCAGAATCGGGGGAAAATCTCCCTCATTAACTTTAACGGGAAAGGGAGCATATCCCCGCGCTCGCCGCAAAATCATCGCTTTTCCTGCCATTTCCCTGATAATAGAGTCATCCACTGGTCGAAGGATGGGACGATTATGAACTAGAAATAAATCGGCGATTTTTCCTAATTTTTCTAAAGCTTCTTTTTCCTCAATACAGATAGGTTCATCGGCTAGATTACCACTGGTTGCTACAATAGGAAAGCCCAATTCTGCTAATAAAAGATGATGTAGGGGAGTATAGGGTAACATGACTCCTAGATAGGGATTACCCGGAGAAACGGCAGCAGAAATATCATTTTTTCGCTGTTTAATCAGGACAATTGCCGCAGCAGGAGACTGCAATAATTGCGATTCTAAAGAAGATACATAACCATGTTTTTTCACTAACTCAAGATTAGGATACATCACGGCAAAAGGCTTATCTGGTCGCTGTTTACGTTGTCGCAATTTTTGCAATGCTTCCGTATTTCTTGCATCGACAACTAGGTGAAATCCTCCTAATCCTTTGATCGCTATAATTTTTCCCTGTTGAATTGCTCTAGCAGTGGTGATTAAAGCTTGCTCTTTTTCCGCTAATACAGTTCCTTGACTGTCTAAAAGACTAATTTGGGGTCCGCAACGAGGACAGGCATTTGGTTGGGCATGAAAACGGCGATCCAGAGGGTTTTCGTATTCCCTTTGACATTCGGGACACTGATTAAAACCCCTCATGGTTGTGGCACTGCGATCATAGGGTAAACTCTCGATAATACTGTAGCGAGGACCGCAGTTAGTGCAGTTAGTAAAAGGATAGCGATAACGACGATTATTCGGGTCAAAAATATCGGCTAAACAATCGGGACAAGTGGCTAAATCCGGCAGAACAATTGTATTTTTTTCACCGCCGCTGCTCTGGCGTATGCTAAAGTTTTGATAACCGATAGGATTTAACCATTGAGTCTCAATATTTTCAATTAGCGATCGAGGGGGTTTTTCTAAAGATAATCGAGTCAAAAAAGTTTCTAGTTTTTCTTGATCGCCCTCGACTTCAATAAAAACCCCCGCTGCTGTATTATTCACCCAACCCGTTAGGTTTAATTCCGTTGCTAATCGATAAACAAAAGGACGAAAACCGACCCCTTGTACTGCTCCGCGCACAATTAAAGCTAATCGCTGATCGGATTGACTGTTCTGATTATTCATAAATAATTTAACGGGGAAATTATCAAATCTATCCCTGATTACTTTTCCCGTTATACTAAACTTTCACTAATCACCCGACAGCATTCTTCCACACTGTCCCTTTTTTCCATAGCTATTACTAAAGCTTGGTAGGCAGTCTGTTGTTTTTCTAAAAGAGTTTTTGCCTGTAATAAACTCCAGCGCTCTTTTTGGGCATAATTATTCTCAGGAACCCCCGCTAATTTTAAGGCCGATTGCAGATAAAATCGATCGCTTTCTCCCCCTGTCGCTTTACCATAAACTAAGGTTTCGGCAGCAATTCCTGCCATCCACACCGTAGAAATTCTCTCTAAAAAAGCGGGAAAATCGGTAAAGTTCTTGACTTTTTGCTCTAAATCTGCTAAGTCAAATTGAACACCGCCGACTCCCTCCTGGCCTTGACGAAAGGCTTCCCAAGCGGTCAAACTATAACTGGCGATCGGAATACCCAAAATATAAGCGGTGAGAAAATGTCCGGCTTCGTGGTGAATAACTCTTTGACGGTGTTTACTAGGAGAAAGAGCATCCAGTAGTAAAGTCACGCCTCGGTTATTAAAGGTGAGAGTATCAACGGTAACTAATCCCAAGAGGCTAAAAGTAGCCAAAGCGGGGACAAAAGGCGAAATAGACAGCAAAGGAGTGACAAATACGGAAAGAGTGATCGAAAAAACGGTAATTGCGATCAGATTTAAAGCTGTCTGTTCCATAAAAATTAATAAAAATATACAAATGCTTAATACTATGTTACATGGCCTAGTTTTATTTTCCCCGAATCAACCAACCAATTACCCCACCCACAAAAGCAGTCACCATCGATATACCGATCTGTTTCCAGTTTTTTACTTCCCCAATTTTTTCGGCTAAATCGGGAATTTTTCCCACGGATGCCTCGATGAGTTGCACTCTTTCATTTAAACCCGTGATTTTTGCGTCTAAAGTCCTGATTTCTCCCTTAATTTCCGTCTGTCCTATCTCTAGGACTTGAATTTCTCTTTTGATCTCTCCGATGCTATTCTCGATCGCTTTTTGTCCATTCTCCAAAGAGGTTAAACGAGTTTCGATCGCTTTTTGTCCACTCTCCAGAGAGGTTAAACGAGTTTCGATCGCTTTTTGTCCATTGATAATCAGATTTTCTAACCTTTTTAGGTCATTTTCCGTAAAAGCCGTCATCAGCTAAACTCCTAATAGATTAATTTTTTCTCGTCTTGAGATTGAGTCGATCGTTGACTAATTTAATTATGGAGTCAAAATCAAGCTGTTACCCACTGATAGTTCTAGGTTCGACGCAGCAATAGGGATTGAGGGTGATCGGGAAATTTCCGCTAAATCCCCCACTTCCCCACTTCCCCTTTGCCATAAATAAACATTATTGTTTTCCTGTATGGATAACTTTTATTGATGAATATCGATCGCACTATCCAAGAGGCAATAGGGATTGAGGGTGATCGGGAAATTTCCGCTAAATCCCCCACTTCCCCTTTACCATAAATAAACATTATTGTTTTCCTGTATGGATAACTTTTATTGATGAATATCGATCGCACTATCCAACTAGCTCATCAATTAGCGGACGCTTCTGGAGAGATTATCCGGCGCTATTTTCGGCAGCCTCATCTAGAAACCGAAACCAAACTCGATCAAGTTTCCTCAATAGTAACAATCGCCGATCAAGAAGCTGAGGAGGCGATGGTGGCGATTATTCAGCGAGAATTGCCTGAAGATGGCGTTATTAGGGAAGAAGGAGCCAATATTCCCTCCGAAAGTGGTCGTTATTGGGTATTGGATCCGATCGATGGCACATCCTCTTTTGTCAAAGGATTACCGATTTTTGGGACTTTAATCGGCCTAGTGGCAGAAAATCAACCGATTTTAGGAATTGTCGATCAACCGATTTTAGGCGATCGCTGGTTAGGAGTGAAGGGAAAAGGGAGTCTTTATAATAACCAGATGATTGTTAATCCCTACTGTCAAGATCAAGAACTTGCCTTAAAAAATGCTTGTTTAGCCTCCACCACTCCCTTAATGTTTATCACAGAACGACAACAAGCGATCGCTCGTCAGCTGCAAAGCGTCTGTAAACGTACCGCTTTTGGGGGTGATTGTTATAACTATATGATGTTAGCCACCGGCTGCACTGCCATGCCGATGGTAATCCTAGAATCAGACCTGAAATACTACGATTTTTGTGCTTTAATCCCGATTATTGAAGGTGCTGGCGGAATAATTAGCGATTGGTCAGGTAATCCTCTACAAGCTGATTCTAGCGAAGTTTTAGCCGTCTCTAATTCCGGTTTATGGCAGCAGGTTTTAGAGCAAATCAGCAGAGTGGGTTAGTGCCAATACTAAGATAATTAGTCAACAGCTAACCCACCCCTGCGGCAATTAAACGGTGGCTAATTGAGGTTGGGGACGTTTGCTGTTACGGATACCTTCGATCGCTGCTGCGTAATCAGGGGCATTAAATACCGCCGAACCTGCTACGATCGCATTAGCACCCGCTTCGAGAACTTGCCAAGTATTAGCCGGTTTTAAGCCGCCATCCACTTCAATCCAGGGATCCAAGCCTTTTTCATCGCAGATTTGGCGTAATTGACGGATTTTGGGAACCACTTCCGGGATAAAACTCTGGCCACCAAAACCGGGGTTAACGCTCATAATTAGGACTAAATCGCACAAATGCAGCACATATTCGATTAAATCTAAGGGAGTGGAGGGATTTAATACCACACCCGCTTGTTTACCGAGTTCGCGAATTTGGCAAAGAGTACGATGGAGGTGGGGAGAAGCATTATGTTCAGCGTGAACAGAAATAATGTCAGCACCCGCTTTCGCAAAGTCAGCCACATATTTTTCCGGTTCCACGATCATTAAATGCACATCTAAAGGTTTTTTCGTATAGGGACGAATAGCGGAGACAATCAGGGGTCCAATGGTGATATTCGGTACAAAACGACCATCCATCACATCAACGTGAATCCAATCTGCTCCTGCCTTATCCACAGCCTCGATATCGGCTCCTAATTTACTAAAATCCGCCGATAGGATCGAGGGAGAGACAACGATCGACTTCGAGCTTCCGTTTTGGGTCATGGCTAACTATAGAATTTCGTGTTTATATTTTCGTAACAATCTTATCAGCAATCAGTGATCAGTGATCAGTAATCAGTGATCAGTTATCAGTTATCAGTTATCAGTTATCAGTTATCAGTTATCAGTTCACTGAGAAAACACCCTACACCCTACACCCCACACCCTACACCCCACACCCTACACCCCTCCGCGTCTGGAATAGAAGCATAGGTATATGTAATTGTCAATCTAGATTTACGAACTTTTTTGTCGAAACTGGATCATAAACTTTAAAAATAGGCATGATGGGAATAGTTGGGATCGAGGGGGTGGAAAGATGGATAAACTGGTGGCTTTGTACTTACATACACTTGGCTATCTCAGGAATTCACGCTACCCTAGGTTTCGGGTTCTTTACATTTTGTTACTTACCATCCGTAAGAAAACTTAGTTCGCTTACCTTATTTTCTCAAAAAAGAATCTTAAAAAAGTGTTAAGGTTTTATACTTGAGGAGTGTTATCAGGAGGAAAATTGTGTTTAAACGACTTGCAGAACAGCATCGCCAATTGGTCAAAGACTTAGTCATGGATTTACAGGCTTTAGCGATCGCATTAGAAAATCAAGGTTATCTAGCATCTTGCTACACCTGTGGCGGTCAAATGAACAGCGCATCTTTTATGGTGGGATTGGGTGAAACCCATCTAATTCGGTTTCTCGTGTCCGATTACGGCATCACCTGGACAGAAATGCGCGATGATCGAGAGTTAATGAAACTCGAAGGTGCGGAAGCCATCAGCCAACTACAGGAATTATCTAATCTGATTAAATATCAAATTTCGCCGGCGGAATTTATTGACAAAAAACCCTCCTCCGTGCTGCAACGGTTAGAGACGGTTTAACCAGAGATGTGACCTAAACTTGTATGTTTAGCGAACTTTTTTTCCTAACCTTTCAGCCAACTGTTAGCTAGATAGGCCATTCGTTTCATCTCTTTTCGTCCCCGGGAGACGGAATCGAGGATCATGCCAGAGGTCAAACTTAAAAAGGCTAAAAGCATGATCGAGGCCGATAAAATAGCGGTGGGAAAACGTGGTACTAAGCCAGTTTCGAGGTATTCAAACAGGACGGGAATCGCTAAGAGAAGGGAAATAAGCACCAAAATCAGCGAGACAAGGCTAAAAAAGAGAAAAGGACGAATTTCTTTAAAAAGTAGGATAGCGGTTCCCAATACCCGCCAGCCATCTTGAAAGGTTTTTAACTTACTTTGGGAACCTTCGGGACGTTCCCCGTAGAGGGTTGGTTCTTCAGCGAAGGGAATTTTTAATTCTAAAGTGTGGATAGTTAACTCGGTTTCAATCTCGAAACCATTGGACAAAGCGGGAAAAGATTTGACGAAACGACGAGAAAAGACGCGATAACCGGAGAGCATATCGATTAAACGCGCTCCAAACAGAAATTTAACGAATCCTGTTAAAAATAGATTACCGGCGCGATGACCCCGGCGATAGGCTTGGGAGGATTTTACCGCTTCCCGACGCGCACCGACCACCATATCTAACTGTTCCTGCAGCATTCGTTCAATTAAGCGTCGTACTGCCGCAATTTCGTAGGTATCATCACCATCGATGAGAATATAGATATCCGCTTCGATATCGGCAAACATCCGCCGGACAACATGGCCTTTTCCCGGTTGGATTTCCTGACGCACGATCGCCCCCGCTTTCAGGGCCTCGGTCACGGTATCATCGCTAGAGCGGTTGTTATAAACATAAATTGCCGCTTCTGGCAGAAAAGTTTGAAATTGGGAGACAACTTTTGCGATCGTTAGTTCTTCGTTGTGACAGGGAATAATCGCAGCGATACGGTAGTTTTGCAAGGAAATCGGCGGAATAGCGGTCATTTCGATCATGGCTAACGACAACGTTTAATGATAGTTAGGGGGGTGTCTTGGCGTTGGACGGCGTGAACAATGGGACAATGGGGGAAAGCTTGGAAATAATCATATCGGGATATACCCATGTAATAATCGGGGTCGGGAGCTTTTCCCCAAGCAAAGTCATCTCGATAGATTATCGTAAAGTTTCGTTGGTGATTCTCTACCATTTCCGCCGCAAATATCGGACCGGCAACGACAATGGTAGAGTTAGCGGCGGCATTTTGATTAAGCCATTCCATCCCCTCCTTGAGACTTAATCCCCAGTAATCGGTTTCCTGTTGACCTTGGGCCGCTTTTAAGCCTCCGTAGGCGCGATTATAGTAGGTGTATTCGTAGGGATGCAGGCTAATCATGTCATAGACAATGACGCTAAAGTTGAGGATTAGCAGGGTCGTTAGAAAGATTTTTATTGACTTTTGTTTGAGTTTATGGTATGTCCAAATAATGGCCGTGGATGCGATCGCTGCTAGGGCGGGAATGACAAATAAAAAGTGACGGATGCCGTCGTAGAGGGTAGATTGACGCAGGATAGCAACGGTAGGCAGTAAAAACGCTTGCAGTAGGGTTATTAGGGCGCAAGCACGCTGGGTTGGCGTTAATTTGGTTATTTTTGTCAAAATCACTACTACACCGACCAGGACGGCGATTTGCAGGAGGACGGGGGTGGTGAGGGAAAATAGCCGGGGTAGATAGTACCAAGGCAAGGAACGACCGGGGATATTTTGACCGTCAAAGAGAACGGTATTATCCCAGATGTTATACTTTGACATGAGGGTTATCGCTTCGATAAACCAAGTAATCGGGTTTCTCCAAGCAGCAGGATGGACTATATAGGTGGTTATTGCCCAAAAAAGTAGAATAACTGCGTATAGGGGCAGAAAACGCCAGACAGTTTTTGGGAGGGTTTTGATATCCCAACGGGCCACCAGATGGGCGAAGATGAGATAAAAGAGGATAAAAAAGCCACCGATGCGAATTCCGGTGATTAAACCAGCAAGAATCCCGTAGAGGCAAGAATAAACGGTTAAACGGTTAAATCCTAGTTTAATAGCCTGATTTTCGGACTGAAAATATTTATCCAGCAATAGGGAACCAGCGAAGGTTCCGAGGGTGAACATGGCTGCAAAGGGAATATCTTTGGGATTAAAGAAGGTATGACCCCAAAAAGCGGGAAATAGAGCTAAAATTAGCGCACCTAACCAAGCGGATTCGATTCCTGCTAGGATAGCGACGATTCCCACCACCGATAGATAGGTAATCAGGGAAAAAAGAAAGGTGACGACGTGCTTAACCCGGGTTATTTGCCAGATCCTCGATAGCCATTTATCCTTATCGGTGGGATTGGGGGGAAGATTGGGGGTAGCAGGGAAAAAATTTTCTTTGGTTTCGTAGATGAGTTGGGAGATATAGTTAAAATAAAAGCCATAATGACGGGACATTTCTGATATGGGCTTGTTTTCTCGGATATATTCGAGATTATGACTGACCATATCCACTTCGATCGGTTCGTCCCAAGTGATACCATAGTTTCCGACTACCGATAAACCAATTATCGCCAGAACTAGGATGACCGATAGAATTTTTAGATAAGCTTGCTTGACTGAGATTAACCCTTTTCTAGACTTCATTGGCGATCGAGTCAGTATGGTGGGCAATTTTATCACCTTAGTATATCAAAATTTGGTCAACTTGCCGAAAGACGTTTTTGGGAGTTAAAAGTTTCTGTTTGTATTTGTTAGTCAAACATGGTATATCAAGTAAAAAGCTATCAGCTAAAAGGCCGACTCGTCCCAGAGCTACTAATTAGTCTAATGGCACAAAAACCGGTTAGTTTTCTCGTCAAATTCACCAAAATTATTGATTAAGTTATGACATTATTAAAAAGGTTAAACCTGACTCATCCCCTCCCCTGGGCAATTATCTACTTTATCGCACTAGGAATTATCTCAGTTATCTTAGGTCAAGATGTTAGCTGGGATTTACGCAATTATCATTTTTATAATCCCTATATGTTATTGACAGGAAGGTTTAAGTATGATGTCCTTCCAGCACAGATACAAACTTTCTTTAATCCTTTGATGGATGTTCCTTTTTTCGTCGCTATTTATTACCTAAAACTACCTCCTGTGGTGGTCGGTTTTTTCTTGGGAGGTTTCCATGGATTAAATCAGTGGTTGGTTCATTTAATCACTTATCACTCCTTCGATAAAGTTGGTGAAAGATACAAGATAACCTTAAGCGTAGCAGCAGCAATTACCAGTATTGTTGGGGCAGCTTTTCTATCAGAGTTGGGAACCAGTATCGGTGATAGTACCAGCAGTGTTTTTGTGTTGGCAGGATTATTTTTAATTATTGCTTGTCTTGGTCGTAATCAACCAGTTAAGGTTAAAACGATAATTTTCGCAGGATTGCTTTTAGGACTAGCAACAGGACTAAAATTGACCACGGCACTGTATAGTATCAGTTTAATCGTGGCGATTAGTTTTTTAACCAATACCATCAGGGAAAAGCTGCGTAATCTTCTGTCCTTGATTCTCTCTATGGCTGTGGGATTTTCCCTGACGATGGGTTATTGGATAATCCTGATGTGGACTAATTTTGCTAATCCCCTTTTTCCCTTTTTCAACAAAATTTTTCAATCTCCCTACATCGAAACAGATTTTAACCTGCAAGATGCACGCTTTTTACCGAAAGATGTTTGGCAATTTTTATTTTATCCCTTTTATTTTGTGCAGGAACAAACCCTAGTGGCTGAGGTAAAATTTAAAGAGACTCGTTTTGCCATTGCCTATCTTTTAATCGTCATTCTTCTGGGAGTGATTATTTATCAGTACACCTCTCGCCGTTTTCCAGAGCAAAAAAATAATTTAGTCCATTTACCCATTCTCGGATTTTTATTACCTTTTTATTGTAGTGCCTATCTGATCTGGTTAAAGGGTTTTTCTATCTATCGTTACTTGATGGTTCTAGAGTTAATTACACCAGTTTTAATTATTCTGATTATTGCCTATCTTTATCCTCATAAAAGGACAGTTTTTATAATCTCGTTCGCTATTTTTGCCTTAATTGCCGCTACAGTCAAACCCTTAGACTGGTGGAGAATGGGATGGTCAGATAATTATTTTGGTATCGATAGTCAAGCATTAAAACCCTACGAAAATTCCACGATTGTTATGTGGGGAGATGAAGGAACAGGTTATCTAGTTCCCCATTTTCCTGTCTCGACTCGTTTTGTGAGATTGCGAGGGAATATGGGAGTCAGCGCAGGAACTTTAATGCGAAAAAATGCCGAGACATTTATTGCTAATACTCCCCCAGAATCTCTCTACATTCTCCAGACGGACTTTAATAAAAAATCCCCTGATATAGTGGAAGATTTAGCTAAGGAAAATCTCGTTATTGACTTCCAAAGTTGTCAACCCTTTCCCACCAAAATTGAAAACTTTAATCTCTGTCGTCTCCAAAAAAAGTAATTAGCACGGAAAAGCTATTCTCTAACCATTATCAATTGCCAGTGACTCCTAACTTTTATCTCTAATGATTTATCTATTAACGATTAACTACAATTGCGCGGAATTAATTAAGCGTTTAATCGCTTCCCTCAACGATAACTTATCTGCTACTCTTATCATTGTTAACAATTCCACTGAAGATAAAAATATCCAATCTTTAGCAGCGGAAAGAGTCAAGATTATTGAAGCGGGGGAAAATTTAGGATTTGGGAAAGGATGTAATCTAGGACTTAATTGGATTTATCAACAAGACAGAGAAGCTATCGTTTGGTTAGTTAATCCCGACGCTTACTTATTACCAGACTCTCTGGAGAAAGCAAGCAAATTTTTTCAGCAATATCCCGAAGTTGCCATCGCTGGTACAGAAATTTACGAACCGGATGGTAAAATCTGGTTTGGTTGGGGAAAATTTAATGCTAAAATTGGCACAATTAACGTGGTAGAGGAATCCCTAGACTATGGAGATAAACCCTATCTTATTCCCGACTGGGTAACGGGATGCAGTTTATTAATTAACTTCTCTAATTTTTCCACTTGTCCCCATTTTGATCCCGATTACTTTCTCTACTACGAAGACTTTGATTTTTCCCGAAGATACGCAAACCAAAGCTATTTAGTTGTTGTTACCAATCAGATTAAAATCATTCATGAACCATCTTCTATTACCCGTCGCTATGGTTATCTAAGACTAACTCATAATATCTATAGTTATCTTCTCAGTCTCGAAAAACATACGACTTTAACTATCCTTGTTTATCGCTTACTGCGGATGAGTTTTATGTCTTTACTGATCCTTCCCATTAAACCCAAATTTTCCCTAGCTAAGTTAGAAGGAATTCAACTCTATTGTCAAAGAATTATCACTAAACTGCGACTAGGTTGAAACCCTTATTTTTGCCGATTCAGGCAGTATTCATACTATAGCGTTTTTCAGTCTGCTGAGGTACAAAAGTTAAGTATCTAAGCACAATTAATTAGGGTTTGCGGCAAAAAGTTTTTCGTGGGGGCAGGGTGTGGGGTGTGGGGTGTGGGGTGTGGGGTGTGGGGGGAGTGGGGAAATTGAACTAAAACCCCAAAACCCCAACCCCCAAAACCTGTCTCCTGTCTCCCGTCTCCTGTCTCGACTAGGAAATTAATTTTGCACCACTACTTATGGGTTTTAGGCAAAGAGCAAAAGGAAAAAGAGAAGAAAAATAGGCGTACCTCACCAGCTTAGGAAACGCTATAAATTCTCTTTAAAAGCTATAGGAGAGGGGGGGTGGCTTATCTCCAATTGCCCCTCTCCTATCCCTTGACTCTTCAGCCACAGCGGCCGACCCCGCTTGATTGTAAAGATTTGTTTAGCTTGACCAGAGGTTGATAGTGCATAGGCTAGGATGAATTTTAAATGGATTCAAAATGAATTGAAAATGAATTCAAGATGAGCCAATCTGGTGAACTGTCGTATTTTAATCATGGAGTTGCCATTTTGTGAGTAAGAAATGGTTCGCAGATAACAGTTTGTCGATCGGGCGGACTCCTCTAGTGCGCCTTAATCGAGTCGTTGGCAACAGTCACGCCACGGTTCTGGCCAAGATTGAAGGTCGCAATCCAGCCTATTCGGTCAAATGTCGTATTGGTGCGGCCATGATCTGGGATGCAGAACAACGGGGACTATTGGGGCCGGGCAAAGAACTGGTGGAACCCACCAGTGGCAATACAGGCATCGCCCTAGCCTTTGTAGCCGCCGCTAAGGGGATTCCCCTGACCCTGACTATGCCTGAAACCATGAGCTTGGAGAGGCGCAAACTGTTGCTCGCTTATGGAGCCAATCTGGTGTTAACAGAAGGGACTAAAGGCATGACTGGAGCGGTGGCAAAGGCAGAAGAAATTGCCGCATCTAATCCCGATCGCTATGTGTTGTTACAACAGTTCCGCAATGCCGCCAATCCCCGCATCCACGAGGAAACCACCGGCCCCGAAATTTGGCAGGACACAGATGGGGAGATCGATATTCTCGTGTCGGGTGTGGGAACGGGCGGAACCATTACGGGAGTTTCGCGCTATATCAAAAAAACCCAAGGAAAACCGATTTTATCGGTAGCGGTGGAGCCAGAAGCCAGCCCCGTACTATCCCAAGCCCGGGCAGGTCAGCCCTTGAAGTCCGGCCCTCACAAAATTCAGGGCATTGGGGCGGGGTTTATTCCCGAAGTTCTAGATTTATCCCTCGTGGATGGGATTGAAACCGTTTCCAACGAAGAGGCCATTCTTTATGCCCAACGGTTGGCCAAGGAAGAAGGGATTATCTCCGGCATTTCCTGCGGTGCCGCCGCCGCCGTCGCCGCTCGCTTGGCACAACAACCCGAACACCAAGGCAAAACCATTGTCGTGATTTTGCCAGATTCTGGAGAACGGTATTTGAGTTCCATCCTGTTCCAAGGGGTATTTAATGAGCAAGGGTTAGTGGCATGACGAGCGAGCATCCGAGCGTTTCCAGCGCTCTCTCCCAACCAACCTTGTCCTTGGATCTCGATGAGATTATCACTCAATTGTCCAAACCTCGTGGCGAGTCGTTCCACAGTTGGTCTCAATCACGAAGCCATTTTCCCTTGCCCTCCCGTGAGGCCTTATTTCGGATTGTCGATCGACTGCGTGCCGTTCTCTTTCCCTATCACTTTGGCAATCCCGATTTAGGCGAAACGTCCAGCCGCTATTTTATCGGTCATACCCTCAATGAAGTCCTACAACTGCTGCATCACCAGGTTTGTCGTGAACAGTGGTTGCTGGGGTCGCAGTTGCACTGGTCGTCAGACCAGATTGAGAAGCACGCCCAAGGGACGGTACAAGCCTTTGCCACCCAATTACCCCATCTGAAAGCTCTACTGGAAACCGATATCACCGCGGCCTATCGAGGTGATCCGGCAGCCAGAAATTTAGATGAAGTATTGTTTTGTTACCCCGGGGTAACGGCCATCACTTATCACCGCATTGCCCATGCCCTGTATCGGTTGGACTCGCCCCTGTTGGCGCGGATTATCAGTGAAATTGGTCATTCCTTAACGGGGATTGACATTCACCCCGGGGCCTCGATCGGCAATAGCTTCTTTATCGATCATGGGACGGGGGTGGTGATTGGGGCAACCACGGTGATTGGCGATCGCGTGCGCCTTTACCAAGCGGTCACGCTCGGCGCAAAAAGCTTTCCCCGGGACGAATCGGGCAGTTTAATCAAAGGTCAAGCCCGTCATCCGATTATTGAAGATGATGTGGTGATTTACTCAGGTGCAACGATTCTCGGTCGGGTAACTATCGGTCGGGGCGCAACCATCGGTGGAAATGTTTGGTTAACCCGCAGTGTGCCGCCGGGGGGTTTTATCTCCCAGGCGCAACTACGACAGGAAATGTTTGATGACGGCTCTGGAATTTGAGGGGCTGTCCGGGCTGTGATTGTTCGGCCATGACAGTCACTTTGTTACTTTTTTTTTTGAATTGGAGGATTTAACTCAATGACGTATAGCCAAGATCATGAACTGCAACTGGCTTTGGGAGATGCTGCCGCTCGGCAGTTAGCCAATGCCACGAAGACCGTTCCTCAGTTATTGACCATTTCACCCCGGTGGTTCGTTCGCCTCTTGCATTGGCTACCCGTTGAGGCGGGGATTTATCGTCTCAATAAAGTCAGGGATGCTTCCCTAGGGCTGTTTCATTTAAATTAAGTATAGCTGATTTTGAGTCAATAAATTTGACCGAAGATTCTCAAGTTTATCTTTTTCTAATCAAAAGAGTTAGTCACAATAACTAATC
>VYLK01000059.1_pt1 | contig 41941 bp, 41 predicted proteins | sample 5114321 | NCBI WGS metagenome assembly VYLK01 (sample SAMN12291792, study PRJNA351875) | freshwater metagenome | isolation source: freshwater lake | place: USA: Michigan, MSU2 Lake | collected 2011-08-16
CGGCCGCACCACCGTCACCGGCACTGGGCTGTGCGCCAGCAGCGCCAGCGCCACGCGGCCCAGCGGCCCGCCACCCTGGCCGGCGCCATGGGCCCCCATCACCACGGCCTGGCAGCCGTAGTTCTCGATCAGGTCCACCAGCACGTGGCCGGGGTCGCCGCCGGCCACCTCGCTCTCGAAGCCCAGGCCCGCGGCATCGAGCATGGCCTCGGCGGTGCGCAGCAGGTCTGCGCCGGCGTCGGCGCGCACCTGGTCCAGCACCACCGGGTCATGCGCCACCACCACCTCGTACAGCGAGGGCGGCTCCTGCACGTTGGCCAGCACGAAGTGGGCCTTCAGCCCACCCCGCACCAGTTGCACCGCATGGTGCACCGCCGCCAGCGAAGCCAGCGACCCGTCGACAGGCAGAAAGATCTTCATGGCCTGAGTGTGCGCCTTTGCCGCGGGCTGTTGAACACCGGCCTCAGGTCTTCATCGCCATGCCCAGGCGCTCGATGGTCGCCTTCTCGGCCTGGAAGGTTTCGCGCGCCCATTTGGTGTACTGCTCGGTGCCCATGTAGATCACGGTCTGGTCGAACTTGTCGAAGATGGCCAGCACGGCCGGGTCTTCCAGCGTCTTGCGGAAGGCGTCGTGCAGCGTGCGCGTGACGGCAGGGTCCATGCCCTTGGGGCCGCACACGCCGAAGGGCGAATCGCTCACGGTCTTGAAGCCCAGCTCGGTGAGCGTGGGCACCTCGGGCCAGCGCTTGGTGCGCTTGCTGCCGTAGGTGGCGATGAGCCGCAGTTTGCCGCTGGCCACGTGTGGTGCCCAGCCGGTGGCGTCGCTCGCGCCCATGGTGTGGCCGCCCAGGATGGCCTGCATGTTGTCGGCGTTGCCCTTGAAGGGGATGTGGTTCAGCGTGATGCCGGCGCGCTGCGCGAACTCTTCCATCGCCAGGTGCGGGCTGGTGCCGGTGCCGGTGCTGCCGTAGGTGAACTTGCCCGGGTTGGCCTTCGCGTAGGCCACGAGATCGGCCACGCTCTTGATGGGGCCCTCGGCCGGCACCACGAGGCCGAAGGTGTAGCCGGTGAGGCAGGCAATCCAGGTGAAGTCGTTGAGCGTGTCGAAGGTCGTCTTCTGCATGTGCGGGATGCGGAAGACGCCGTGCGGCAGCTGGCTCAGCGTGTAGCCATCAGGCTTGGCATTGACCAGTTCGTTGGCGCCCAGCATGCCGCCTGCGCCGGGCTTGTTGTCGACGATGATCTGCTGGCCCAGCGTCTTGGCCGCGCTCTCGGCGATGGCGCGGATGACGGCATCGGTGCTGCCCCCGGCCGGCCAGGGGCAGATGTAGCGGATGGGCCGCGCCGGGAAGGCCTGCGCCAGGCCCAGCGAGGGCAAGGCCAGCGTGGCGGCGCCCGCGGCGGCGGTGGTGAGGACGTGGCGGCGTGTGGTCATGCGGTGGTCTCCGTTGGCAATGGGTCAGTCTGCTTTGGCGCCAGAGTCTTTGACGACCTTGGCCCACTTGGTCATTTCTTTCGCCTGGTAGGCGCTCAGCTCTTCCGGCGTGCTGATCCAGGGTTCCAGGCCCAGGGTCTTCATCTTCTCGGCCACGTCGGGCAGCTTGTAGACGCGTTGCATCTCGGCGTTGAGCTTGGCCACCACGTCTTTCGGCGTGCCGGCGGGTGCAAACATCGCGAACCAGGTGGTGGCCTCGAAGCCGGGCACGGTCTCGGCGACGGTGGGCACATCGTGCGCCGCGGCGCTGCGCTTGGCGGTGGTCTGCGCCAGCGCGCGGATCTTGCCTTCCTTGGCCATGGGCAAGGCCGAGGGCATGTTGTCGAACATCACCTGGATGCTGCCGCCCACCAGGTCGGGGATGGCGAACTGCCGGCCCTTGTACGGCACGTGCGTCATGCTGGTGCCGGTGAGGCTCTTGAACAGCTCGCCCGAGACGTGCACCGAGGTGCCGATGCCCGGGCTGCCGAAGCTCAGCTTGTTGGGGTTGGCCTTCATGTAGGTGATGAGCTCGGCCACGGACTTCACGGGCAGGTCGTTGTTCACCACCAGCAGGTTGGGCGCCGAGGCCACGTGCCCCAGCGGCGCGAAGTCGCGCACCATGTCGTAGGGCATCTTGCTGTAGAGCGCGCCGTTGATGGCGTGCGTGCCCACCGTGCCCATCACCAGCGTGTAGCCGTCGGCTGGCGCCTTGGCCACCATCTCGGCGCCGATGTTGCCGCCGGCGCCGGGCTTGTTGTCCACCACCACGGGCTGGCCGAGCTGGGCCTTGTCGGCGAAAAGCCGCGCCAGGATGTCGGGCGCGCCGCCGGGCGGGAAGGTCACCACCAGGCGGATGGGCTTGTTCGGGTAGGCCTGCTGGGCGTGCACAGGGCCGGCCACCAGGGCCGCGGCCGCCACGCCCGAGAGCACGGTCAGGGCCTTCAAGAAGGTCTTGCGCTGCATGCACCTGTCTCCTGCTGGACCGTGCAGCACCCGCGCTGCCGGCAGGGCTCTGGCGGCCCCGGCGCAGGATAGGACAAGCCCCGCCGCGTGCGTGTGCGCACAAGCCCTGAGGGGTTTCCCCGCGGCTTGTCGCCTGCGGGACAAGAGACCCGAAAAGGTGTGCGGTGCCGGGGGGTTAGACCGGCACGCTGCGCTTCATGTAGCCGGGCGCGCGGCGGTGCATCGTGGCCTGCTCGAAGGCCAGGCCGTAGCCGAGCAGCTGCGCCTCGGTGTAGGGCTTGCCCACGAAGCTCAGGCCCAGCGGCAGGCCCTGCACGAAGCCCGCCGGCACCGTGAGGTGCGGGTAGCCCGCCACCGCAGCTGGCGTGCTGAAGCTGCCGCCGTAGTGGTCGCCGTTGACGGGGTCGATGAGCCAGGCCGGGCCGCCTGTGGGGGCGATCAGCGCGTCCAGCCGGTGGGTCTCGAAAGCGCGGTCCAGGCCTTCGGTGCGCGCGCCCTTCACGCATTCGTCCAGCGCTTGCCGGTAGGCGGGGCTGTCCAGCCCGCCCAGGGCCTGTGCCTTCTCGAAGAGTTCCTGCCGGAACCACGGCATCTCGCGCGCCGCGTGCTGGCGGTTGTAGGCGATGACGTCCGCCAGCGTCTGCACCTTGGCTTGTGGCGCGTAGGTCTTCAGCCAGACCGCGAGGCCGTGCTTCAGCTCGTACAACAGCACGCTGAGTTCGGCATCGCCGTAGCCGGGCGCGGGCAGGCCGGCGTCGTCGAAGATGGTGGCGCCCAGTTCACGCAGCTTGTTGATGGCGGCTTCCAGCACCGCATCGGCTTCGTCGTTGCCGGTGAAGTAGGCGCGGGCCACGCCCAGGCGCACGCCCTTCAGGCTGGCGGCGGCCAGCGGGCCGGTGGGCGCGGCGGGCTGCTTGAGCGTGACGGCATCGTCGGCATCGGGGCCCAGCATCGCGGCATACAGCAGCGCGGCATCGGCGACCGTGCGCGTCATCGGGCCGGCGGTGTCCTGGCTGTGCGCGATGGGTATGATGCCGGCGCGGCTGACGCGCCCGATGGTGGGCTTCAGCCCCACCAGGCCGTTGATGGAAGCCGGCGAGACGATGCTGCCGTCGGTCTCGGTGCCCACGCCCAAGGCGCACAGGCTCGCGGCGATGGCGGCACCCGTGCCGGAGCTGCTGCCGCTGGTGCTGCGGTCCAGCGCATAGGGGTTGCGCGTGAGGCCGCCACGCGCGCTCCAGCCGCTGGTGCTGCGCGTGCTGCGGATGTTGGCCCACTCGCTGAGGTTGGTCTTGCCCAGGATCACGGCGCCGGCCTCGCGCAGGCGCTTGACGATGTGGGCGTCGCGGTTGGCGCGCACGCCATCGAGGGCCAGCGAGCCTGCGGTGGTGGCCATCTTGTCGGCGGTGGCGATGTTGTCCTTCAGCAGCACGGGCAGGCCGTGCAGCGGGCCGCGCGTTTTGCCGGCTCGGCGCTCGGCGTCGCGTTCGCGCGCGATGGCCAGTGCGTCGGGGTTCATCTCGATGACGCTGTTGAGCTTGGGGCCGCGGCGGTCCAGCGCCTCGATGCGCGCGCTGTAGCCCTTCACCAGCGCTTCGGCCGTGGTGCGGCCGGCTTGCAGGGCCTGCGCCAGCGCGGTGGCGCTGGCCTCCTGCAGGTCGGGCAGGGCGGCGCTGGCGGGCTTGTTGGCAGGCTGGGCGTTGCTCATTGCAGAGGCTTTCAGGGTGGCGGCGCCGGCGGAGGCGGCCAGCAGCAGGGAGCGGCGTTGCATCGTGCGGGGTGGGGCGTGGTTCAGGTGTGGAGATAGGCAGCAGCCAGCGCGTGCAGGTGCTCGCGCGAAGCCGGGTCCAGGTGGGGCAGCAGCAGCGCCAGCGCGTGGTAGCCGCCGCGGCCCATGGCGACGGCGGCGCTCTCGGGCTCCAGCGCCTTGCGCGGCTCGCGCACGTACTCGTAGCTCAGCCAGTAGGTCACCAGCACCACCATGCTGGTGGCCAGCGGCGCGGCCTCCGCACTGGTCAGGCGCACGGCACCGCCGCGCGACAGGCCGTCCAGCAGCGCGTGCATGGCCTTGGCCTTGTTCTTCAGCACGAACTGGAAGTGCGTCTCCAGCCGGCGGTTCTTGCTGAGCAGGTCGTTGAGATCGCGGTAAAGGAAGCGGTAGCCCCACACCAGCTCGAAGAGCATGTGGAAGAAGAGCCAGGCGTCTTCCACGTTCTCCACGCCATCGGCCGCGTGCAGGATCTCGGCCAGCGCCTTCTCGTAGCGGTCGAAGAGCGCGTTGATCAGCTCGTCTTTCGCCGGGTAGTGGTAGTACAGGTTGCCCGGGCTGATGCCCAGCTCGGCGCTGATCAGCGTGGTGCTGACGTTGGGCTCACCGAAGCGGTTGAAGAGGTCGAGCGTCACTTCCAGGATGCGCTCGGCGGTGCGGCGGGGCTTCTTGGTGGGCTTGGGCGACATGGGCTTGATTCTGTGGCCGGCGCGCCGCGGGGCGGCTGCCTACAATCCCGCGCTCTGCGCAGGCCCTTCTGGCCTGTACGCCTGTTGCCCATGCCCGCCGTCTCTTTCAAGAACATCAGCAAGACCTACAAGGGCGCCCGCGGTAGCTTCCAAGCCTTGAAGGGCGTGAGCTTCGACATCGAAGCCGGCGAGTTCTTCGGCCTGCTCGGCCCCAACGGCGCCGGCAAGACCACGCTGATCAGCATCCTGGCCGGTCTGGCGCGCGCGACGGGCGGCAGCGTCACGGTGATGGGTCATGACGTGGTGGACGACTACGCCGCCGCGCGCAAGTGCCTGGGCATCGTGCCGCAGGAACTGGTCTTCGACCCCTTCTTCAGCGTGCGCGAGACGCTGCGCATCCAGAGCGGCTACTTCGGCGTGAAGAACAACGAAGCTTGGATCGACGAGCTGCTGCAGAGCCTGGGCCTGGCCGACAAGGCCGGCGCCAACATGCGCCAGCTCAGCGGCGGCATGAAGCGCCGCGTGCTGGTGGCGCAGGCCCTCGTGCACAAGCCGCCGGTCATCGTGCTCGACGAGCCCACCGCGGGCGTGGACGTGGAGCTTCGCCAGACGCTGTGGCAGTTCGTCAGCCGCCTGAACCGCGAAGGCCACGCCGTGCTGCTGACCACGCACTACCTGGAAGAAGCCGAGGCCCTGTGCGGCCGCATCGGCATGCTCAAGCAAGGCCAGCTGGTCGCGCTGGACCGCACCAGCGCCTTGCTGGCCGGCCGCGCCAGCACCATGCTGCGCTTCAAGACCGACGCCGCCTTGCCGCCGGCCGTGGCGGCCGTGGCGCGTGTGACGGGCCGCATCGTGCAGGCCAAGGCCCACGACGCGGCCGAGGTGGAGCAACTGCTCTCGCTGCTGCGCGCCGAAGGTGTGAAGGTGGAAGACCTGGAGATCGGCCGCGCCGACCTGGAAGACGTGTTCCTGGAGATCATGAATGCCGCGGGCACGGCCGCACCACCTGCCGGGAGCGCGGCATGAACTTCGAAGGCGCCTGGCCGCTGTTCCGCAAGGAGGTGCTGCGTTTCTGGAAGGTGGCTTTCCAGACCGTGGCCGCGCCCGTGCTGACGGCGGTGCTCTACCTGCTGATCTTCGGCCACGTGCTCGACAAACACGTGGAGGCCTTCCCCGGCGTGGGCTACACCAGCTTCCTGGTGCCGGGCCTGGTGATGATGAGCGTGCTGCAGAACGCCTTTGCCAACAGCAGCAGCTCGCTGGTGCAGAGCAAGATCACCGGCAACCTCGTCTTCCTGCTCGTCACGCCGCTGAGCCACTGGGCCTGGTTCGCGGCCTACGTGGGCGCCTCGGTCGTGCGCGGCCTGGCGGTGGGCACGGGCGTGATGCTGGTGACGGTGTGGTTCGCGCCGCTGCGCCTGGCCGAGCCTTGGTGGATCTTGATCTTCGGCGCCTTGGGCGCGGGGCTGCTGGGTTCGCTGGGCTTGATCGCCGGCTTGTGGGCAGAGAAGTTCGACCAGATGGCCGCCTTCCAGAACTTCATCATCATGCCCATGACCTTCCTGTCGGGCGTGTTCTATTCGGTGCACTCGCTGCCGGCGGTGTGGCAGGCCGTGAGCCACCTGAACCCGTTTTTCTACATGATCGACGGCTTCCGGCGCGGCTTCTTCGGCGTGAGCGATGTGTCGCCGTGGCTGAGCCTGGGCGTGGTGGGCTTGAGTTTTGTCGTGGTCGCCGGTCTGGCTTTGCGGCTGCTGGCGACCGGCTACAAGATCAGAAGCTGAGAGAATCCAGCCATGGCCGACCCCACCCCCGACGAAGTCCGCAGCTACATCGCTGCCGGGCTGTCCTGCACCGTTCTGGAAGTGGAAGGCGATGGCCGCCACTTCTTCGCCACGATCGTCTCCACCGAATTCGACGGCCTGAGCCGCGTCAAGCGCCACCAGCGCGTTTATTCGGCCCTCGGCGATAGAATGCGCGAGCAGATTCACGCTCTCTCGATGAAGACGCTCACCCCCTCCGAACACGCGGCAGCAGCGCAGGCCCTGGGCCTGGGCGCGGCCCCCCACCACCACTGACGACCCCCTTGCGGTGCGCCGCAGGGGTTGCCCTGCGCCACCTGCGACACAAGAGGGGGTGCACCAGGCGGGCCCGGCAGCGCATCGACGGACACCCACACCGATGATCACGCTCGCCTTGTCCAAAGGCCGCATCTTCGAAGACACGCTGCCGCTGTTGCGCGCTGCGGGCATCGAGGTGCTGGAAGACCCCGAAAAGAGCCGCAAGCTCATCATCGGCACCACCCGCCCCGATGTGCGCGTGGTGCTGGTGCGCGCCTCCGACGTGCCCACCTACGTGCAGCATGGCGGCGCCGATCTCGGCGTGGCCGGGCTCGACGTGCTGCTGGAAGCCGCGGCCGACCACGGCGGTGGCCTGTATCGCCTGCTCGATCTGGGCATCGCACGCTGCCGCCTGAGCGTGGCCGTGCGCGAGGGCTACGACTACGCCGCCACCGTGAAGCAGGGCTCGCGCCTGAAGGTGGCCACCAAGTACACGCACCTGGCGCGGCAGTTCTTCGCCAGCAAGGGCGTGCACGTCGATCTGATCAAGCTCTACGGCTCGATGGAACTCGCGCCGCTCACGGGCCTGGCCGACGCCATCGTCGACCTGGTCTCCACCGGCAGCACGCTCAAGGCCAACCACCTGGTGGAGGTGGAGAAGATCATGGACATCTCGGCGCGCCTGGTGGTGAACCCCGCGGCGCTGAAGCTCAAGCGCGAACCCTTGCGTGCGCTGGTCGAGGCCTTCGAGGCCGCCCTGGGAGAGCGCGCATGAACCGCCCCGTGAATATCCGCCAGCTCAGCACGGCCAGCGCCGATTTCGAGGCGCAGTTCGGCGCGCTGCAGCACTGGTCGGCCGAGACCGATGCCGCCATCGAAAGCCGTGTCGCTGAGATCATTGCCGACGTGCGCGCGCGGGGCGACGCGGCGCTGCTGGAACTCACCGCGCGTTTCGACGGCGTGCAGGCCGCGAGCGTGGCCGCGCTGGAAATCGGCCGCGATGAACTGCGTGCGGCCTTCGACGGCCTGCCTGCGAACCAGCGCCAGGCCCTGCAAGCTGCGGCCGAGCGTGTGCGCCGCTACCACCAGCGCCAGCTGGAAGCCAGCAGCCGCAGCTGGCACTACCGCGATGCCGACGGCACGCTGCTGGGCCAGAAGGTCACGCCGCTGGACCGTGTGGGCATCTACGTGCCCGGTGGCAAGGCGGCCTACCCGAGCAGCGTGCTGATGAACGCCATTCCGGCGCAGGTGGCCGGGGTGCCCGAGATCGTGATGGTGGTGCCCACGCCGGCCCGCAGGGACGGCTCGTCCAAGGACTCGCGCGGTGAAAAGAACGCGCTGGTGCTGGCTGCGGCTTTCGTCGCTGGCGCGCACCGCGTCTTCACCGTGGGCGGCGCGCAGGCGGTGGCCGCGCTGGCCTACGGCACGGCCACGGTGCCGCGTGTCGACAAGATCACCGGCCCGGGCAACGCCTATGTCGCCAGCGCCAAGCGCCGTGTCTTCGGCCAGGTGGGCATCGACATGATCGCCGGGCCCAGCGAGATCCTCGTGCTGGCCGATGGCAGCACGCCGGCCGAGTGGGTGGCCATGGACCTCTTCAGCCAGGCCGAGCACGACGAACTCGCGCAGAGCATCCTGCTGTGCCCGAGCGCCGAATACATCGCGCAGGTGCAGGCCGCCATCGACCGCCTGCTGCCCGAGATGCCGCGCCAGGAAGTCATCCGTGCCAGCCTGGAAGGGCGCGGCGCGCTCATCCTCACGCGCAGCCTGGAAGAGGCCTGCGAGATCAGCAACCGCATCGCGCCCGAGCACCTGGAGGTCAGCACCACCGAGCCCGGCCGCTGGGAAAAGCTGCTCAAGCACGCCGGCGCCCTCTTCCTGGGCGCCTACACCAGCGAGAGCCTGGGCGACTACTGCGCCGGTCCCAACCACGTGCTGCCCACCAGCGGCACCGCGCGTTTCAGCTCGCCGTTGGGCGTGTACGACTTCGTCAAGCGCAGCAGCCTCATCGAAGTGAGCCAAGCCGGCGCCCAGGTGCTGGGCCCGGTGGCCGCCACGCTGGCCTACGGCGAAGGCCTGCAGGGCCACGCGCGCGCCGCCGAGATGCGGCTGAATCCGAAGGCGGCTGCAGCCCCTGCGACAGCCGACCGGCCCTTCAGCGTGCGCCCTGTGGATGCCAGCAATGTGGATGCCGTGCTGAAGCTGCAGGTGGCTGCGGGCCAGCGGCGTTTTGTTTCGAACGTGGAGCGTTCGTTGGCGCAGGTGGCTTACGAGCCGGCCGGCCGCGCCGTGGCGATGTTCAGCGGTGAAGGCGCCGATGAAGAAGCAGTCGGCATGATGCTGCTCTACGACATGCGCATGGACAAGGACAAACCTGCCGAGCAGCTGTACGTGTGGCGCCTGCTGGTGGACGAACGTTTCCAGGGCCTGGGCCACGGCCGCCGCGCGATGAAGTGGGTGGTGGAAGAGGCGCGCCGGCTGGGCATGGCTTCCGTGGGCCTGTCTCACGTCGAGCTCGAAGGTCACGCCGGCGGCTTCTACGAGAAGCTGGGCTTCCGCTACACCGGCGAAGTGGACGAAGGCGAGCTGAAGATGATCCTCGCGCTGGAAGGGGCCTGAGCCATGGGCACCGAACGCCTGAAGCAGACCTTGCGGCAAGACGTGCAGGGCATGCACGCCTACGCCATCCAGCCCAGCGCCGGCTTGATCAAGCTCGACGCGATGGAGAACCCCTTCGCGCTGCCGCCTGAACTGCAGCAAGCGCTGGGTGAACGCCTGGGCCGCGCAGCCCTCAACCGCTACCCGGCGCAGCGCGTGGCCGATTTGGCCGCGGCGCTCACCGCGCACGTGCAGTTGCCGGCCGGCCAGCGCCTGATGCTGGGCAACGGCTCTGACGAGTTGATCGACCTGCTGGCCGTGGCTTGCGACGTGCCCGGCGCCACCATCCTCGCGCCCGTGCCCGGCTTCGTGATGTACGCGATGTCGGCCCAATTGCGCGGGCTCAACTTCGTCGGTGTGCCGCTGACGGCCGACTTCCAGCTGGACGAGGCCGCGATGCTGGCTGCCATCGAGCAGCACCGGCCGGCCATCACCTACATCGCCTACCCGAACAACCCCACGGCCAACCTCTTCGACGATGCCGTCATCGAGAAGATCGTCGCAGCCATCGGCGCGCAGAACGGCCTGGTGGTCTTCGACGAGGCCTACCAGCCCTTCAGCGCGCGCACCTGGTTGCCGCGCCTGGGTGAGCAAGATCACGTGCTGGTGCTGCGCACACTCTCGAAGTTCGGCCTGGCCGGCGTGCGCCTGGGTTACCTGTGCGGGCCGGTGGCGCTCATCGACGAGATCGACAAGGTGCGCCCGCCGTACAACGTGAGCGCCCTCAACGCCGAAGCCGGCCTCTTCGCGCTGGCGCATGCCGACGAGTACGCCCGCCAGGCCGCGGTGCTGGTCGAAGAGCGTGCGCGGCTGATGGCAGCGCTGGCGCACGTGCCCGGCGTGCAGGTCTTCCCCAGCGAAGCCAACATGGTGCTGGTGCGCGTGCCCGATTCGAAGCGCGCCTTCGAAGGCATGAAGCAGCGCGGCGTGCTCATCAAGCACGTGGCCGGCCTGCACCCGCTGCTGCAGAACTGCCTGCGCCTGACGGTGGGCGCGCCCGAAGAGAACCTCGTGATGATCCGTGCCCTGAAGGAAAGCCTGTGAGCGAAGCCCTGCAACGCGTCGCCGAAGTGCGCCGCGACACGAAAGAGACGCAGATCCGCGTGCGCATCAACCTGGATGGCACGGGCAGCGCGAAGCTGGCCACCGGCATCGGCTTCTTCGATCACATGCTCGACCAGATCGCGCGCCACGGCCTGATCGACCTCGACATCGAAGCCCAGGGCGATCTGCACATCGACGGCCACCACACGGTGGAAGACGTGGGCATCACGCTGGGCATGGCCTTCGCGCAGGCCGTGGGCGACAAGAAGGGCATCACGCGCTACGGCCACAGCTACGTGCCGCTGGACGAAGCCTTGTCGCGCGTGGTGGTCGATTTCTCCGGCCGCCCGGGCCTGCACATGCGCGTGCCCTTCAAGGCCGGCATGGTGGGCGCCTTCGACACGCAGCTGACTTACGAGTTTTTCCAGGGCTTCGTGAACCACGCGCTCGTCACGCTGCACATCGACAACTTGCATGGCGACAACGCGCACCACCAGTGCGAGACCGTGTTCAAGGCTTTCGCGCGCGCGCTGCGCATGGCGCTGACGCCCGATCCGCGTTCGGCCGGCGTCATCCCGTCGACGAAAGGCTCGCTGTAAACATGGCCACTGTCGCCGTCGTCGACTACGGCATGGGTAATCTGCGCTCGGTGTCGCAGGCCGTGAAGCATGCGGCTGCAGGCTCGGGCGTGGAGGTCATCGTCACCCAGCGCCCGGAAGACGTGCTGGCCGCCGAGCGTGTGGTGCTGCCGGGCCAGGGCGCCATGCGCGACTGCATGCACGAGCTGCAGCGCAGCGGCCTGAAAGACGCCGTGCTGCACGCCGCCGCGAACAAGCCGCTGATGGGTGTGTGCGTGGGCATGCAGATGCTGCTGGACCACAGCGAGGAGCAAGACACGCCGGGCCTGGGCTTGATTCCCGGCCGCGTGCACCGTTTCCAGCTCGAAGGCCGGCTGCAGCCCGATGGCAGCCGCTACAAGGTGCCGCAGATGGGCTGGAACCGCGTGCATCAGCGCCCGCACGCGCTGTGGGCCGGCGTGCCCGACGGCAGCTGGTTCTACTTCGTGCACAGTTATTTCACGGCGCCGGCCGATGCGGCGCACAGCGTCGGCGAAACCGACTACGGTGCTCGCTTTACCTGCGCCGTCGCGCGGGATAACATTTTTGCCACCCAGTTCCACCCCGAGAAGAGCGCCGAGCAGGGCCTGGCCCTGTACCGCAACTTCCTGCATTGGCAACCCTGACGCCCCCAGCGCAGTCCTGCCCTCCACCCAGCGCCCCGCTGCCCCATTCCCACCACGCTCCCACCGAGCCATGCTGCTGATACCGGCCATCGATCTCAAGGACGGCAAGTGCGTCCGTCTGCAACAAGGCGACATGGACGCCGTCACCACCTTCGGTGACGACCCCGCCGCCATGGCCCAGCGCTGGCTGGACGCGGGCGCGCGCCGCCTGCACCTGGTCGACCTCAACGGCGCCTTCGCTGGCAAGCCGGTGAACGAGGGCGCCGTGAAGTCCATCCTGCGCGTGGTGGGCGACAAGATCCCGGTGCAGCTGGGCGGCGGCCTGCGCGACCTCGACACCATCGAGCGTTACCTCGACGACGGCCTGAGCTACGTGATCATCGGCACCGCCGCCGTGAAGAGCCCGGGTTTTCTGAAGGACGCCTGCAGCGCCTTCGGCGGCCACATCATCGTGGGCCTCGACGCCAAGGACGGCAAGGTCGCGACAGACGGCTGGAGTAAGCTCACCGGCCACGAAGTGGTGGATCTCGCCAAGAAGTTCGAGGACTACGGCGTCGAAGGCGTCATCTACACCGACATCGGCCGCGACGGCATGATGACCGGCATCAACATCGACGCCACCGTGAAGCTGGCGCGGGCGCTCACCATCCCGGTGTTCGCCTCGGGCGGTCTGTCGAACATCGCCGACATCGAGCGCCTGTGCGCGGTGGAAAGCGAAGGCGTCGAGGGCGTGATCTGCGGGCGCAGCATCTACACCGGCGCGCTCGATTTCACCGCGGCCCAGCAACGCGCCGACGAACTGGCCCAGGCCTGAACTGGCTGCTCTGCCAGCCGGCCAGCAAAAAGCCGCCCGAGGGCGGCTTTTTTCTTGGGGCTGGAGGGTTCAGCCGCGGCGGCGGCGCGCCGCGAAGGCCACGGCCCCCAAGCCGGCCAGCATCAGCGCGTAAGTGCCCGGCTCGGGCACCACGGTGGTGATGGGCAGGAAACCGCGGATCTCACCGCCTTGGTACAGCCCTGGGGTGTGGATGTTCACGTAGGCCTTGCCCGCCGCAGCGCCAGCGAGCAGCGTGTCGAATGCAGCCGGCGCCAGCGTGAAGACGCTGGAGTAGAAGCCGGTGGATACCGCCGGGAAGCTGGTGAAGTTCAGCGCCACAGGCGAACTGCCCACGCCGGGCAGCGTGGTGCAGCAGTGGATGTGCCCGAACGGCGACGAGTTCGCCAGCCCCTGGAAGCTGATCTGCACGGTGACGGTATCGGCCACGTCGTCGAAGGTGACGATGGCCGCGCCTGTGGCCGTGGAGGTGGGCACCGGCTCACCGGCACTGGACAGGCCCGTGAAGAAGATGGTGCTGGCAGCAGAGGCCGGCGCAGCTGCGCTGAGGGCCAGAACGGCGGTGGCGGCAGCGATGAGAGGTGCGCGCATGGCGTGGCTCCTGGGGTGCGGTGGCGGGGAAGAATGTCCCAGGCGCCACGCGCACTGGCGTTGTACCCGTTCACACGCTGCCCTGCTGCACGCAGGGTGGGCCTCTCCCCGTGACTGAGGGGGTTCGGCCGGGGTCGATAATCCAGCCCATGCTCGCCAAAAGAATCATCCCCTGCCTCGACGTGACCGGCGGCCGTGTCGTCAAGGGCGTCAACTTCGTCGCCCTGCGCGACGCCGGCGACCCTGTCGAGATCGCCGCTCGCTACAACGACCAGGGCGCCGACGAGCTGACCTTCCTCGACATCACCGCCACCAGCGACGGCCGCGATCTCATCCTGCACATCATCGAGGCGGTGGCCTCGCAGGTTTTCATTCCGCTCACCGTGGGCGGCGGTGTGCGCTCGGTGGAAGACGTGCGGCGCCTGCTCAACGCCGGGGCCGACAAGGTCAGCTTCAACTCGGCGGCGGTGGCGAACCCGCAGGTCATCCGCGACGCATCGGACAAGTACGGCGCCCAGTGCATCGTCGTGGCCATCGACGCCAAGCGGCGTGTGGGCGAAGACCTGGCCGCCAAGGGCCCGGGCTGGGACGTCTACACCCATGGCGGCCGCAAGAACACGCACCTGGACGCCGTGGCCTGGGCGCGGCAGATGGCCGAGCACGGCGCAGGCGAGATCCTGCTCACCAGTATGGACCGCGACGGCACCAAGGTCGGTTTCGACCTCGAACTCACCCGCGCCGTTAGCGACGCGGTGCCAGTGCCGGTGATCGCCTCTGGCGGCGTGGGCGCACTGGAACACTTGAGCGAAGGCATTCGCGTGGGCGGCGCCGACGCGGTGCTGGCCGCCAGCATCTTCCATTACGGCGAGTTCACGGTCGGCCAGGCCAAGGCGCTGATGGCGCGCGACGGCATCCCGGTGCGCCTGTGAAGAACCCCGCCCCGCGCAAGCCCCAGGCCCACGGCCGCGACCCCAAGTCGACCCGGCCCGTCATCAAGCCCGCCACGCGGCACCCCGGTGAAGTGCGACTGATTGCCGGCCTCTACCGCGGCCGCAAGCTGCCCGTGGCCGACCGGCCCGGCCTGCGCCCCACGCCCGACCGCGTGCGCGAAACGCTCTTCAACTGGCTGGGCCAGACCCTGGACGGCTGGCGCGTGCTGGACGCCTTTGCCGGCAGCGGCGCCCTGGGTTTCGAGGCCGCCTCGCGCGGTGCCGCAGAGGCGCTGCTGCTCGAACTCGACCCGGCGCAGGTGGCCAGCCTGCGCGAGAGCCGCGAGCGCCTGAAGGCCGAGGCCGTGAAGATCGAGCGCAGCGAGGCGCTGCGCTGGATGGCTGGCTGCGCGCCCCAGCGCTTCGAGGCCGTGCTGCTCGATCCGCCTTTTGACGCCGGCCTGGGCGCGGCGGCTGCCGCCGCGGCTGCCCGGCTGGTCGTGCCGGGGGGTTACGTCTACCTGGAAGGCCCGGCCCCGCTGGCCGAAACGCCTGCCGGCCTGGTGCTGCACCGCAGCCAGCGCGCCGGCGCGGTGCACAGCCAGCTCTGGCAGGCGCCGGTCTGAGCCCCCGCTACACTGAGCCCGCCGCGCCAGGCACCCCCCAACCTGACCCCTGCCAGGAGGCTCGCGCCGTGACCCTCAAAGCCCCGCTCACCGCCGTCTACCCGGGCACCTTCGACCCCATGACCCTGGGCCACGAAGACCTGATGCGCCGCGCCGCCAGCCTCTTCGACCGCCTCATCCTGGCCGTGGCCGTCGGCCACCACAAGCGCACGATGTTCACCATCGCCGAACGCCTGGAGATCGCGCAGGAGATCGCGGCGCCCTACGGCAACGTCGAGGTCACGGCCTTCCGCGGCCTGCTGCGCGATTTCGTCGTCGATGCCGGCGGCAAGGTGGTGGTGCGCGGCCTGCGCGCGGTCAGCGACTTCGAGTACGAGTTCCAGATGGCCGGCATGAACCGCCAGCTGATGCCCGATGTCGAGACCGTGTTCATGACGCCCAGCGACCAGTACCAGTTCGTCAGCGGTACCTTCGTGCGCGAGATTGCCAGCCTGGGCGGTGATGTCTCGAAGTTCGTGGCACCCTCGGTACTGCGGCGCCTCAAAGAGCGCGTCACCCAATCCGACAGCTGACTCCGAGAACTGAGACCCGACATGGCCCTGTGGATCACCGACGAGTGCATCAACTGCGACGTCTGCGAACCCGAATGCCCGAACCAGGCCATCTCGATGGGCGAAGAGATTTACGAGATCGATCCCCACCGCTGCACCGAATGCGTGGGCCACTTCGACGAGCCCCAATGCGTGCAGGTGTGCCCGGTGAGCTGCATTCCGGTCAATCCGTCTTTTGTCGAGACGAAGGTGCAACTGCTCGCGAAGTACCACGTGCTGCAGGGCCCGCCGGCCGCAGCGCCCGCTGCAGAGGCCGCGCTTCCCCCTGCGGGCGCTTGAACGCGGCTTGGGGCTGCAAGGCCTTGGGTGCGGCCGGGGCCACCGGCCCGAGCGAGGCCAGCCCGTTGCCGCGCTGAGCGGCTTCTTCCGCCAGGCGCTCGCGCCGAAGCTGCTCTGCCAGGCGGATGTCGCGCTCTGTGCGCGCCCTGGCCCCGGCCACGTCTTCCGCCGGCCGCGTTTCTGCCAGGGGCAGCGCGCGGCCTTCGGTGCACGGTGTGTCGCTGAAGCTGCGGCCGTCGGGCCCGCAACGCCAGACGGTCTGGGCCGTGGCCAGCCCCGTCAGGTGGCACAGCACCAGGGTGATGAAGAGCAGTCGCTTCATGGGGCAGGTTCTCCGGTGGCGGCATCAGGGGCGGCCGGCGGTTTGCGCGGCGGCTTGGGGCGGGGTGGCTGGGCGTGGATGGCAGCCAGCGCCTTGTCCATCTGGCCGGCGATCAGCAGCTCGCTGGCGGCCAGTGATTGGTCGATGGCCTTGAAGATGCCTTCACGCTGCTCGGGCGCAGGCTTCTTCAGCACGTAGTTCACCACCTCGGCCTTCACGCCCGGGTGGCCGATGCCCAGGCGCAAGCGCCAGAAGTCGGGTGTGCCCAGCAGGCCGTGGATGTCTTTCAGGCCGTTGTGCCCGCCCGAACTGCCGCCCAGCTTCAGCTTGGCCTGGCCGGGCAGCACGTCGAGCTCGTCGTGCACGACGAGGATCTCCTTCGGCTCGATCTTGAAGAAACGCGCCAGCGGCGCCACCGAGGCGCCCGAGCGGTTCATGAAGGTCATGGGCTCCAGCAGCCACACGGGGCCGCCGGGCAGGTTGGCGCGCGCCACCAGGCCTTGGTAAGCACGCTCGGGCACGAGACGCACGCCGAGCTTGGCCGCCAGCGCGTCGATCCACCAGAACCCGGCGTTGTGGCGCGTGGCCTCGTACTCGGTGCCCGGGTTGCCCAGGCCAACGAACAGTCGAATCATGGCGAGGATTATTGGCCGCGGTAAAAACGAAAAAGCCCCACCGAGGTGGGGCCTGGGAGCACGGGAGAGAGGGACTCCCGAAGGGGGTGCGCTGGGCGTTGACGGCCTCAGCCGCCGCGGCCCTTCTGCTGCTTCTCTTCCTTGCGGGGCTTCGCGCCCTTGCCCTTGTCAGCCACCACAGCGGTCGGGGCCACTTCTTCTTCGATCTTCGGCGTGGTCACGGCGACGATCACCGGGTCCAGCGTGCCGCGCTTGACGGCCTTGATGCCGGCGGGCAGTGCCAGGTCGCTGGCGTGCAGGCTCTGGTTCTTCGCGAGGTTCGACAGGTCGATGCTGACGAATTCGGGCAGTTGCGAGGCCAGGCACTCGATCTCGAGCTCCAGCGCCACGTGGCTGACCAGGCACTTGTCGGTCTTGACCGCCGGCGAGTTTTCTTCACCGCTGAAGTGCAGGGGCACCTTCTTGCGCAGCTTGGTGGTCTCGTCCACGCGCTGGAAGTCGATGTGCAGCACGATGGGCTTGAACGCGTGCATCTGGAAATCGCGCAGCAGCACCTTCTCGACCTTGCCGCCGATGTCCATCTCGAGGATGGAGCTGTGGAAGGCTTCCTTCTTCAGCGCGAAGAACAGGGCGTTGTGATCGAGCTCGATCATCGTGGGCGTGCCGGCACCGTAGACGATGCCGGGCACCTTGGCGGCGTGGCGCAGGCGGCGGCTCGCTCCGGTCCCCTGCAGCGTACGCGCATAAGCGGTGAATTTCATGAAAACTCCAAGTGGATGAGGCGCCCGCGACCAGGCGCCAGGGAAGTGGCACAGCGCAGAGCGCGGTGCCGGGGCTCGGCCGTTCAGAAGTTGTTGTTCTGCTCGGCGAAGAGGGAGGTGACCGATTCGCCATCGGAAATGCGGCGGATGGTCTCTGCAAACAGGAAGGCCACCGACAGCTGGCGGATCTTGGCGCAGGCCTTGCCAGCGTCCGACAGCGGAATGGTGTTGGTGATGACGACCTCGTCGATCTGCGAGTTCGCGATGCGCTCCACAGCCGGGCCCGAGAACACCGGGTGCGTGCAGTAAGCGTAGACGCTCTTGGCGCCGCGCGCCTTCAGCACCTCGGCCGCCTTCACCAGCGTGCCGGCGGTGTCGATCATGTCGTCCATGATCACGCAGTTGCGGCCTTCGATCTCGCCGATGACGTGCATCACTTCCGACACGTTGGCCGTGGGCCGGCGCTTGTCGATGATGGCCAGATCACAGCCGAGTTGCTTGGCCAGTGCGCGGGCGCGCACCACGCCGCCGACGTCAGGGCTCACCACCACCAGGTTGGGGTAGTTCTTGCTCTTCAGGTCGGACAGCAGCACCGGGCTGGCGTAGATGTTGTCGACCGGAATGTCGAAGAAACCTTGAATCTGGTCTGCGTGCAGGTCCATCGTGAGCACGCGTTCGACGCCCACGGTTTCCAGCAGGTTGGCCACCACCTTGGCGCTGATGGGCACGCGCGTGCTGCGCGGGCGGCGGTCTTGGCGGGCGTAGCCGAAGTAAGGGATCACGGCGGTGATGCGGCGCGCGCTGGCACGCTTGAGCGCATCGACCATGATCAGCAGTTCCATCAGGTTCTCGTTCGTGGGTGCGCAGGTGGACTGCACCACGAAGACGTCGCGGGCGCGAACGTTCTGACGGATCTCGACGGTGACCTCGCCGTCGGAGAAGCGGCCGACGGAGGCGGCGCCGACCTCAACGCCCAGGTGCTTGGCCATCTCCTGCGCGAGCACCGGGTTGGCGTTGCCGGTGAACAGCACGGTGTTGAATAGCACGCTGGTGTCTCCGTCGGAGGTGCGCCGGCGGGCCCGAGGTTGGGCGCACCTGGCGTCAGAAGAAGATTTGGCAGGGGAGGAAGGACTCGAACCCTCGCATGTCGGAATCAAAATCCGATGCCTTAACCAACTTGGCGACTCCCCTACACAGGTTGCAGCCCGGAGGCCGCCACCCAGAACCTGTCAGTCAGCCCAAGCCCGCAAAGGGTGCTCAAGCAAACTGCTGCACATCCGCCCCACCCAGCCTGTTGGCAGATCTTGGAAATCTGCCGCCGGGTCTGTCGCCAGGGATGAAGCCGACGTGCCCACTCTTGAAAAGACGGCGCTGCCAGAGCCTGTCATGCGGCTGTTGCCGTGACGGGCCGCCAACCACGCAAGGGCTTGCGCCACTTCCGGGCAGCGGTCTTCGGCGGGTGGCTGCAGGTCGTTGCGGCCGTAACCTTCAACGAAGCGCTGCATCCAGTCTGCCGGCAGGCCGCTGCGGCTTGCCTCTTCAGGAGAGCCCACAACTATAACAGCTTCTGTGTCGCGCTTGAGAAGAGGGTGCTCGAAGATTTCTCGCGTCGGCAAGGATGCGGCAGGCTTCACGACCGCGTAGGCCTGCACCGGCCAGGCGATGGGGCGCAGCACCTCGCCAATGCCTTCTACGAAGGCGTTGCAGCCGCCGATGAAAAACGGCACGTCGGCGCCGAGCTTCAGGCCCAGTTGCACCAGTCGCTCTCGCGGCCACTGCAGGCCCCACAGCCGGTTCAGTGCCAGCAGCGTGGTGGCCGCATCGGAACTGCCGCCGCCCATGCCCGCGCCCCAGGGCACGTGCTTGTGGATGTGGATGTCGGCGCCCAGCGTGCAGCCGCTGGCGGCTTGCAGCGCGCGGGCCGCGCGCAGGCACAGGTCGTCTGCGGGCAGCGCGGGGCCGAGGTCGTGGCGTTGCAGGCGGCCGTCGTCGCGGCGCTCGACATGCAGCACGTCGGCCCAGTCGATCATCACGAAAGGCGACTGCAGCAGGTGGTAGCCGTCAGCACGCCGGCCCACCACGTGCAGGAACATGTTCAGCTTGGCCGGCGCCGGCAGGTCGTAGAGGGCTCGCAGGCTCATGCGGGGGCATCCAGCTTGATGCGCAATTGCACGGCGGGCGGTGCGGCGCGGCGGGCTTCGATGAAGCCTTCGGCCAGGCGCGTGAGCTGCACCTGCCAGCCCTGTTGCTCGAAGCCTTCGGCATTGGGCGTGTGTGGCAAGGCGGGCCAGGGGCGGCCCGCCAGCCAGTCGGGCAGCGCCGCCAGCGGCAGGGCCTCGCCGAGGGCGGCCATCGAGAGCTCGTCGAGGCTGCCGAATTCGCGCTGGCCCTCGCCAGTTTCCAGCCGCACGCGGCCTGGGGCCCAGCGCGCCTGGGCCACGCTGGTGCCCAAAGGCGAGATCAGTCGCAGCTCACCGATCTGGTCGGTGCCGCGCAGCTCGAAGCCCGCGCTGACGCTCTGGGCCTCGCGCTGCGGGCTGGCGTCCACACGCACCGCGAGGCGGCCGGTGGTGTAGGGCCCGGTGGCCAGCGGCATGTCGGGCGGGGGCGGCGCGCTGGCGCAGGCGCTCAGCAGCAGGGCCGCAGCGGCCCAGCTGACGGGCCGCTTGAACCGCGCCGCGTTCACAGGTCGACGCGCAAGCGGGCCAGCGTCTCGCGCAAGACCTCGTTGGTCGCATCGCGGCCGCGCGCTTCGCGCAGCACGCGCCGGGCTTCGTCGCGCTGGCCCAGGGCCCACAGCACTTCGCCCAGGTGCGCGGCGATCTCGGTGTCGGGCCGTGTCGCGTAGGCCTGGCGCAGCAGGCGCGCGGCCTCGGGCAGGTTGCCCAGCTGGAACTCCACCCAGCCCATGCTGTCGGTGATGAAGGGGTCGCCGGGCGCGAGTTCCAGCGCACGCTGGATGAGCTGGCGCGCTTCGGGCAGGCGCAGCTTGCGCTCGGCCAGTGAGTAGCCCAGCGCGTTGTAGGCGTGTGCGTTGTCGGGCTTGAGTTCGATCACGCGGCGCAGCAGGCGCTCCATGTCGGGCAGGCGGTTGAGTTTCTCGGCCATCATGGCCTGCTCGTAGAGGATGTCCGCGTCGGTGCTGAAGCGTTGGCTGGCACTGCCCAGCACCTCGTAGGCCTCGGCCCAGCGCTTCACGTCGCGCAACACGCCAGCCTCGGCCATCAGCTTGGCGCGCACGTCATCGGCGCCGCGCTCGGGCGAGCCGCGAATGATCTCGCGGGCCTGCGCGACCTTGCCCTGGCGGGCCAGGATGGACGCGCGCCGCGTCTGCACATCGAGCGCGCTGCGCGGGTCGTCGATCTTGGCCAGGTAGGCCTCGGCCGCCACGAAATCGCGGCGCTGCTCGGCCGCCTGGGCCAGCATCAGCCAGGCTTGAACCAGCCCCTGCGCCGGGCCGGCGGTGGGTTCGTCGTCGTCAGGGCCATCGTCGTCGCCACCGCGGGCCATGAGGGGCTCGTTCGCAGCGGCCGCGGCCTGGCGGGCGGCCAGGGGCTGGGCCAGTTCGACGTAGCGGCGCAGCGCTGCCTCGCCTTCGTTGACGTTCTTCAGCTCCAGCTGCAGCGCGCCGAGCGAGAGGTAAGGCTGGGCGAGGTCGGGCTGCTGCTGCGTGAGCGTCTGCAGTTGGACCACCGCATCGGGGTAACGCTGGGCCCCCGTGAGCACGCGCACGTAGGCCAGGCGCAGCGCGGGCTCGGGCTGCGGCTGCTTCAGGTAATCGAGCACCAGACTCTCGGCCGCGGGCTGGCTGCGCATCAACTCCATGCCCAGCAAGGCCGGGCCGGGTGAGCTCGGTTCCAGGCTCTGCGCCTCGCGGGCGAGCTCGAGGGCGCGCGCAGGCTCGCCAGCTTCCAGCCAGGCGCGGCCCAGGGCGATGCGCACCGGCACGCGCGTGGCCTCGGCATCGCGGTAGGGTTTGAGGGCGTCTTCGGTGAGGCGGGCCACGGCGCGCGCGTCGCCGGCGCGCTGCAGGAAACGCGGCAGCACCGAGATGAGGCCGGGGCGCTCTGCCGCGGGCGTGAGCGTCAGCAGTGCCCGCAGGGGTTCGGCCACGGCCTCGGGGCGGTTCATCAGCAGCAGGATCTGCAACTGCAGCCGCGCCGCCTCTGCCGAATCGGGCTTGGCCAGGCGCCAGGCGCGCGAGGCCGCCAGGGCCTGGTCGCCCGCGCGGGCGCGCAGCGCGATGTCGGCGGCGCGGCGGAAGAGACCGTCGTCACGCGTGCGGCGGGCGGCGTCGAGCATCAGTTCGTAGGCGCTGCCGGCATCGCCAGCGCTCAGGGCCATCTCGCCAACGAGCAGCTGGTAGAACAGCCGGTCGTCCATCGCGGAGTTCTGCACCGGGGCCGACGCAGATTCGGCGGCCGGGGCTGCTGCTGGGCGACCTTGTGCGTAGCCAGTGGCAGGGCCGATCAAGCCCAGGCTGCACAGCAGCAGGGAAGCCCGGAAAGACAAGGCCGCGGGGCGGCGCAAGAGGTGAGGCATCGGGGTTCCCATGGGGTCTGGATTCATTCTCACATAATGAGTTCCATGCCCGAGCTCCCGGAAGTTGAGGTCACCAGGCGGGGCTTGGCCGCACCGCTGCGCGGCGCCCTGGTGCTGGGCGCGCGGCTGGGCAAGCCCTTGCGCTGGCCCCTGGGTTGCGAGCCCGACAGCCTGGCGGGCCACCGTGTGGGCGAGATCACCCGGCGTGGCAAATACCTCTGGTTGCCTTTGCTGGGCGCGGCCGAAGGGGCAGGGGCCGTCGGCGGTTTGCTGATGCACCTGGGCATGTCGGGATCGCTGGCGCTGCAGCAACTGCAGCAGCCCCCCGGCCCGCACGACCACTTCGATCTGCACACCAGTGCCGGCACGCTGCGCCTGAACGACCCGCGGCGCTTCGGTGCCGTGGTGTGGTCGGCCTCGCCGGCCGACGAGCCGGCCGCCACGCTGCTGCAGCGCCTGGGCCCCGAGCCCTTCGACCCCGCGCTCACGCCGCTGAGCTTTCACGCGGCCTTGCAGCAGCGCCGCTCGCCGATCAAGGCCGTGCTGCTGGGCGGCGAGGCCATCGTCGGGGCCGGCAACATCTACGCCTGCGAGGCCTTGTTCCAGGCCGGCATCCATCCGGCGCTGCGCGCCGACCGCATCAGCCGGCCCCGGGCCGCACGCCTGCTGGCGGCCCTGCGCGCCACGCTGGCGCGCGCGCTGGACCTGGGCGGATCGACGCTGCGCGACTTCACCGACGTGCACGGCGCCAGCGGCGCCTATCAGGCCGAGGCCGCGGTGTACGGGCGCGAAGGCCAGGCCTGTGGCCGCTGCGGCGGCACCGTGCGCCGGGTGGTGCAGACCCAGCGCTCCACTTACTTTTGTGCCAACTGTCAGCGGCGGTAACGGCTGAATTGACCGTGACTTCCAGCCCTGAAGAGGGTGTGCTGGCGCCGGGGGCTGCGCTAGCATGCCCCGCGACCCGTACGCCGACATGAGCACCCCGCGCCCCGACCTTCCCGCCGAGCCTGCCGCCCCCGCCGGCACGCCGGCCAGTGCCATCGCGCAGAGCCTCGATGCCTTGGCCGGCTGGCGCGCGCAACTGGAGCGCCACATCGTGCAGCTGGGCCGTGCGCTGGCCGACCAGGACCTGCTCGACGACGGCGACAACGCCGTGCTCGCCGGCCTGCGCGACCGCCTGGCTTCCGACAAGCTGGTGCTGGCCTTCGTGGCCGAGTTCTCGCGTGGCAAGAGCGAGCTGATCAACGCCATCTTCTTCGCCGACGCCGGCCGCCGCGTGCTGCCCGCCACGCCGGGGCGCACCACGATGTGCCCGGTGGAACTGCGGCATGAACCGCAGCTGCCGCCGCGCCTGTCGCTGCTGCCGATCGAGACCCGCCTGCGGGGCTTGTCTTTGACCGAACTGCGCCCGCGTGACGAACACTGGCAGCACGTGCCCCTGGACGCTGGCAATGCGCAGACGCTGGTGCAGGCGCTGGGTGCCGTCACGCGCACGCAGCGCGTGAGCGTGGAGCAGGCGGTGGCTTTGGGCTTCTGGAGCGAGAGCCAGCCTGAAGACAACCCGCCGCAGGCTGAAGACGGCAGCGTGGAAGTGCCGGCCTGGCGCCACGCGGTCATCAACTACCCGCACCCGCTGCTGCAGCGTGGGCTGGTCGTCATCGACACCCCGGGCCTGAACGCCGTGGGCGCGGAGCCCGAGCTCACCCTGGGCATGCTGCCCTCGGCGCATGCCATCGTGTTCGTGCTGGGCGCGGACACGGGCGTCACGCGCTCCGATCTGTCCATCTGGCGTGAACACCTGGGCCAGAGCAGCCTCGACCGCTTCGTGGTGCTCAACAAGATCGACACGCTGGACGACCCGCTGGGCACGCACGAAAGCGTGCAGGCACAGATCGAACAGCAGCGGCTCACCGCCGCCGAGATGCTGGGCGTGGCGCCGGCCCGCGTGTTCGCGTTGTCGGCCCGTGAAGCGCTGGCCGCCCGTGTGGGTGGCGATGCGGCTGCCTTGCTGGCCAGCCGCTTGCCGCCGCTGGAGCAGGCGCTGGCCGATGAACTGCTGCCGCGCCGGCAGGCGCTGCTGGTGCAGTCGGCCGTGAGCGTGGTGCAGCAGTTGCGGTCTTCGGCCAGCCGGCGCGTGGGCGACCGCCGCCGCCAGCACGCCGAACAGCTGATGGAACTGCGCGGCCTGCGCGGCAAGAGCGGCACCAAGCTGCGCATGATGATGGAGCGCGTGGAGGTGGAGGTGGCCGACTTCGAGCGCTGCACCTCGCGCCTGGTGGCGCTGCGTTCGGTGCAGGGCCGCATCCTGCGCACGGTGCTGGCCGGCCTTTCGGCCGAGGCCCTGCGCAAGGAGGTGGCCACCATGCAGGCAGCCATGGGTGCGCGCCCGCTGAACCTGGGCGCGCGCGGCGCTTTCGACGATTTCATCGCTCGCCTGCGCGGGGCCCTGGCTCAATCGCGCCAGCAGGCCGATGAACTGCGCCAGATGCTGGAAGCCAGCTTCCGGCAACTCAACACCGAGTTCGGTTTTGCCTTCTCGCTCGGGCCCGTGCCCGACATGAAGCACTTCGAGAGCGAGATCGAACTCATCGCCCAGAACTACGGCCGCTACCTGGGCATCACCCAGGCCTGGCGCCTGGCCGCACCGGGTTTTGCCGAGCAGTTCAGGCGCATGCTGTCTTCCAAGCTGCGCGTGGTGTTCGAAAACGCCGCGGCCGAGCTCGAGCTCTGGAGCAAGGGCGCCAGCGGGCAGGTGGAATCGCAGCTCGGCGAGCGGCGGCGCGGTTTCATGCGCCGGCGCGAGGCCCTGCAGCGTGTGCAGGCGGCCTCCGGCGAACTGGAGCAGCGCATCGCCGAAGTGCAGGCGCAGGAAGAACACCTCGCCTCCACGCAGGCCAGGCTGGATGCCCTGGCCGCCGAGGCCATCGCCAGTGCACAGCGCCTGGGCCGTGAGGTGGTGCCCGGCCTGGCGGCCCAGGACGCCGCTTGACGCGGCCCGGGCTGGCCGGCGAACTCATCGCCTGGCAGCGGCAGCACGGCCGCCACGGCCTGCCGTGGCAGGGCACGCGCGACGCCTACCGCGTGTGGTTGTCCGAAGTGATGCTGCAGCAGACGCAGGTCAGCACCGTGCTCGACTACTACCCGCGGTTCCTGCATCGATTTCCTGATGTGCAGGCCCTGGCTGCGGCGCCGCTGGACGACGTGCTGGCGCTGTGGAGCGGCCTGGGCTACTACAGCCGCGCGCGCAACCTGCACCGCTGCGCGCAGGCCGTGGTGGCGCAGCACGGCGGGCGTTTCCCGCCCAGCAGCGCGGTGCTGGCCACCTTGCCCGGCATCGGCCGCAGCACCGCCGCGGCCATCGCGGCCTTCTGCTTCGGTGAGCGGGCCGCCATCCTCGACGGCAACGTCAAACGGGTGCTCACGCGCGTGCTGGGTTTCGAGGGCGATCTCTCCTCCAGCGCCGAGGAAAAGCGGCTCTGGGCGCTGGCCGAGGCGCAACTGCCCGAGCGCGATGTCGATGTCTACACCCAGGGCCTGATGGACCTGGGTGCCACGGTGTGCAGCACGCGCGCGCCAGCCTGTTTGCTGTGCCCGCTGCAGGCGCGCTGCGTGGCGAAGGCGGCCGGCACGCCCGAGCGTTTCCCGGTGAAGACCAAGAAACTCAAGCGCAGCCGCCGCAGCCACGCGCTGCTGTGGTTGCGTCAGGGCGGGCGCTTGTGGCTGGTGCAACGGCCCGAGCGTGGCGTGTGGGCCGGCCTGTGGAGCCTGCCCGAGTTTGAAGATGCCGCCGCGCTTCAAGCCCTGCTGGCCGCCGTGCCCGGCGAAGGGGAGTGGCTGCCCGTTATCGAGCATGCGCTCACGCACTTCGACTGGACGCTCCAACCCCACGTGTGGACCCTGCCGCCAGGCGTCGCCTTGCCCGCAGGCTTGCCGCCGGGCCGCTGGGTGACGGAAGAAGAAGCGCTGGCGATGGGCTTGCCGGCTCCGGTGCGCAAGCTGCTCGCCGGCTGAAGCGCGCAGCCGCTCAGCCCACCACGACCTTCTTGTCGCGCAGGAAGCCGTCCACCAGCGAGAGCCGGATCACCGGGTCTTCCAGCTCCATCAGCTTCTGCTTGGCCGCCAGGCTGATGGGCAGCAGCTCGCACCAGCGGTTGGCCACCCAGCCGGCTTCGTCCAGCCGGTAAGGCACGGCGAAGGGCACACGGTCACCAGACTGCAGCTTCTTGATGGCTTCGGCCAGGGCTTGCACCGTCTGCAGCATGGCCGGCCCGGGCAGGCGTACCGGGTCGGGTGGCACCAGCTCGGCGGGCGCCACCCACAGGCCGTTTTCGCGCTGCGTGGGCGTGCCCGTCATGCGGAAGCGCTGGCTGGCGTGGGCGCGCACCCGCAGCAGGCCGGGGTCGTCGGCGTCCACCTCGTCGAGGTGGCAAACCACGCCCACGCTCTCCATCTGCACGTTCTCGGCCTGGCGGCCGGCCTCCGAGCCGGCCTTCAGGCACACCACGCCGAAGGGCTGGTGCTTGCGCAGGCATTCGCTCATCAGATCGAGATAGCGCGCCTCGAAGACGCGCAGGCCGAGCAGCCCGTCAGGAAAGAGCACCGTGTTCAGCGGGAACAGCGGCAGTGGCGAGGGCAGGGCGGGGGTGTCGGGTGCAGGGGGCATCGGGGCCTTCAGCCGCGGGCGTCGAGCTCGCGGTGGCGGATGAGCGTGGCGTAGCGCCCGTCGAAGCGCCGCGCCAGCCACTCGACGCTGTACACCGAGCGGTGCTGTCCGCCGGTGCAGCCGATGGCCACGGTGAGGTAGCTGCGCTGGTCGTCTTCGAACGAGGGCAGCCAGCGCTGCAGGAAGGCCTGGATCTGCGCCAGCATCTCCACGGCTTCGGGTTGCGCTTCGAGGTAGGCCGCCACGGGCGCGTCGCGGCCGGTGAGTGGCCGCAGTTCGCGGATGTAGTAGGGGTTGGGCAGCACGCGCACGTCGAACACGTAGTCGGCGTCCAGCGGCACGCCATGCTTGAACGCGAAGCTCTCGAACACCAGCGTCAGCGAGGCCTCGCGCGCGCCCACCATCGAGCGTACCCAGCTGCGCAGCAGCGCGGGGCGCAGCTGGCTGGTGTCGATGACGGTGGAGATCTCGCGCAGGCCGGAGAGCAGGTCGCGCTCCAGCTCGATGGCCTCCACCAGCGCGCGCGTGCCGTCACCACCGCCGGGCACCGAGGTCAGCGGGTGCGGGCGGCGCGTTTCGGAGAAGCGGCGCACCAGCGCATCGGTGCTGGCGTCCAGGAAGATGGGGCGGATGCGCACGCCTTCGGCGCGCAGCTCTTCGATCAGCGGCACCAGGTGCGGCAGCGAGCCCGCGGTGCGCACGTCCACCGCCACCGCCACGCGGTGCGTGTAGCGCTCGTGTTCCAGGCGGATGAACTCGCGCAGCAGTTCGGGCGGCAGGTTGTCGACGCAGAAATAGCCCGCGTCTTCCAGCGCGTGCAGCGCCACCGACTTGCCCGAGCCCGAGATGCCCGTGATCAGCACCACCTCGTCACGCCGGCCGTGGTCCAGCGACATCCACTCGCTCATGGGCGGGCCTTTCGCGGCTTGGGAAGCTTCGGTTCGGCAGCCAGCTCTTGCGAGAGCAGGGCCTGCGCGTGCGCCGTGCCCGAGAGCTTCTCGCCGCCCAGCATGCGGGCGATTTCGGCCACGCGGGCTTCGCCTTCCACGGGCTGGATGTGCGACAAGGTCTGCCGGCCCTGCAGCGCCTTGCTGACCACGAAATGGTGGTCGGCGCAGGCCGCCACTTGCGCCAGGTGCGTGACGGCCAGCACCTGCGTCTGGCCGGTGTGGGCCGCGCCGAGCTGCTTCATCAGCCGGCCCACGCTGTCGGCCACCGTGCCGCCAACGCCGGCGTCGATCTCGTCGAAGATCAAGGTGGCCACGCTGCCCGTGCCGGAGCCGGTGCCTGCGCCTGCGCCTTGTGCCGTGGTGACGGCGATGGCCAGCGCTAGGCGCGAGAGCTCGCCGCCCGAGGCCACCTTGGCCAGCGCGCGCGGCGTGCTGCCAGCGTGGCCGGCCACGCGCAGCTCGGCGGCTTCCAGGCCATAGGCCTGGGCTTCGTCTTGCGGCAGCAGCGCCACTTCAAAGCGCCCGCCGGCCATGCCCAGCTGCTGCATGGCCTGGGTGACGGCTGCGCCCAGGCGCGGCGCGGCTTTCTGGCGCAGCTTGGAGATCTTCTCGGCCTCGCGGCGCCAGGCCTGCTCGGCCGCGGCCACGCGGGCCTGCAGGCCCTCCAGATCGGCCGCGGCATCCAGCTGCTGCAGCTCTTGCTGCCAGCCGGCCAGCAGCGCGGGCAGTTCGGCCGGCGTGCGGCGGTAGCGGCGTGCTTGGGAGACCCAGGCGCCGATGCGCTCGTCCAGCTCGGCCAGGCGGCCGGGGTCGGGCTCGCGGTGGCCCAGGTAGGCGTGCAGCGTGTGCGCGGCGTCTTCCAGCAGTGCCTGCGCGTTGCGCAGCACCTCGGCCACGGGAGCGAGGCTGCTGTCGTAGCGCTGCACCTCGTCCAGCGCATCGACGGCGCGGGCGGTGAGGCCGATGGCCGCCGGCTCGTCTTCAGACAGCGCGTTCAGCGCGGCGCGGGCGCCGTCCAGCAGCGCCTGACCGTGGGCCAAGCGCTGGTGCTCGGCGTTGAGCACGTCCCACTCGCCTTCGGCCGGGGCCAGCTTGTTGAGTTCACCCACCTGCCAGGCCAGGCGTTCGCGCTCGCGCTCCAGCGTGTCGCGCTGTTGGCGCGCGCCTTCCAGCTGGGCCAGCGCGGTGCGCCAGGCGGCCCAGGCGGCTTGCAGGGCGGTGGTGTCGGCGCCTGCCTGCGCATCGAGCAGCGCCCGCACGGCCGCCGGGCGCGTGAGGCTCTGCCAGGCGTGCTGGCCGTGGATGTCGATGAGGTGTTCGGCCACCTCGCGCAGCTGCGTCACGGTGGCCGGGCTGCCGTTGACCCAGGCGCGGCTCTTGCCCTGGGCATCGACCGTGCGGCGCAGCAGCAGCGTGTCTTCGGTGGCGAAGCCGGCTTCTTCCAGCCAGGCAGCCAGCGTGGGCGGGCTGTCGAACTCGGCGCTCACCTCGGCCCGCGCGGCGCCTTCGCGCACGATGCCGGCATCGGCGCGCTGGCCCAGGGCCAGCTGCAGGGCGTCAATCAGGATGGACTTCCCGGCGCCGGTTTCGCCCGTCAGCACGGTGAAGCCGGCGTTCAGTTCCAGTTCGAGTTCGGCGACGATGACCACATCGCGCAGGCTCAATCGGCGCAGCATGTTCAGCCCGCCCCGTCGTACCAGCGCAGCTTGCGGCGCAGCGTGGCGTAGTAGCTCCAGCCGCGAGGGTGCAGGAAGCGCACCTTGAAGGCGCTGCGCCGCACGCGCACCTCGTCGCCATGCAGCAGGCTGGCGAGGTTGTGCATGTCGAAGTTGGCCGAGACGTCTTTGCCCGAGACGATGCCGATGCGCACCTCGCCGCGGTCGGGCAGCACGATGGGGCGGTTGCTGAGCGTGTGGCTGGCAATCGGCACGACGATCCAGCCACCGATGCCCGGGTGCAGGATGGGCCCGCCCGCGCTCAAGGCGTAGGCCGTGCTGCCGGTGGGGCTGGCCACGATCAGGCCGTCGGCGCGGATGTTGGCGACGAACTCGTCGTCCACGTCCACGCGCAGTTCCACCATGCTGGCGGTGGCGCCGCGGCTGACCACCACGTCGTTCATCGACAGGCCTTCGTAGATGCGCTGGCCGTCGCGCCAGACATCGCCTTCGAGCATGCTGCGCTGCTCTTCTTCGTAGTCGCCGGCGACGATGGGCGCCAGCGCTTCCTGGAACTGGCCGAGAGGAATGTCGGTGATGAAGCCGAGCCGGCCCTGGTTGATGCCCACCAGCGGCATGTTCCAGCGCGCGAGTTCGCGCGCGATGCCCAACATGGTGCCGTCGCCGCCCACCACCACCGCGATATCGCAGCGCTGACCCATCTGTTCCGGGGAGAGTGCCTCGAAATCGGTCACACCGGTGGCCGCGGCCGTGTCACGCTCGAAGCTGACTTCCAGCCCGCGGCTCATCAGGAAGTGGGCGACCTCTTCCAGCACCGGGCGTATGCCCCGCGCCTGAAATTTCCCGACGATGGCTGCATGACGAAAGCCCGATGGCATGCGATGCATTACACCATAGGGCCCCCGCCCCACCGTGACGGTGGGCACCCGACACGCAGGCCCAAAATACAATGAAGCACCATGCTTGACGACCGTGCCCGGACCCTGCTGAAGACGCTGGTGGAGCGTTACATCGCCGATGGCACGCCGGTGGGCAGCCGCACGCTCTCACGCACCTCGGGGCTGGACCTCTCGCCGGCCACCATCCGCAACGTGATGGCCGACCTGGAAGAGCTGGGCCTGATCGCCAGCCCGCACACCAGCGCCGGGCGCATCCCCACGGCGCGCGGCTACCGGTTGTTCGTCGACACCATGTTGACAGCGCGCCCGCGCGAGCTTGGCGTGATGCCGCCCGACGTGGCCGCCGCCAGCGGCCAACTGCACCCCGACCAGCCCCAGCGCGTGATTGCGCAGGCCGCCAGCCTGCTGAGCAGCCTGAGCAGCTTCGTGGGTGTGGTGACGGCGCCGCGCAAGGCCAGCGTCTTCCACCACATCGAGTTCTTGCGGCTGGGCGAGAAGCGCGTGCTCGTCATCCTGGTGGCGCCCGACGGCGACGTGCAGAACCGCGTGATCTTCACTGCGCGTGACTATGCCCAGCCTGAGCTGCTGGAAGCCACCAACTACCTGAATGCGCACTATGCCGGCCTCACCATCGAAGAAGTGCGTGAACGGCTGAAGCACGAGATCGACGCGCTGCGCGGCGAGATCGCCACGCTGATGCAGGCCGCCGTGCAGGCCGGCAGCGAGGTGCTGGCCGAGGCCACCGACAACGTGGTGGTCAGCGGCGAACGCAACCTGCTGACGGTGCAGGACTTCGGCAACGACATGAGCAGCCTGCGCCGGCTGTTTGACGTGTTCGAGCAGAAGACCGAGCTGATGCGCCTGCTGGACGTGAGCAGCCGCGCCGAAGGCGTGCGCATCTACATCGGCGGCGAGAGTCACGTGGTGCCCTTCGAGGAACTGAGCGTGGTGACCGCGCCTTACGAAGTGGACGGCCGCGTGGTGGGCACGCTGGGCGTGATCGGCCCCACGCGCATGGCCTACGACCGCATGATCCAGATCGTCGACATCACCTCGCGGCTGGTGGGCAACGCGCTGTCGACGAAGTAGGCGCAGCCCGGGCCTGACGCAAGGCCGGCACCTAGAATGCGGAGCCTGGTAGCAAGGGGCCGTTAGCTCAGTTGGTCAGAGCAGAGGACTCATAATCCTTTGGTCGTTGGTTCAAGTCCAACACGGCCTACCAGTCCAAAATCGCTGGCGTGTAGGGCCAAATCTCAGGATGCTGCTGTCGAAAGCACCTCAAGCATCTCAGCCACCACCTCGAAGCTGTCGTCGCCTTCCTCGGCTCTGATCTCTATAGGTTGGAAGTCTGGCTGACGAGAGTCAGGCTTCAGCACGATGCGTGTGTGCCGCCAACCGCCGTCTTCCTCTACCACTTTCTCGCTGCTGTAGACCTTGATGGTGTACTGGCCGCCGGTCTCGGGGTCCGCGATGCTTCGGTGCTGAACCACGACCACCTTGCCCTCTCGCGTGCCGGCCGGTCGCGCCCGGAACAGACACCACGCGCCATTGGGGATGCGCCGATTCATCGATTCGCCGATGACCTGGGCTACGAACATGCCAGGCTTGGCGCTGATCCTGTCGGGCAGCGCTACCCAGTCTTCCGCACCAGCTTCCAAAGCCTGGGGGTCTGAGAAGTGGCCGGCAGCAAACCGCAACTCGATGACCGGCACTGCAGGTCTACCGTCCAAACGTTCCTGCCGCGACACACGCTGAAAAGGAATGACCCGTGCAGCCGCTTTAGCTGCTGGCTGAGTCGTGATCGGGGCAGAGGCCGCAGGCGCAGTGCTCAGCCGTGAGCGCAGGTAGTCGGCCAGCGGCTTGTCGGTGCAGTACACATAGCAGCCCTTCATGCCCCGGGTCATCAGGGTCCGGTAAGTGTTTTTGACGATTGCCTCTGCAAGAGCCTCGGCCTTCTGTGGGTCTTCTTTCGCCATGGCCTTGAGCCCTTTGACGGACTGGTCCGAAGCAGCGCGCCGGCTGGCGTCCACCACGAGCCGCCCGTCGCGGAACTGCAGGTCGGGGCCGATGATGACGCCGACATGGTCGAGTTCCAGGCCCTGGCAGGTGTGAATGCAACCCACCTGATCCACCGACCCCGGTGTGACGATCCACAAGCTGCCGTCCTGATCCAGATTCCAGCGACGCCGGTACCCGAACTCGGGCATCTCGATATCCCACGCCTGGGGATTCTTCTTGCTAGGCCAGGCCCAGCAATAGCCGGCCACCACGCGAGACCTGTCGTTGGCGGCATTCTTCAAAGCCACCAAGTCATGCAGTTCGGCGGGGCTGTCCAGCACGCGGAAGTCGTAGTCGCCCGTGTCTAGCAACGTGTTGGCTGTTTCTCGCACCCCCAGCGTGTGGTCCAGCCAGGAGAGATAGCCGTCCGAGCCGTTGCACCTGAACTGCGACGCCAGATCGAGTTCCGTGATCTCCGCGCCCAAGGCCAGCGCTTGACGCTTCAACTCGTCGGAATGACCGATGTCCAGCAGTGTGACGCGCTGGGCATCGTCGACGAAGAAGGCTGTGCACCGAGCAGCTCGGATCAGTTCACGCACTTGGTTGTCGCCCAGGTTGCGGTACAGACCACTCTTTTCGTTCAGCCGGTGTGCTTCATCGACGATCAGCGTGTCGTATGCGTCAGGCTCGTGTTCGACAAAGGCACCCGAACCGCTGAACAGGTGGCTGATGCGCGATTTGGTGAACGCGCCTGTCAACTTGGCTTCGTAGACCGCGCGCGGCGCCGCGTTCTTCGACACGTAACGTGCGTTGCGCTGGCGTGCCAGCAGCGCGCCCAGAAGGTTGATGGCAACCACTGATTTGCCGGTGCCTGGCCCGCCCTTGATGATCACGACCTGCTTCTTCTGTGCAGCACGTGCATCGGCCGCGAGGATGGACTCGAAAACCAGTTTCTGGTCATCGATCAGCACGAACTCCCGCCGCCCTTGTAGCAGACCTGTCACGCTGTCTGCCAGCAGCTTGGAGGGACGGATGCGTCCGTTCTCGATCGCATACAACGCGTTCTTGCGGTCACCGTGGCGCACGTGCTGCCGAATGAAGGCCTGCAGCTTGGCCCTTTCACGGGCCAGGAACAAGGGCGCCCGCTCCATGTGGGTGCGGTAGTGGGGGTGATCGATCTCGCCGTCGCGCGGATGGTTATGCAGGTAGGCACAAGGCTGCATCGTCATCTCGCGTTCCTGCACCCCCACGTTAAAGTCCTGCAGGTAGGCGGCGTAGGACCATGCTTGGTATGAAGGATGGGTGCCTTCGCGTTCACCGCTGCGGCCGCCTCGCCGCGCCCAGACGATGGCGTCCTTCTCGCTTCGGCGCGATGCCGACCATTGCTTCAACTCGACGATGACGACCTGGGTGCGCGCCATCGCGTCCTCGCCAGTGATCACAAAGTCGATGCGTTTCGAGCTTTGCGGCAACTGGTACTCGATGGCCACGCCGGCGTCAGCGGGTATTTCCTCGTCGCTGAGCACTTTGGCCATCTCCAGCAGCGAGTGTTTCCAGGCCTGCATCTCTGCGGTGCCCACCCCGTGACCCGTGGCGTGCCGGTACTGACGCGACACGACGTCTTCGATGTCTTCGCGCAGGGCGTGGTGCAGGAACTCGACCTTGCTGGCCTGGTAGATGATCACGGTGCGGAGCCTCAGAGTTGGTCGTACTTCTTGCTGGTTCCGCGCGACTTTTCTACGGGATAGCGCTGCGCGTTCGCCACCAGCTTGGCCCGTGCAGCGGCCACCGGGTCGATGCCCAGAGCCGTTGCCAGTTGAACCAGGTACAGGAGCACGTCGGCCACCTCTGCAGACACGGCCTCGTGTTTATCAGGGGGCAGCATGCGGCTTTGCTCTTCCGTCAGCCACTGGAAATGCTCAAGCAGTTCGCCGGCTTCCACCACCAGCGCCGACGCGAGGTTCTTCGGTGAATGGAAGGGGTGCCAGTCCCGCTCCTTGGCGAAGTGGTCGAGTTGCTGGGCGAGATCGTTCAGGGTGTCGGGCATGGCGCTGCTTGCATGTTGGAGGTGTCCAAGGGGGGGCCGGCGGATCAGGCAGGCATTGCAGCCAGCTTCTGCCCGAACGCCCCATCGCCACTCACGGTCACGATCAGCCGTTCAGTGGCCCTCGTGGCCGCCACGTAGAACAGCCGGGCCTCTTCTCTCACGTCTTCACCAGCCAGCGGCAGCGCACCCACGCCGGGTATCGCCACCAGCGGAAACTCCAGGCCCTTGCTGACTTTCATGGTCATCACGCGGATGGCGTCCTCGCCCGGTCTGAAATCGCCTGAGCGTTTGCGCACCTGGTGCGGCAGGCGCAGCTTGGCCAGGGCCCGCGCGCAGGTGTCCATCACCGCGTAGTCGCGGCAGAGCACGGCCATGTCACCCCAGGCCAAGCCGCCGCCCTGGTGGGCATCGGCCAGCAGTTCAGCAATGCGCGTTGCCTCATCGCGCAGGCTGGGCAGGCGCACCACAAGCGGCGCTGGACCTTCCCGGCCGTAGCTGATGGGGCGCACGATGGGCACACCGTCGTCATCACGGTCTTCCGGCGACAGCAGGTCGGCGGCAATCAGGCTGGCCGTTTGCAGGATCTGCTTGGTGTTGCGGTAGTTGATCTTGAGGATGGTGGTGCGGCCCTGCGCCTGGATGCCCACGCTCTTGAAGCTGAACTGCTTCTTGCGGCTGCGTTCATAGAGGCTCTGAGCGTCGTCGTAGAGCACCAGCAGGCTGTTGGTGGCCGGGTCCACCATCTGTGTGGCGAGCTTCAGCCACTCGGGGCGGAAATCGTGGCCCTCGTCGATCAGCACGGCCTGGTATTGGCCTGATGGAATCTGCCGCCGGTCGACGGCACGGATCACGCCTTCCACCATTTCGTCGAACATCGCAGGGCCTTGCTCGGGCACGGCCTGCCCAAAGGCCTTCAGCTGCTGCCGGCACCACTTGTGGAAGTTGCGCGCATGCACGGCGGCACTCAGGCCCTTGGCATGGAACAGGGCCTCCAGCTTCACGGCCAGGGGTTCGTTGAAGCACAGCACCAGGATGGGCTTGCTGGTCTCGGTGTGGGCCTTGGCGAGGTATTGCGCGCGGTAGGCCAGGATCATGGTCTTGCCCGACCCCGCCACGCCATGGATGACGCGGTGGCCGTCGCCCAGGCTGCGCGCAAGCTGCTCTTGTTGCAGGTCCATCACCTGCATCACATCCGGGGGCTCCGCGTCAGGGGCGGTTTCCGCGAACAGGCTGCCCTGCTGGGGAACGCGCACGTCAGGGAACATGGTCCAGCGCACACGGTCCAGCTGCGGCAGGCTCAGCACGCTGCCAAAGGCATGCGGGAACATGTGCCACAGGCGCTGTTGAAAGGCTTCGGCGTCTTCGCTCTCCAGCATCTCGTCGGCGCAGATCACCAGGTGGGGTTCTATGGCCTGATCCAGGCCTGCGGCCTCGAACTGCTTGCGTGTGATGCGGGTGAACACAACACCGTGGCCCCAGGGGAAGCACAGCTTGCCGGTGTGGGGCCCCGAGGTCTGGATCAATTGCCGGTCGCGCTCCAGCGCATTCACCACCTGGATGGCGCAGTGCCGGGCCTGCGCCAGGGGGTTGATGACGACCTTGGGCTGGCCGTCGGGCGCAATCTCCCAGTACTGCTTGGTGGCCCGCTGCACGGTGTCCAGCCGCCAGTCTTTGGTTTCCAGGATCAGCAGCCCGCGGCGCGGGTGCAGGAGTGTGAAGTCGGGGTGCGATTGTTTCGGGCCGACGGGCACGTCGTACCACAGCAGGTAATCGTCATCGAGCTTCTGTTCCAGGCGTTCGGCCAGGCGCCGCTCGCCAGAAGTCATGCGGGGCACGCAAGTGCCCAGCGCTGGTACCAAGGTCGCCACGTGTCATCTCCCGATTGCGGCTGCGGCACTTCTGTTGATTGAGCGCCTGTGCGCAGTCTACGGGTCTGCGCTTGGAATGCGGACGAGCTCAGCCGCCGCTGACGAACCACACCTTCTTGATGCCTTCGGGGGCCACCTCGTAGATGGCCGCCACCTCCATCGGCTCGGCCTGCACGCCGTGCACCCTTTCGTGGTCGATGACCTTGTTGCCGAAGGCCATGCGGTTGACGAGTTCGGCGTGCAAGCCAGGCAACTGGAAGCGGTGCTCGCGGTAGTGCGCGGCGAAGGCCTCGCGGCCCACCAGCACGGGTTCGGGGTTCGGCAGGCGCCACACCACCACGTCTTCGGCGTACTCGGCCACAAAGGCCGCCAGGTCGCGGGCGTTGTAGGCGTCCAGCTGGCGCTGGGCGAAGGCAGCGGGGGCCAAGGGGTCCAGGCCGTCAGCAGGGCGGGGCGTCGGGTTCATGTGGGTTTCCGGGGCAGTGGCGCGTGCCCCGCAGTGTGGCCCAGGGCGGCGCCCTGCAGCGCTGGCCACCTCGCAGCACAATGCGCCGCATGAGCACCGCCGACACTGGATCCACGAACCCGGCCCCCGCCGTTCCGCCCTCGCAGCCCGCCGGCTATCAGCCGCCCAAGGTGTGGGCACCGCCCGCTGCCAACGGCGGCCGTTTCGCCAGCATCAACCGCCCCGTGGCCGGCGCCACGCACGAGCAGGCCCTGCCCGTGGGCCGCCATCCACTGCAGCTGTACTCGCTGGCCACGCCCAACGGCGTGAAGGTCACGGTGATGCTGGAAGAGCTGCTGGCGCTGGGCCACAGCGGCGCCGAGTACGACGCGTGGCTCATCCGTATCCAGGAAGGGCAGCAGTTCGGCAGCGGCTTCGTCGGCGCGAACCCGAACTCCAAGATCCCGGCGTTGGTCGACCACAGCGGGCCTGTGCCGGTGCGTGTGTTCGAGTCGGGCGCCATCCTCATGCACCTGGCCGAGAAGTTCGGCGCCTTTGTGCCCACCGAGCCGGCGGCGCGCGCCGAGTGCTTGTCGTGGCTGTTCTGGCAGATGGGCAGCGCGCCTTTCCTGGGCGGTGGCTTCGGGCACTTCTATGCCTACGCGCCTTTCAAGATCGAGTACGCCATCGACCGCTACGCGATGGAAACCAAACGCCAGATGGACGTGCTCGACCGCCGCCTGGCCGAGACCGCGTTTGTCGCCGGCAACGAGTACACCATCGCCGATATGGCCATCTGGCCCTGGTACGGCGCGCTCTCGCAGGGCCTGCTGTACGAGGCCGGCGAGTTCCTGCAGGTGCAGCAGTACACCCACGTGCGGCGCTGGGCCGAGCAGTTGGCGCAGCGGCCGGCCGTGCAGCGCGGGCGCATGGTCAACCGCGCCTGGGGCGAGCCCGCCAGCCAGCTGCACGAGCGCCACGACGCCAGCGATTTCGAACTGCGCACGCAAGACAAGCTGGCGCCTGCCGCCTGAACCCCGGGCCCGCCGATGACGACCTTCCCCCGCCCCCTGCTCTACGACTGCGCCACCGCGCCCAGCCCGCGGCGCGCCCGCATCCTGCTGGCCGAGAAGGGCGTGGCGCACGACACCGTGCAGGTCGACTTGCGCAACGGTGAACAGCTGAGCGAGGCCTACCGTCAGATCAACCCGCTGTGCACCGTGCCGGCGCTGCGCACCGAAGAAGACGCGCTGCTGACCGACAACGCGGCGATCGCCGCCTATGCCGAGGCACGTTATCCCGAGCGGCCGTTGCTGGGCCGCACGCCGCTGGAGAAGGCCGAGATCGCCAGCTGGCAATGGCGCGTGGAGTTCGACGGGCTGATGGCCGTGGCCGAGGCCTTCCGCAACACCAGCCCGGCGATGGCCGGCCGCGCATTGCCGGGGCCGGTGCACCACGCGCAGATTCCGGCGCTGGGTGAGCGGGGCCTGCTGCGGGTGCAGCAGTTCTTCGAGCTGCTGAACGAGCGGCTGCGCGGGCGTGAGTTCATCGCCGGCGAGGGTTTCAGCATCGTGGACATCACCGCCTTGGTGGTGGTGGACTTCGCGCGGGTGGTCAAGCTCAAGCCCAGTGAAGCGCAGCCCGAGCTGCTGCGTTGGCGCGCCGCGATGGCGCAGCGCCCGGCCACGGCCGCCTAGCGTTGAAGCGCCGCCGTGCCGGCGCTCAGGCGGCGGTGGCGGGTGTGGCAGCGGGCAGCAGCACCTGCACCGTGGTGCCGGTGCCTTCGGTGCTTTGGAGCGAGATCTCCCCGCCCATCTGTTGCAGCAGCCAGCGGCACAAGACGAGGCCTAGGCCCACGCCTTCCGCCGGGGCCTCGCCTGGCGCGCGCGTGGCCGGCCGGCCCACGCGGTTGAAGGGCTCGAAGAGGTGCGGCATCTGCACCGATGGAATGCCCAGGCCGGTGTCCTGCACGCGCAGCCGCCAGCGGGGCACCTCACCGGGTTCGGGTTCGACCGTCAGCCGCACGCTGCCGCCGGGCCGGTTGAACTTCAGCGCGTTGCCCAGCAACTGGCCCAGCACCTGCTGCAGCCGCTGGGCGTCGGCCCACACCTGCGCTTCTGCCGGCAGCGGGCCGGTGTGCACGGCCACGCCACGCTCTGCCGCCAGCGCCGCATGCGCCTGGCAGGCCGCCGTCCAGGCCTCGGCCACGGGCACGGCCGCCATCTGCAGGGCGAGCTGGCCGTTCTCGGCGCGGGTGAGGTCGAGCACGTCGTTCACCATCGCCAGCAGCTGCCAGCCGGCTTGTTCGATGAGGCCGAGATGGCGGCGCTGCGTGGCCAGGTCGGCCGTGCCCAGCTGGTTGCGCAACAGCTGGGCAAAGCCGATCACGGCGTTCAAGGGCGTGCGCAGTTCGTGACTCATGCGCGAGAGGAACTCGTCCTTGACCCGCTGCGCGGCCACCGTGCGCACGTGCTCGGCGCGCAGGGCTTCGAGCTCGCGCCGGTCGGTGAGGTCGGTGAGGGTGCCCACCACGCGCAGGGCGCGGCCGCTGGCGTCGCGCACGGCCACCCGCCCGCGTGACAGCACCCAGCGGTAATGGCCCGAGGCCGTGCGCAGCCTGAACTCGGCGCTGTAGGCCGGCGTGTGGCCGTGCAGGTGGGCGTCGAGCGCGGCCTTCATGGGCTCGAGGTCTTCGGGGTGTACGCGCGCACGCCAGACGCTGGTGCTGTCGGGCGTGTCGTCGCCGCTGTAGCCGAGCGTCAGCTTCCACTCGGGGGAGTAGTGCACCAGGTGGGCAACGGGGTCCAGGTCCCAGACGCCGAAGGCGGCGTTCTGCAGGGCCAGCCCCCAGCGCTGCTCAAGCGCCTTCAGGTCGTTTTGCATGCAAGGTTGGGCCCAAGCCCCGGGGCTTGTGGCCGAGTGGACGGGTGCCAGGGCGGGCTTGGTCAGCTTGCAGTATCGGCCGCGCGCGGCGCAAATCAAGAGTTCTCCTCAGCTTGGCGTGCCAGGGCGTGCCAGGGCTGGCCGGGGCAGAGCCCTGCGCCCCGTTCGGGTGCGGGTAAGCCCTAGTCTTGGGCGGGCCGTGCGTCCTTAATATTCGTTTAGCTGCATATTTAGATTTAAAGCCCCGTCTGCGCCTGCCTCCCGCCGTGCGGGCTGCCCTCACCCAGTGCAAGGATCTGCCGCCGTGAACTTCCAGGACCAGCGCTCCGGGCGCCTGCTGAAAGCCCCCGAGAACTTCATCGATCCTGCGGGCGTGCGTGCCGTCTTCCGCGAGGGCAAGGCCGGCCGCCGCGATTTCGTGCGCGGGGCTTTCGCCGCGGCTGTGGCCGGGGCGGCCGCCCCGGCGGCGCTGGCGCAGGCCAACCCGGTGCCGGCCACGGGCGGCGACCCGAACATCCTGGAACTGCCGGCACACACCCGCGGCCTTGGCCAGCCGGTGGTGACCGACGGCTACGGCAAGCCCTCGCAGTACGAGGCCAACGTGCAGCGCCGCCAGAGCCCGGGCCTGACGCAAACCACCCAGGCCAGCGTGAGCTTCGCGCCGCTGCAGAGCCTGTTCGGCATCGTCACGCCCAGCGGCCTGCACTTCGAGCGCCACCACCAGGGCTGGTGGGACATCGACCCCAGCAAGCACCGCCTGATGCTCAACGGCAGCGACGAGAAGATGCTCAAGCGGCCGATGGTCTTCACCGTCGACGAACTGATGCGCCTGCCCTCGGTGAGCCGCTTCCACTTCATCGAATGCGGCGCTAACACCGGCATGGAGTGGGGCAACGTGGCCGTGCCCACCTGCCAGTACACGCACGGCATGATCAGCTGCAGCGAGTTCACTGGCGTGCCGCTCAAGCTGCTGCTGGACATGGCCGGCGCTGACTACAAGCGCGGCCGCTTCCTGCTGGCCGAAGGCGCCGACGGCAGCAGCATGACGCGTACCCTCCCCATGGAGCTGGTGGAAAGCGGCGAGGTCTTCGTGGCCTACGGCCAGAACGGCGAGATGCTGCGCCCCGAGAACGGCTACCCGCTGCGCCTGGTGGTGCCCGGCGTGCAGGGCGTGAGCTGGGTGAAGTACCTGCGCCGCATCGAGGTGGGCGACCAGCCCTACGGCGCGAAAGACGAGGTGATGCACTACATCGACCTCATGCCCGATGGCCGCCACCGCCAGTACACCAGCACGCAGGAAGTGAAGAGCGTGGTCACCACGCCCTCCGGCGGCCAGGTGCTGCTGGACCGCGGCTACTACCAGGTCAGCGGCCTGGCCTGGAGCGGGCGCGGCAAGGTCAAGCGGGTGGATGTGTCGGTGGACGGCGGCCGCAACTGGAAAACGGCGCGCCTTCAGGGCCCGGTGATGGACAAGTGCCTGACGCGCTTCACGCTCGACTGGGCCTGGGACGGCAAGCCCGCCATCGTGCAAAGCCGTGCGATGGACGACACCGGCCACGTGCAGCCCACCTACCGCGAGCTGCGGGCGGTGCGCGGCTCACGTTCGATCTATCACAACAACGCGATCCAGAGCTGGCTCGTGCAGGAAAGCGGCGAGGTGAAGAATGTCCAGCTCTCTTGAGATCCGGCCCGTGCGCCGCTTCGGCGCGGCGGCTTCCATGCTGGCGACAGCGCTGACGCTGTTCGCCAGCACCCAGGCCGTGGCGCAGGCCTACCCGGGCGTGGGCCGCACCGCCACCGCCAGTGAAGTGGCGGCCTGGGACATCGACGTGCGGCCCGACTTCAAGGGCCTGCCCAAGGGCTCGGGCTCGGTGGCCAAGGGCATGGACGTGTGGGAGGGCAAGTGCGCCTCTTGCCACGGCATCTTCGGCGAGAGCAACGAGGTCTTCTCGCCGCTGGTGGGCGGCACCACGGCGCAGGACATCAAGACCGGCCGCGTGGCCCGCCTGCTCGACCCCAGCTTTCCAGGGCGCACCACGTTGATGAAGGTGTCCAGCGTCTCCACGCTGTGGGACTACATCAACCGCGCCATGCCCTGGAACGCGCCCAAGTCGCTGAGCACCGAAGAGGTGTACGCCGTGACGGCCTACCTGCTCAACATGGGCGGCGTGCTGCCCGACAGCTTCGTGCTGAGTGACCGCAACATCGCCGAGGTGCAGGCCCGCCTGCCCAACCGCAATGGCATGCGTACCGACCACGGCTTGTGGCCGGGCAAGAGCCTGGGCAATGGGGGCAAGCCCGACGTGCGTCCGGTGGCCTGCATGAACAACTGCGCGGCCGAACCCCAGGTGGCCTCCTTCCTGCCCGACTTTGCGCGCAACAACCACGGCAACCTCGCCGAGCAGCAGCGCCCCGTGGGCCCGCAGCGCGGGGCCGACACCACCCGGCCGGCCCCCACCAGCGCCGCAGCTGCCGTGGCAGC
>VYLK01000063.1_pt1 | contig 41594 bp, 31 predicted proteins | sample 5114321 | NCBI WGS metagenome assembly VYLK01 (sample SAMN12291792, study PRJNA351875) | freshwater metagenome | isolation source: freshwater lake | place: USA: Michigan, MSU2 Lake | collected 2011-08-16
CGCTATCGACCTTGGCCGATCACGTGGGAGCGTGCGCCTTTACGCTAAAGCCCATGGCCGATCTGATCGAGGCCCACGTATTGGCAGCTAGCCGTATCCATGCCGACGACACCACAGTGCCCATTCTGGCCGAGGGCAAGACCATAACCGGGCGACTATGGACCTATGTGCGCGATGATAAGCCCTTTGGTGGCGATTCTGAGATAGGAACAGGCCCTCCCGCCGTCTTCTTCAAGTTCAGCCAAGACCGATCCGGCGATCATCCCCGTGGGCACCTCAAGCACAAGGGCAATGCGATCCTTCAGGCGGATGCCTTTGCGGGCTATAATCACCTCTATGAACCAGAGCGGTTACCAGGACCCCTCATCGAGGTTGCCTGCTGGGCACATGCGCGGCGCAAATTCTTCGAGCTTGTCGCCTTACCCAAGACCGGTAAAGCAGGACCGACCGTGAAGGCAGCAGCACCCTTGGCGCACGAGACCATCAAGCGCATGGACGCTATCTTCGCCATCGAACGCACCATTAATGGAGCCAGCGCGCAGGAACGTCTGGCGGTCCGCACGGCACAGTCTGTTGACCTCGTCACAGACCTGCTTGACTGGATGGACAAGCACCGCGCCACACTCTCGCGCCATGCACCCGTGGCCAAGGCCATGGATTACATGCTCAAACGCAAAGCCGCATTCACCGTGTTCTTGCGCGATGGCCGGGCCTGCATGACCAATAATGCCGCCGAACGCGCGCTGCGCCCCGTCGCCCTTGGCCGAAAAGCATGGCTGTTTGCCGGATCGGTCGCAGGGGGCGAACGTGCCGCCCTCATCTATACCCTCATCCAATCCGCTAAACTCAACAATATCGACCCACAAGCCTATCTCGCCACCCTCCTAACCCTCATGCCCGGATGGCCCAATAAGCGCCTCCAGGAACTCCTGCCCTGGAACTGCAGATCCAACATAGAGGCCCAAACCTAAGCCCTGTGGTACTCGGCGTAGGGGTACCTATCGGTGGCCTCGCCGTAGGTTGTGAAAATTGGCTGTTGGCAGCATCCGACACTGGCTAGCAACACGCTGCCGCAATCTACTCGCTCATCGAAACCGAGATGCTCAATGCTATCGACCCCGAAACCTAGCTAGCCGACATCATTCCCAGCATTGACGACCATCCCAGCAAAGGCCTCCGCCCGCGGCTGCCGCGGGACTGGAGGTCCATAACCGTCGGAACAACTGCCCGAGGGCACAAGAGGGGATGGGCGGGGCACCTACCCCGCAAATGTCCTCTCATTAACAGGGTTCAAGAGCCTGAAATTTGTTCACATGAACTAGATCGCTTGACGGTCGAGTTGTGCGGCCTGTAGGCGAACCAGATCGGTTAGGTCAGAAACCATAATATCGCGTGCTTCAAGTTCGGCACTCATCGCCCCAATGCTCTTTCTAAAGTCCTCGTTTTGAAGCAGCAAAGTTTGATACTGTTGTGGCGGAACATGCGCGGAATAATTGTTTTTAAGCTCGAGCAGCTCATTCTGTGCAAACAAATCCATTTCTTGGATTTTGCTTCTGAGGGTATCAACTTCGTCTGTGAGAGCTTTGTTCCGCGCTTGGGTCTCTCCCAAATCACGCTGTGCTTGCGTCAAGACTACTTCACGGTCACTTAATATTGTAAGCTCTCTTCTTAGCTCCCTGATCTGGTTATCCAGCTCGTAACAAACTGACTGGATCGAAGCTCTTGCCTGTATTTCAGCCTCGAGAGCCCTACTGAGGTCGTTAACTTTGTCTTCGGCAGTCTGCCACTCTAACGTGATTAAGTTCTGATCTTGAAGCAGTTTTTCCACTTCAGCCTCAAGAGCCCTATTGAGGTCGTTAACTTTGTCTTCAGCTGTTTTCCGTTGTAAATCGATCTCGTCATGATCCTGAAGCAGTTTCTCCAATTCTGCATCGAACCTAGCCTTTACACTTTCGAGCTCCGCTTCCTTTTGCTGTAGTGTTTCATCCAGCTCTGAGCAAATTGACTGGATCGAAGCTTTTGCCTGTATTTCAGCCTCAAGAGCCCTATTAAGGTTTGCAACTTTGTCTTCAGCCGCTCGCCCGAGAAGAGTGATTCGGGTCTGGTCTTCCATCAATCTTTTGACTTCAAAATCGAAACCGGCCTTTGCTGCTTCGAGCTCCGCCTCTTTTTGCTGAAGTGCTTCACTCAGCTCTTTTCGAGCTTGGAGAAACAAAGTTTCCTGCTCTTGCATTTCAACCAGTTTAACTCCCAGTTGTTCGATCTGGCCGGCTTGCGCACTGGCGAGCATTTGCGCGGCGATTGCTTCTTGTGCTATTGTGCTGTTTGCTTCTCCGAGGCTTTCAGTAAGACGCTCAGTTCTCGCATGAAGGTCCGCCTTTTCTGCCTCTTTGCTTGCTTCGTTCTCCTTGGCTAACAATAGCTGGGACGTCAGCTCCAGCAGGGACTGCTGGAGTTGCACGTTCTGAGCATACAGATTTTCCTTCTCGAGCTGGACACGTTCCAATTCGATATCCGAGTCGCTCTTAGCAATACTGGCTTGAGTCAATTGATATGAGAATTTTGAGAGCTCACCTGCTTGGTTTAATAGCTTCTCTTCGAGTGCGACCAATTCTTCGCTTCGCTTCCGACCTTCGTCCACCGCGCGGCGAATAGATTTGTTCGCTTGGAACAGCAGGCTTCTCAGGCTTTCATATTCCCTAGCCGGTGTTTCGCATGAGATGAACTCCACCGCCTGACGTGTCAGTTCTCCATAGGTTTCTGGTGAAAGCTGGCCAAGTGCCGATTGTAAAAATGTCCGAACAAAGTTTCTGAGCTCATTGCGAAGACTTTGCCAAGCCCAGTAGGCAAAGTGCGCATTCGCGACCCCCTTAGCATTGTCTGCCTCGACCTCGATCTCAAAATAGGGGCGTGAACTTTCACGATCTTCAGCAACTACAAGCTGGCTTCGGAAGTTCATCGCCTGTGCTCTCATCAGCAGCGGCAATCGAGGCGGTGCACGATGAAGTCTCGGTAGAACACAATAAAGGTTGAAATCCTGCGGGTCTAATTGCTGTCCGTCCGACGCTGCCTTTGCGCGTCTCTTGCTTTTGAAGCGGGGCGAGAACCCATAAACATCGTAGCCAATTTGGCTTAGATAGAGGGCAATTTCATCGTGCGAATTAGGCGATTCCGGGGATACGAACAGTCGAGGCTGTGCGTCTTCGATGAGGCGCTGCATGCCCTTTAACGCCGCCAGTTCTAAACCCATTGGCCCAATGCGGATCAATTGAGGGGATTTCTGGTCGCCCAATTGATCGAGCGGCATGGCGATGCACTGCCCAGAACCAGACAGGTCATCAATCCCGTTTCTGGGATCAAGATCGTTATTGTTGAGATCAAACCGATTATAACGCCTTAATCCAAACTGATCTGAGGCGACAATTGGAAGGAAATGAGCACAGGCATCGAGGCCATGGTCTGTTAGGTTTAAATGGGCCAGAAACAGCTGAAAAATGTCGTGCTCAAAGCACATTACCATGCCCTTTGGGCCAACAGCTTTTGCAAACGCTAAACTATGCAAACCAGATCGGCATCCAACATCATAGACGGTGTCACCTGGCTGTAGGCCGCTTAGCATTAGTGATAATGCACTGTCGCCTTGGGTATCTTGATCAAGACTTTCATCACAACGCTGGCTGTCGCTGAGGTAAAAGCGCATCATCCCAACTTCAGTTTCAACGACCTCGGTGCGGCTTAGCAGCGCTTGCAAGTCATGGGAGGGCTTGGACGGCTTGGTCCTTGGCATGATGAGTATCCTAACTCTTTTTGGTCAGTCCAGTGCGATACGACTAAGTGCTGTCGATCAAAGCGAAATCCCATAACGAAGATACTGCTCCACCACAGGCATATCCAATCGCAACTTTTCCCCGTACAGCCGTGCGTAACGTTCAGGCGAAAAGAGAGCATTTGGGCTATAGCCTTTGAAAAGGCCAATCTTCAGGAAGTGTTCAAATGCTGCCATCTTTGCGATTTTGACCTCTGGATAAGTCAGCCTGTAGAATTCAGGATCAAAAAGTGGATGCGGTCGCCGATCTTCCTTCATGCCATATTGCAGGAAGTGAATGTAGGGTGGTAGGTTTGATTTCACGACGTCTGGGTAGGTGGCGACATAAAAACGGGAATCGAACAACGGATGAGGCTGTCGTCCTTCAGCTAGGCCGTAACGAAGGAAATGGACAAACGCTGACGTTCCTGATTGCTTCACATCCGAATATCGTTCTGCATAAAACTCAGGGTCGAACAGAGCATTTGGCTGGTAGTCTGCCTGCATTCCGACTTTAATGAAATGCTCAAAACTCGACAGGCCACTCAATTCCACTTCCCGATAGGCCTTGGTGTAGAAATGGCAATCAAACAGAGGCGTTGGACTGCGTCCCTCTGTCATGCCAAATTCCATGAAGTGCTGGTAAGCATTGACGCCGGCAGCCTGTAAGTCTGGATTTTGCTCAAAGTAGTAGGCGGGGTCGAACAGGACGTTGCCCTTTCGTCCTTCCTTCATGCCAGACACAAAAAAATGCTTTAGCGGTCCTTGTTTTGAGCCTTTCAAATCCGGATAGGTATTAAGATAGAATTCGCGCTCAAAGAACCAATTTGGTTGGCGGTTTTCTTTCATGCCGCGCGTCAACAGGTGCCAAAATGCTGGAACGCCCGCTGCAGCCACGTCCGGGTTTTGTTCAAGATAGAATTGGCTGTCGAATAGCGGTGATGGGGAGTGATTATCTAAAATCCCAACAGTGGCAAAGTGGTGGAGCGGTTGTGCCGCGCTTTGCCCGGTTAACCCATAGTGGTTTATGTACCAATCATGTGAGAACCAGCTTCCGATAGTTCGTGTCAGCCAAAGCCTCTTCAACTTGTTCATTCGAAACCGGTTTGACCGCTCGAACTTAGGAGCTTCTGGAAGTGCTGGTATCCCGTTCGGGCGGATGGTTCGTGGCGAGAGTGAACCCAAGCTAATTGCTGGCTTAGCGAAAGCTGCTCTGGGAGTTTCAGCCTCGGCTACGGCCTTGGTCAAAGTGGCTGTAAACCCACTATCATCTTGTTTTTCAAAAGCTAATTCTTTTCTAACGGCGTCCAACGTGGAAGACTCTCGATCCACGGGCGAGTCTAGTTTGCCCGGCTCCACCTCTTGCTGTTTCAGCAACATTTGTTGCTCGGCTCGCACGTTGTTCAGTGTTTCTGCCAGTGCAAGGTTCTCCGCTTCCGCGGCGGCTAGGTTTTTCAAAGCTTCAGCCAATTGGCTATCTGCAGCCGAGGTATCGTTTTGAAGATGGACCCTAACGCGCCGAAGGTCTGTGATTTGAGCGTCTAGGTCCCGAATATGTTGGTATGCCCTCAACATTCGTTGCTCTAAGAGGCGCGCATAGTCAGAATCGACCATTTTGGCGGGGCCTGTTGCTGGTTGTGCGGCCTGCAATCTGTCAGGTTTGGCCTCAGATAGTTTCAACTTCAATTCAAACACTTGTTGACGAAGTGTGGCAGTGTCACGCGTACTCGCGCGTTCCTGCGCGCGAATAATCTGGAGATCTTCAAGAGCTGTATTGCAGCCTTCAGTTTGAGCTGCAACGTTCCTGTTGAAGATTGCGTCGCAGTAGTCCGAGATTTCTTGTGCTGTCCGAGTTTGATTGAACTTTGTGATTTCGCTGCGACCCTTCTCGATTACAGCGCGGCGTAATACGGGATCTTTAAGCTCGACCAATTTTGTAACCAATGAAACCGGATTGTTGATGTCAAAATAAACACCAGCTTCGCCTGCGACTTCTGGAAGCGAGCTAGTATGACCAATAATAGCGGGCGTTCCTACTGTCATCGCTTCGCCTACGGGCAGGCCAAAACCTTCCAATGTGGATGGGCAGATATAAGCAAATGCAGCCCCATAGGCTTGCCGCAATTCCAAATCATCGAGCTTCAAATGCACCCAATCATCTTGATCCAAAAAGGCCTTTCCTTCTGGCTCAAGTTCCGAACTGCCACCCACGCAAACAAGGAGAGGTCGGTCTTCTTTCTTCATGCTCCCGAGCGCCGCGAAGACGACGGTGCCATTCTTATAGCCCTCCCAGCCCATCCGCTCGCCAACAAGGAGTACAAAATCTCGAGTGATGCCATATCTTTCCTTGAATTGTTGGCATTCCTTTTCACTAACTGGGCTGAAAATTGGGTCGATTGAGCAATAGGCAATCAGTACGGATTTCGGATCAATGTGAGGATGAAACCGGCACATTTCTTTAGCGGAAAACTTAGATATTGCGATATGGCCATCGGCGAATTGTATCGCGGCGCGCTTCTGTTGCCACCAGACATCATCGAGGTTCTTACCGATGATTTCCGGGATCATGTCGTATCCATAGAAGATTGTCGGCGTTTTGGTAGGCGTTGTGTAATAGGTTGAAATGAAGATATCACCGCCGAGCAATTGGCAGGTTTCCTCTAAAAGTCGAGAGTCGCCGAGCATATCGTCGAGGTCTAATTTGGGGATTGTGTGATAGATGACCCCTTCAATTCGTGGGGCCGATCCGCCTCGATCAAGCATAACTACTCTGTCGGCGACCCCCGAAGCCACCCAGGCTGACATGAGGTTATTCCAAAGCCGAGCAATCCCCGAAGCTGCAATCTGGTGGAAGACACCGTCAACTATGATTTTGGGCTTTCTGGTGGATTTCGTACTGTGGTAATCCGCAGGTAAGGCTGCAGCTTTTGCAGATGATTGGCGAGAACTTGGTTGGTCGCGGAAATGCCAAGCATTAGTCTTCTCATCCAAGAACGCGAGGGGGGTCCAGCCAAGGCGGTCGGCTGTGTCGAACATGGTGTTGTCGCTCACCCATGCAAAATAGTCTTTCAGGAGCCCAGAACCGCCCTTATGAGCCTGAAGCGCTTGCCATTGTTCGACTGCATTCTTGTAGCCGTAATAAGACTCTTTGAATCGTGCTTGCTCAGCCGTTACGTAGGCAAAGTGATCAAAGACCAATCCCTCACGCTCAGTCTCATCATGTTTGAAGGGATTGGCGTGGCCAACATCCATGAGCGCCCCTGTATCGGGATCTGTTTTCCCCAAAACTGGAGGTTCGTGCTTTTCCCACGTCATTCCCGGGTCAAATTGCCAAACTCGCAACCACTCGTTACTCGGATTTTGTGCGTAATTATAGCGTGTGGAAATGCCTCTGGTTGGTCCCACATAATAATTGCACCAGAAGAAAGCTGCTGTTCGATCAGGCTCGTTTAGGAACATGTCACGCATACGTTCGACTTGTGCTGCCGTCCACAATTCGTCCGCATCTATTTGCCACAAAAGACAATGTTCCTTAATGAATGGGATGGGTGCGGCCACCATTTCTTGTTTGCCGTGCCAAAACACATTGTCTGGCTTGCGGTAAATCGTGACATTGTTTGGAAAGCGAGCCTTGAGATCGTCGAGATACTCAGTCGTGCCATCGTTCGAGCGGCCAAGGTGATGCAAGCTAGCGGGGATGTTTCCCCCGGCCGCCACGCTCCACGCGGTATCCTTCACCAAATCCGCAACGCCTTCGACGACGTGCCAATGCCAACTACAACGCAGCTTGGCGAGCATTTCCTCGTGATAACGGATGAAGGGCTGGCCATTGAGGACAATGGTGAAGAAATGAATGGGCAGTTGCCGCCGCTCGACATTGGCGGCCACGAAGAGGCTTGTACCGCCAGCAAATGTATCGTCACTGTAGACAAGATCATAAAGGGGAGAATTGAAGAGCTTCTCGAATACCCAACTGGCCCCAACAGCATCCTTAGCATGGGTGACCAGAATCGCCTTAGCACCCCATAATGCATCGACAAGTCCAATGCCTTCAAAGCTGCCATCATCACAGACCAAGAGGTCAATCTGATCGGGTAAAACTTCGGCTTTAATCGTATCGATTGGTCGGGGTGCTATGTCATTGTTATCGCTATCTAATGTCTTTAGGTGGTCGGTGTAGGTGGCGATATTGCGCTCAATCTCTCCCAGTCTCTGAGCCGTCTTGAAAACATCACCCAAGAGCGGTCGATCTTGGTAGGTAGACGCGCTTCCTTTCAGCCAGCGGCCGCTAAAGCTAGATGCCGGAGCGGCCTTAGATATGACGCTGACTTCGACGAGGTCTGCGGCGTTGGATTGAAGGATTTTTGCGAGGTCCAGAAAAATAGTACTGTTGGCGCGGGTAACGGCCACGACCTTCTTGACGCGCCCATCGGGCAAGCAATCATAAAGCTTCGCTGTGATTTTAGTTACCGTATCTTGCACCATTTTACTCCGCCAGATGAATTGATTTCACCCTATCAATTGCTCTTGGTGCTTAGCCTCGTCGTTCCGTTAATGTCAAATCTTGTAGGGGTATCGCTAACACAAATTTCTTTTGCGGACTTTCCGTATCTAATTGATATATTTTGTCTTTTACTTTTCGACGCAGACCGCCGGCATAACTACCCTATTGCACTGCAGATACGCCGCAGGTATTTGCGGGACCAGTGACACTCGTTCCAAGGTTTTCCCTAAATGTCCGTTTTAACTGATCAATCGAATGGTGCTCAGGATGCTATCGCTGCGGCCGTTAAGTTGTTAACTCCAGTAACGGTCACTAACCTTGAAAAAGTTCGCGTAGGCAACCCTTCTGGGGATGGCGGCTATGTGCTCTTGGATATGTTCAAAGCCATGACCCAAGCATTTTCTTACGGCATTTCTGACGATGCAACCTTTGAAGAAGACTTAGCTGATCGCGGTATGACGATCGCTATGTTTGATCATACGATTGACCAGCTTCCCAGCCACCATGAACGTTTTGTTTTTGTCAGACAGGGTCTTGCCGGCAGTATTTCAGAAGATGGGATGCTGGCACCTTTGAGCCATCAATTAAAACATCTCCCACCAAGTGAGTCGATGTTGCTTAAGGTAGACATTGAAGGTTGGGAATGGGATTGGCTAAAGTCAGAGGCAGTCTCAGCACTTTCAAAATTCTCACAGATGGCATTTGAATTGCATGATCTACAAAAGTTGGCTGACCCCGCATGGCGCGAGAATTTCTGCTCCTGCATGGGGAAGCTACTCGAAAATCATGTCATTTTCCATGTTCATGCTAACAACCATCGTGCGCCTGTGTTGATTGAAGGCATCAAAGTGGCTCCAGTATTGGAAGTCGCGCTGGTCAAGAAATCACTTGTAGAATTTTCTAGCAACTCGGAATTCTACCCAACGAGCCAAGATTTTCCAAACCTCGGGTCCCGCAACGACATTGTCCTAGACTTCGCACCTTTCGAACCTATTGGACTATCAGAGGCAAACCTCAGCGCAGGGCGAAGCCAAGCGATCAAAAGTTCGCGCCCACATCTTGACCGATTTGACTCCTTCCCGCCAATTGAAGTGTCCGGAGTTAATATTGCGGCGAAGGGAACGGCGTCACAGAGTAGTTTATCACCTTGGTCACATAGTGACACCGAGGCCCAACATGCGGTTTGCGGCATCAGGACTGGCAGACCCGCATTCCATACCACACTAGAAGATCAGCCTTGGTGGAAGCTCGAATTTGGTCAAGAAGAGAGAGTAAACGAAGTGCTCATTTTCAATCGAATTGATGGTGAGCAACAAAGAACTAGATATCTCAATGTTGACGTTACATCAGATGGTAAAAGTTGGAACACCATTTACCAGCACGACGGCAGCCTTTTTGGTGGGATTGATGGAAAGCCGCTCAGAGTAAGGATCGATCAACAGATCAAAGCCCTCAGGTTGCGCCTGCCAGGCCGGGGTTACTTTCATCTTGATCAAGTGGAAGTCTATCAAATTTAAGAGGCGAGGGCTCGTGCTGGGGTGGGAACCCTTTTCGAAACGGCGTTGAGCCCACCAAGCTCCTCGAGAAACGATCAGCTCACCACTTGGCGATCGGTGACACGTCGCCATTGGCTGCCATCGCTGAAGGCTAGGACTGGGCCTCCAATCTCGTCAGATACATAGGCAATTGTACCTGCACCAACAGCATTGGCTGCCGGTAGAGTTGCTTTTGAGGATGGATTTGTTCGGATCTGACCCGCAACATGTAAACGGGCCGTGGGGTTTATGGTACCTAGTCCGAGATTTCCGTTTGATGTGACACGAGCGCGCTCGGACAAGCCTTGACCTGAAGAAGCCGTCCATAATTCCAGCCGTGTGGGCAGCCTCCCCGCGACCGGCGGGCCATCGACAGCCCACCGCAACAGGCCCCCTTGGATATAGGAGGTGCCGTCAAAGCCGGTGATGGCTTCAGACGCTAACCCATCATTGAGCTGCACCGCGCTTAACGTTCCAATCGCGCCGCGCGCCTTCCGGAAAACCGTCTCGCAAGCTGATGCTGTATTGTCCACCCGCTCATGAATTATAGGTTCGCCGGCGCGCACAAGGTGGAGCGGGCCCTCCGGTGCGTCTGTCCATAAGCCGAGACGCTGTTTCGTCGGATCGATAAAGAGAGCAGAAGCGTAAGTTTGCCCGTTAGCCGAAACCTTCAAGTTGAACTGATTGGACCCAACCAGTCCCATCTCTGCATAGCCATTAAACCCGGACTCGAAAATCAAACTGGCCACATCGCTTTGATTAGCTTTGTTGATCTTCAGCCGGTGGTGGCTGCCTTCATGGCTTAGAAGCGTGCTATGGCCGCGCAGTGAAAGACGATTGTTCGAATCGGCACCTGTATTGATGCTCAAACGATCTGATTGCCGCACATGAATATCAACCCAACCCGCGCCATCAAAAACCACCTTCCTTCTTTCAGGTGCGATGACACCATTCCAGCCGGTCTGGGGTTGAAGGAATGTCCATCCAGTGTTCTGCCAAATTGCAATGTGGTGCGGATAGGCCTGCCATATGCCTTTTGGCTGCTCGCCAACCAAGTAACACTTGCCGGTAATTGGCTGGGCTGGTGCTGTGTCCATCGCCGCCGACCCAAACGTCAATTGGACTAGGCAATCAAGGATAGCGATACATTCATTGACCGTCACATGCTTATCTGCCTGCGACGCCACCAGGAATGGTAAGTTGAGATTAGAGCTAAGACTGGTCATGCTGATGCGCCTAGGAAAAGGGGTTACGTGGGGCACGGGCCCAGGCGCACACTATGGGGCTCCCGATTGGGTGTAAGATAAATAGCGGCAGCTCAGTCCATCCGCTGAGTTTGGGGTTTAGCTTAAATCATTAAAAATAAAGGTAAAAAACTTCCAAGCTAAACATAGCGAGCTTGCATAGGTTGCTGGATAGTTGCCCCAGTAAGGCGTTCTGCCAGCCCGGACCGGGCACAAAAGTCCCAAAGGTCCTTCCCTAAATAAGGGGCAGAACCTCATCATCATTGACCTGCCGTGCCGCAAGGCTTTGCTTGACTTCTTCGATCAATGATTTGGTGGCGGCATCCGGCTTCGACTTCGCAATGCCAAACCAATGAGAATAAAAACCAGCCTCTTGCGGCGTCAAAACATTCCGCCAGCTACCAACAGAGCCTTTGTGGATGGAATTGGTGTCCAGAATTTTCTTGTCGCCATAGCCATCAGCCGAAAGCGCCGTGCGATTAATCCCGATGGTCGGCTTCTTATGCCGCCGCTTAGTCAGATCAAACGCGCTCAGAATTTTCTGAAGTTCGCTGTTGGGATTTTCGACCAAGTCCTCATAACGCACATTCAACACGCGCGGTGAGCCTTGGTGTCTGGCCGCAAATTCCGCGATGTGGCTATGGGCCAGCAAAAAGTCAAAACTGTGCGTAATAGTGTTGGTGGCCAATCGGTTTGGGTCCAGATCGATGAAATGGCCCCATGTCGTCTTGTGAGAAGCAATAACATCAAGCGGGTTTCTATGCAGAATAAGGAAACGCGCTTTTGGGAAAATTGAAAAAAGCCAATCGGCGATCCAATGATATCTCGGGGTTTTATCAAGAAAAACAAACTTATCTTTTGGCAACATGACTTTGAAATATAGCTTTGCGAACTCCGCTAGGAGAAGATCGCGCTTTGGATCAAAGCTGTCCTTCAGTGCTCCTTGGAGGAGGCCGGCACCAAATTGATGATCAGTCCGAATTTTTCCAAACTGCTGCAGCGCAAGCATGATCCAAGGCTCAGTTGGTGCATGAATGTCCGGGTGGTTACCTAATAGATGGGCCAGCAAGGTTGACCCTGCCCGAGGTGGCGAAATCAGGAACCAAATGTCTTCTTCTTGCAATGAGGCGTCTACGGAAGATGTCATCACGCAACCATAGAATAATTGATAGACCAGAGAAAGGCCAAAAGTGCAGGTTTGAAGTTGGGGTCAGTGAGAGTAAGAACTTCCCGTTCTGAAGACGTTTTAAGTCCTGCCATTGCAGGATTAAACTACACCCTGCTCAGCAGCTACAAGGCGGCTGGCAATTTCTTCCAAACCAAGTTCTGCGCTCCATCCAAGCTCGCGATGAGCTAGGCTGGGGTCTGCATAGTTCTCTGCGATATCCGAAGCCCGGAACAAATTTGGATCGATGTCGACATGATCCCGCCAATCCAGATTGACCGCGCCAAATACGAGAGAGATGAACTCTTCCAATCGACGGCTTCTGCCTGTGGCAATCACGAAGTCTCTTGCCTCATCTTGCTGCAGCATACGCCACATGGCGTCGACATATTCTGGGGCCCACCCCCAGTCGCGAATTACACTGAGTTGTCCGAGTTTCAATCGAAGTTGCTCCCCGGATGCAATGCGTACCGCTGCTTGCACTACTTTCTGGGTAACAAATCGAGCTGGGCGAAGCGCCGATTCATGATTGAAAAGGATGCCCGAACAGGCAAATACGCCGTAAGCTTCGCGATAGTTTGCGACTTCCCAAAACGCTGCCGCTTTGGCCACACCATAAGGGCTCCGAGGCTTAAACTGACTCTGTTCAGTTGCGGGCGCACTTGATGAAGTTTCACCAAAGCATTCTCCAGAGGCCGCGTTGTAAAGCCGGAGCGGCTTGCGAAGGAAACGAATTGCCTCCAGCAGCGTCAGAGTTGCATGCGCTATGCTCTCAAGAGTCTCCACGGGTTGTTGGAACGATAAACCGACTGAACTTTGACCCGCAAGGTTATAGATTTCGTCCGGCTCAACTTCGACCAATGTCTGCAGCACACCGCGGAAATCAGTCATGCTCATGGAGCGAACGTGCACACGCTCTCGGATGCCCAACTTTTTTAAGTTAGAGAATTGACCCAACTCTGCATCGCGCGACGAGCCATAAACTTCGTAACCCTTTTCCAGCAGAAAGTTGGCAAGCAACGCCCCATCCTGACCAGAAACTCCGCAAATTAGTGCACGCTTAATTGCCATGGTTAAATGGAACAAACTGGATTTAAGGCAATGCTGTGGTGCGCCTGAAAATCAGACGACCCAAAGCGTGCTAGGTGGACCGGAAAAATGCCTGCCGAAACCACAGCGCTTAAGATTGCAGCATGTGAAGCCTCTAGGTTGCCTGAATCAACCACGGTACCCAAATCACCATGCAGTGCTGCTCTCCGCGTGCCGCGCCACGAACCTGTATCTACTGGTAATGGCACTCTACTCGCCATCATAGCAGATATAGCAAAACCGAAGCATTCGCCGTTCTCGCAAGACGAGAACGGATTGTTTGGTTGCGCCAAAATTGCAGTCTCTGTCATCCTGCTTTCCCCAGCCTTAAAATGTAGTCGGACTGCAGCATTGATCCTGATTTACCACAAGTGGTTCCTAAAGTTGCTTTGTATTCCCATCTGAAGTGGGAGGCGTCGACGGAAACGGTTTAGATGACCTCTAGGCTTTAAAGCTTCGCTTCATAAATCGAAAACAATCTTTTCACCGCGATCATCTTTCCTAGAAGAATGCCAAGTTTTATACGCTTATTGAAAGCCGCAGACCCAGTCAATCGCAAATGAGAACGGGTGTGATTAACCAGCGCTTAGCACTTGTTGACAGGTGCTTCTGACTTGCCGATACGGTTCAGTGCCGACACAAGGGGTGAAATGGTGACGACAACAGACATTTCAGATTTAAGATGCGTTCATTGCAATGCAACGAATTTAGAACTCACTCCCGCGGCCAGCAGTGACCGTTTGATCAAGCATGCGGTGATTGTGTGCCAATCATGCTTTAGCGCCTCGGATATCATCGATGATGTCCCCTTCATCGGCGGCTATGATGGGCATGATTTCATCGGCTTGATTGAGGTAATTGCCACGGCCGAAATGAATCTTGGTGGGACATCGATTGAAACTGCCCGTTCGCTACACCAATTGCTTCAAGAATTTCACAATTCCACCGACAGAGAGGCTTGGCTTGCTGAACATCCCAATGAGATGGTGCGCGCGCCTTGGTTCTCAAACCATCGTTATCACGAGTGGATTCAAGCTCATAGTATTCTGGTCAATCGCGACCTGGTCGGTAAAAAAGTCCTCAATGTAGGCGCCGGCACAGGATCCGACACGGTTCCGCTGCTTGATGCTGGCGCGAATGTCACGTGTCTCGATTACTCTCCTACTCTTGTCGGAAATGGTGCCAAAAATCTCCCGAATGCGCGGTGGTTTGGTGGGTTTGCCCATGTTTTACCGTTTCAAGATGCAAGTTTTGATATGGTTGGGGCGAATGCGGCCCTCCATCATTTTAGATCAGTTCGCGAGGCGCTTCGCGAAATGTTGCGCGTACTCAAGCCTGGAGGAGTTTTGTTCACCACAGGCGATCCATTTCGGCCAGATGATTCAGACGATAGCTTGGAATTCTCGGTCTTTAACCGGCACGAAGGCGTTTTGTCGGGGATTAATGAGGGTATTTTTAAGTTCTGTGAGTTCTGGGACACCTTGAATGAGTTTAAGGACGAGGTGGAGATTGCCCTACTCGTGGATATTGCAAACACCCATGAGTTAGCGGGCACATCTGGGCTTGGCGCCGATGCGTTCAATGATTGCTGGGTGCCGTGCTGGGATCAGAATATTGAAGTTCTGCGTCGTAGTTCGGGTGGAATTGGGTGCGTTGTTACTAAGAAATCGAACATTGATATTCCTGCAGCCACACAAGGCGCGTTCGTATTGCCGGCAGGTATCTTGGCCTCTTGGCTGTCCAATCAGGATGAGGCGTTCTCCAGCCTCATGGGGTGGGCTGTGCCTGAGCTGGTAGACTTACCCTTTCCAGGAACGCAGCAATCTTGGTTTGAACTCTTGAACGGATGGATGGCACCTGAAGAGCCATATTCAAGTCGTACTGGTTTCAAGCGTGCACGTTGGCTGCTCCGCACTGGTTCAGCAAAAGCCATAGAGTTTGATGTGCGCACAGTTGTAGACGGTGATCGCGAGTTTGATTTGCTCATCGATGGCAAGCTCATCGATCGTTCATTGATCTGCGGCGAGACGCGCAGGGTACGAGTCGACTTACCGCCCGCTCTGACGTCGAATCCGCGATTGTTTGAACTCAGATTCACGGTTCAGTCCGATCATCCAAATGGATTTGACGGAAACTGTTTTGAAGTTTCGAACCGAATCCTCCTAGATTAAGTTAGTTTCGCACCATGAAAATCACGATCGCCACTGTCTGCTACAATGCGGCTTCGGAAATTTTGCCAACGCTCGAGAGTATTGCCGGACAGACCTACAATAATGTCGAGTTTCTCGTGATTGATGGTGCTTCGACCGACAATACACTCACTATTCTTGAAGATTTTAAAAGCTATATTTCAGTTTTAGAGAGCGCGCCTGATAAGGGCATTTATGATGCTATGAACAAAGCTCTCCGCATGTTTAAAGGCGACGCAATCATCTTTATGAATGCAGGGGACTATTTTCATTCCCCAATGGCCGTCGAGCTTGCTGCTGATTTCATGCGCGAGAACCAAGATGTGGATGTTGCTTATGGCGGTTTGGAAGTTCGTCCCCAAAAAGGTAATGTTTCGCAATTCATGCCGCCGCCTGAATCGGAAGCGCTTGAATTTCTCATTGAGGGCTCACTTCCACATCAAGCTACATTTGCCAAGCGCTCGGCTTTTGCGCGCACAGGCCTGTTTGATACCGCCTATCGCAGTCACGCCGACTATGATTGGTTCTTGAAAGTCGCAACGGATCCTAAACTAACTTTGAAGCGCATGCCTTTTGTCGTCGCATCATTTGGGTTGGGCGGTGCCTCTAGCAATTTGGAAAAAGGCGAGCGGGAACGCCATGCTGTGCAGAACAAGACACCATTATTACAGCGCGCAGATTGGCTTCAGAAACGCATTGAGATTTATCAAGAAATTTACCTTCGCCAACGCCTCGAACTTGAGAGGTTGAGAGATTAGAAAGCAGCACGCACCGCCAACTTGGCAAGTCTAGTCCGACATTGCCAATTCCGAACCAGTTACAGCCCAGATTCTGAATAGCGGTCGAAATAAGGTGAGAACCAGGGGTCTTGCATATCGTGGGTGTTCCATCGGGTCTGAAACGTCTCAATCTCAGCGGCCCGACGCTTTAACTTTGCGATATCGATGTCTGCCCCACGCGAACTGCTCTCGTCATGGATTAAGACTGCATCGCCGCGATAAAGCGTTTGATATCCCATGCCGTTCAGCCGCAGGCAGAAATCAATATCATTGAGCGTGACTTGCAAATCTGCCTCATCAAAGCCGCCAGCTTCATGATAGAGGGACCTCCGAACGGCAAGACAGGCACCGGTCACAGCGCTTCGCCGCGATGGAGCCAAGATGGAGGGGTAGTTTTGGACGTCAGCGTCGCTCAAGCCGCGCCACATGTGACCGCACAACCCGCAAAGGCCTAAGGCCACGCCCGCATGTTGTATCGTGCCATCCTTATTCAACAAGCGCACACCAACCGCACCGACTCGTTCGTCCATTGCGGAATCCACCATGCGCTTAAGCCAAGTCGGTGAGATCGGGACAACATCATCATTCAGCAGAACAACAATTTCGCCCTGTGCTTGGGCTACACCCTGATTGACAAGATAGGAAAAATTAAATGGGCCCGATCGGTCAATGATGCGGATATCTAGGCTAGCCAAGTTTTTGGCTATCACTGCCTCGAGTTCCTGGGGCTCCGCACCATTATCGACAATGACGACTTCGAGTTTCCTCGGATAATCCGTCTGCTTGGCCAGGCCGTTTAAGCACAATGCTAAAAGATCCAGCCTGATCTTGGTCGGGATGACGATCGTGACGCTTGGCCAGTCCGCATGGTCTGGACAGGGGACGCTAGGTCGTGATCGGTCGCCATCGGCCACTGCGGCGCGGCTGAGGGGAACTGGAATATGGTGGATCGCACCACTGCCGAAGAGTCGCTCTGCAGCTCTTAGGGCCTCCATGCCCGAGGACAAGCGAAGGTCTTTTGCGCTTTCGCGCACGAATACCGCCCCCTCAACATAATCGGCCGTTGCGGCAAGGATGGGGTCCCAATCCGGCAGCCCACGCACGACTGCGCCGACAAGGTTATCGCCATAGACCGCCATGGTTTCGCTTTGGGTATCAAATACCTTCGAAACGAGGTCTTCGGCCACTGAGAGTAGCTCATGACCTGACGGGCTGAAACTGAGATAACCCGTTTCATGTACCAACCAAGAGTCTTGACTGTGGACGTTAGATTTTTGCTCATCGACCGGGAAGGCTAGAACTTGCGGTTCAGATAGTTTGTTCAGGCCTGTGTTTGGAAGCAACTTCCCTAAGCCCCGACGCAGTGAAAAGTTGATCCAACGCACGCCTGACATCGGACGCAGAGCAAGTTCTTCAAGGTATAGGTTGCCAGGGTAGGCGTAGGGGGTCAGTTCAAATCGAACGCGGCCACCAACCAATTCTAGGAGCCGGTCTTTTCGGTCAAGATCAACCCCGATGACGTGGGTTTCTAAGGCATTCTGACAAAATATTCCCAAGCGTGGCGGACTTATAATCGCCGACGGGGAGTAGCTGCATTGCAGCCAATAAAGGCCGGAGGGCAAATCGAATTCGTTACTTGTCAGCCGCGTGTGTGGCTGCACAAATTCAATCCGCTGATTAGTGTCAAAGGGCCTGATCTCGCCGCACTGTTTAAGTGACTCGTTTTGAGTTTCGGTTTGATCGGGTTCTAAAACCTGGCGCATGCTTGCTCTTTTGAATGTCCTGCAAAGTGGGGTTATAAAGCGCTAGACCCAGCAAGTCTAAATCCTGGCGCAGGCGCACCCACCTTCTTGCGGCTGAACCCGAACCAGTGGTTCAATCGATGTAACACTCAAGAAAGTGTGCAATTGACGTGGGGCAGGCTATTGTTGTTGTTGCCGCCCGTCATTAAGAACACAGCTGTTTTTGGCTGGGATCGGATCAAGTCACCAGTCTTATTCGGCGTTGTCCCATGCTCCAGTTGAAACGGAGCTATCAACCCCGGGCCAGATTTGGCTACGAGCAGTCTAAAGTACAGGAGCAGGTCAAACGATGTCGAACAAAGTTGCGCTGATTTCAGGGGTTACCGGCCAAGATGGGGCCTATTTGGCTCGACTGCTGCTTGATAAAGGGTATACCGTCCACGGAATTAAGCGCCGCGCGTCATCCTTTAACACGCAGCGGATTGATGCCTTATACTCCGATCCGCATGAGAGTGATCCCCGCTTCTTTCTCCATTATGGGGATCTGACCGATTCAACCAATTTGATCCGCCTCGTTCAAGAGACTCAGCCAACTGAGATATACAATCTAGCCGCACAGAGCCACGTAGCTGTGAGTTTTGAGACGCCTGAGTATACCGCAAACGCGGACGGGGTTGGCACGCTCCGTTTTCTAGAAGCATTGAGAATTCTGAAACTGACTGACACAGTCAAATTCTATCAAGCATCCACGTCAGAGCTTTATGGTCTTGTCCAAGAAGTCCCACAGAGCGAGACGACACCATTTTACCCGCGATCACCTTACGCCGCTGCCAAGCTCTATGCGTATTGGATCACTGTGAACTATCGCGAAGCTTATGGCATTCATGCTTCAAACGGGATTTTATTTAACCACGAGAGCCCCTTGCGTGGGGAAACTTTTGTCACGCGGAAGATTACGCGGGCAGTCGCAGCTATCGAACTGGGCCGCCAGAAGACCTTGTATCTTGGCAATATGGATGCAAAGCGCGATTGGGGTCACGCGCGCGACTATGTTGAAGGGATGTACCGCATCCTGCAGCAACCAGAAGGCGATGATTATGTCTTGGCCACGGGCGAGACACACTCTGTTCGCGAATTTGTTGAATTGGCCTTTGCTGAGATTGGTCGGATCATTGAATGGCATGGTGAGGGTGTCAACGAGGTCGGGATTGACAGAAAGTCAGGGCAAACATTGGTCCGTGTCGACCCGCGCTATTTCCGGCCAACAGAAGTCGATCTCTTGTTGGGAAATCCAGCCAAAGCAAAAGAGAAACTTGGATGGGTTCATACCACTTCTTTCTTTGACCTTGTGAAAGAAATGGTTGCTGCAGATCTGAAGACGGTTGCCAGTGAAACCGACCGTTTAGATATTAATGGGTGAGATTAACCATGCTGGACGATCCGTTTGATCTGACCGGGAAGAAAATATTTGTTGCGGGGCACCGCGGCATGGTCGGCGCTGCCGTCGTGCGCAGACTTTCTGGGGTGGCCTGCACCATTTTGACAGCGAGCCGAGATGAACTGGATCTTAGGTCACAAGCTGATGTCCGTGCTTGGATGCGCGCCCATACTCCAGACGTTGTCATCCTTGCTGCAGCCAAGGTTGGCGGCATTCTGGCGAATGATACTTACCCTGCAGACTTCTTGTACGAGAACCTTGCGATTGAGGTGGCCGTTATTCAGGCGGCCTATGAAGCCAATGTTCAAAAACTGGTCTTTTTGGGCTCCTCCTGCATCTATCCAAAATTTGCTGAACAGCCAATTTCAGAAGATTCTTTGCTAACTGGGGCCTTGGAGCCAACAAATCAGTGGTATGCGATCGCAAAGATCGCGGGCCTAAAGATGTGCGAAGCCTATCGCAAGCAGTATGGTGTCGACTATATTTCGGTTATGCCGACCAATCTCTATGGCCCAGGTGACAATTACGACTTACAGAACAGTCATGTCATTCCAGCACTTATCCGCAAAGCGCATGAAGCAAAGATAGCAAATGCGACCTCAATGCCGATTTGGGGCGAAGGCAAAGTGTTTCGCGAATTCTTGCATGTAGACGATATGGCCGATGCTTGCGTGTACCTCCTGCAGCATTATTCTGGCCTCCAGCATGTGAACGTAGGTTCCGGGACCGATATCACGATCTATGAGCTGGCAAAGCTTATTGCTGAGGTTGTTGGCTTCCGGGGTTCCATCGCCACTGAACCAGGGAAGTTAGAGGGCACGCCCCGAAAACTGATGGATTCTAGTCGCTTATTTGCAATGGGGTGGAAGCCTCACTATGATTTGCGTTCTGGCTTAGAGCAGGCCTACGCCTCCTATGTAGAGCAGCTCGGCCAAGGCCTTGCACGCTTGAGCGCACCTTAACGACTTCATTGGCGAGGGTTGTGGAGTCAGGGTCGAACCCGCATAGTCACAAGATGAAGCTTGTCATTCAACATCATTTAAATCGCGCCAATGCCGAAAGGGAATTGGCGTGTCGCATGAGGTCCGCGCTTGAAAGGCTTGGGCACCAGGTCGCCCAATGTGAGACCAGTCATCAAATTGAAAATGAACGGCCTGACTTGGTACTGGCTACGCATATGGATTTTGCGAAGGTGACGGATAGCTTGACCATAGGCTGCCTATGGAATCCGCCGACCTTTTTCGTTGATGAGCCGCAATTGATGAAAAATATACTTTCATACGATGGCTTTTCGTACGGCGCGCAATCAATCCAACAGTTTTTCAAACAGATTTGCTTTGGCCTAGGACGAGCGAGTACGGGCGATATCCTTTATCCGAGCGCTTGCGCCACGCAATTTGAGCTCCACGACTTCAAGGCCGCACGGTTGAGTTATGTTGGTACCAATTGGGACGGCCTTCGGCATGGCGACATGCTTGCGAGATTGAGTGCGAAAGACTGGTTTGATGTATTTGGTCCGTCTCGTGCTTGGCAACACGCCCCGCAAGCTTATCGAGGGGAGCCCGCTTTCGACGGCCGCGCTATGATTGCGACTTTGGCGCGAGGCGGCATTTGTTTGTGTTTGCATCGTGCCGAACATCTCGCATGGGGCGTTCCCAACATGCGGGTATTTGAAAGTGCGGCCGCATCCAATGTCCTTATCTGCGATGACCATGCGTTCGTGCGCGAGGCGTATGGAGACAGTGCCCATTATCTTGACCACGAACTGCCGTTTGATGGACTTGTGGATCAGATTTCATGGATTGTGAGTGACATTCGAGGTAATCCGCGGCGAGCCGCCGAAATGGCAAAGGCTTGCCATGAACGCTTTTTGCAACGCTTTTCACTAGAAGCCTTATTGAACGGCGTCTTAACCGGGCTCGATGTCTCGCCCGCAAAGCAAGGCATTCGCAGAACTCTGCAATTGGATCGCACGGACCTTCCCCAGGTCGAAGTTGATGCGCACTCAAAGAGCAAGGCACCAAGCGATGGAAAGGTGACTTGCATCGTCAGGGGCGGGTTTAGAAGCACGAGCTATTTAAAGCGCGCTCTGGCGTCCATTGTGAAGCAAACTAAGCCGATTTCCAAAGTGATCCTCGTCAACCACAATCACAATCAGGATGTTATCGCTCTTTGCGAAGGCCTCAAAGCGGATCTGGACATAGAAATTGTTGATGCGCCATCGCCCCCCAACAGAAGTCTGTCTTTGTGGGAAGGCCTCAAGCACCTGAAGACAGAGTTCTTCTGCATCCTTGATGATGACGATTCCTATTCGCCTGATCACGTTGAGGTCTTACTCGGAGAACTTTTAAAGAACCCTCAGGCGGTCGCAACCTTTGCCGGATCGGTACGAATTTTAGAGGTCGACCCCAGCGATACAAGTCTATCGCCAACTCACGAGACACGCGACTTGGCCTATTTGGAGCCCTTTAACATCAAGCGCTTAATCGCAGGGCCAAATTACATCCCATCAAACGCGTTTCTCGCCCGCACATCTGGGCTGACTGAGACGCTAATGGAATCTCCAGACGTTGAAGCGTTAGAAGATTATGTGTTGCTTTTGGGGTTGCTAAAGGCTGGTCCGTTCGTCTCAATCTTGGAGACAACATCCCAGATATACTGGCGATCTGGTCAGAAGGATAACATTACCTTCGATCGGGACCTGTTTGAACGCTGCGCAAGTCTTGTCAGAGCAAGGCTGCTTTTCGACAGGTTGACACACGAGCATGATATCAATTTACACCCTGTCATTCGCGAGGATGCCCTTGCTGTCTGGCAGCGCAGTGTTACACGCCGTTCTGCACCACATAGGCGCACAATCGACTGGAGCGCAGAACAGCCAAGTGGTGAGGTGCTCGCTGGCTGTATCGATAAGCTGAGCCAGATAGGCCAGAATCTGTGGGAGATTGAAGGGTGGGCACCTGTAACCTTGGCGCAGGAGCAGGCAGGACTTCGCGGAGGCTTGTTCAAGCGGTTGGCCGCAAAAGTCTCGAGGGGCGCACGGCAAGGAGCCCTCAGATGGACGCCCACCCAAAATGGAGACGCTGCGCTTCCCTTGGTTTTCACCTGTCCATCAACTATTGAATTCGTCGATTTCGAGGTTTGTTTGCGCCCCGATGTTTGCCGGACACTCAACGATTGGTCTTATTTTCGTAGCGGATTTAAGGCGCAAATTCGGGTTGCTGACTCCTGGCGGCCGGAGGATTTGAGGGTTTATAGCAATAGCCGAGAGGGCAGTTAGGGATTACCTAGCTCCTTTTCGCGATGGAAGGACAAATCCCCAGATAGGAAGTACCGCTATTGCAATCGCGCTAGCCCGCAGATACTGGCCTCCACCAAAATGAGTCGAGGGTCTGCTTTTGCCGCTTATTCTCTAAGGCCTCCTGTTAGGGCCCTGTTTTGATGAGGTAGAAGGGGCGATATCTTGGGGTGCATTACTGTGTTGCACATTAAGCGTTTTTGCAACGCGTCGACATGTACCAAACGCTCAAAACAGACTGAAAGTCATTGGCATATGATCGCCGCCATGGCCTGTGCCTTGAGCCTCCGCCACCTTGTTCGAGCGTTTAAATCTCTTGATCCTGCACGTATCATGTTGAAGCTACGCACACTTACCCTTATCGATCATCGAAGCAAACACATCATAACTGAAAAGCACAGATATAGCTTCCGCTATTTTGGTGTAGGAAGACTTTCAGACCCTAATCTGATCGCGAGAATCAAGGAACTACACAATGTATCATGCTAACAAGCGCGTTTTGGTGACCGGCGGGGCCGGCTTTTTAGGGTCCCACTTATGCGAGCGCCTTTTAGAGGGTGGTGCCGAAGTCATCTGTGTCGACAATTTCTTCACCGGAGCCCGTCGCAACATCGAGCATTTGATTGGCCACAAGCGGTTTGAATTGATGCGTCATGATGTGTGCTTCCCGTTGTTTGTGGAAGTAGATGAAATATACAATCTCGCGTGCCCGGCCTCGCCCATCCATTATCAGCATGATCCGGTGCAGACGACCAAAACCAGCGTGCATGGTGCAATCAACATGTTGGGCTTAGCAAAGCGGGTCCGCGCCAAAATCTTCCAAGCGTCTACTTCAGAGGTTTATGGCGATCCCAGCGTCCATCCACAGCCAGAGGAATATTGGGGCAATGTGAACCCAATAGGTCCGCGCTCGTGCTACGATGAAGGCAAGCGTTGCGCTGAGACCTTATTCTTCGACTATCATCGCCAGCACAAAGTGCGGATCAAGGTCGCGCGTATTTTTAACACTTATGGACCGCGCATGCATCCAAATGACGGTCGTGTGGTCTCAAACTTCATCGTCCAAGCCCTGCAAAATCAGGATATTTCGGTTTATGGTGCAGGCGAACAGACCCGTTCTTTCTGCTATGTCGATGATTTGGTCTCGGGCTTTATGAAGCTAATGGCAACCGGGGATGACGTCATTGGTCCGATTAATCTGGGCAATCCAGGTGAATTTACCATTCGTCAGTTGGCAGAATTGGTGATTGAATTGACCGGCTCCCGATCCCGCATCGTGGAATTCCCCTTACCGCAGGATGACCCCAAGCAGCGTCGCCCGGTTATCGACAAGGCAAAAGCCCAACTTGGGTGGGAACCAAAGGTGCAGTTGCGCGAAGGCTTGGGCAAAACCATCGCCTATTTCGATCAATTATTGAAGGAAGATAATTAGGACAATTTCTGGCACTTCGTCAGCTTAAGCCGCCGCTGGCTACAAGATGCCGCTCCCACGCTAGGGCCGCAGCGACAATATCATCGAGTTCTTCGAACTTGGGCTGCCAAGGGACCAGAGATTTCAGATGTGCAGAATTAGCGACTAGAGAGGGAGCATCGCCTGCCCGGCGCGGCGACATCTTTGCGGCAATGGGGTGGTTCAGCTGCTTCTCTAAAGAAGCCAAGACCTCTAACACCGAAGCCCCTTTGCCATAGCCGCAATTGGCCGAGACATTGGCACCGCCCGCCAACAGGTGCTGAGCTAAAAGCACATGGGCGTCTGCAAGGTCGCTGACGTGAATATAATCTCGGACACAGGTGCCGTCCGGCGTGTCATAATCGGTGCCAAACACTTCCATGCTCGGGCGCTGGCCGGTCGCAACTTGGCACGCGACCTTGATCAAATGGGTGGCGTTGGGTGTGCTTTGGCCAGTGCGGCCTTGTGGGTCGGCACCTGCAACATTGAAATAGCGCAATACCCCAACTGATAGCCCATGTGCCGCCGACATATCGGCCAGCATTAACTCAGTCATCAGCTTAGACTGGCCATACGGGCTTAAGGGAGCTTTGGCAGCGGATTCGACCAATGGCTCGGCACTGCCTGGTGCATAAACGGCGGCTGTGGAGGAGAAGATGAAGGCCTTCACGCCCGCCTTTACAGCTTCTTGAATGAGACCCAAGCTCTTGGCCGTGTTGTTCTCATAATAGAGGCCTGGGTTGACCACAGATTCCGGTACAACGATTGAGCCCGCAAAATGCATGATGGCGTCGACCTTATGGCTGTTCAGAACCTGTGCGACGCCCGCCCGATCACCGATGTCCATTTCAATCAGAGTTGCACTGGCCGGCACATTGCGGGCAACACCAGTTGATAGATTGTCTAGGACGACAATATCAAAGCCCGCGTCAATGCAGGCCCAAGCCGCGTGGCTGCCGATATAGCCAGCACCGCCCGTGATCAAAATCTTGGTCAAATCTTTTGCTCCCTCAAAATGCTTGTCCCAATAGGTGTTGGGTGGCTGTGCGTAAACCTAAAGCTGGGTCTTCAGCGTACTAGCCCAGCCTTGAGCCGCAAAGCGCTCGCCCATCCGTTCCTGACCTGCAGCATTGGGATGCAAATGATCTGGCAGATCTGCCTCGTCAGCTGCGCCGAAGAGGGTCAGGCCGTCGAGATAGGACAGGTTTGCATCGCCTGCATTTCGGCGTCGTGCCACGACATCGGCGATGATGGAGCGTCCCTCAACCAAGGTCAAAGCCCCATCCGCCGCACTATGGGGCCGTTCTGTTGTGCCGTAGCTCGCCAATCCATCTCGCTCTAGCGGCCCTGTGTGCGTCTCAAGCAAAGGGCAGAAGATGGGCGAGACAACGAGTAAAGGCATGTCTGGCTTGCCTTCTCGGATGGTGTCCAAGAAGCTGTGCAAGGCGCTCGCAAAGACGCGTCTGCGCATCGTGTCTGCACCAATAATATTGATACCTACCTCTAAGCTAATCGCATCAAACGGCCCATCACGCAGGCTGCGCGCCACAAAGCCATCCAAATGGCATTGTCCGGCGAGGCCAACATTCATGAGCTCATAACCCAGCTTCCGGGCGGCCACAGCGGGCCAAGTCCACGATGGGCCCTTGGCTTCCATGCCGTGACTGATCGAGCTGCCATAATGGGCCCAGCGCAAACCTGATGGTTCAGAGCTCGGAAGGATTTTCGCGTCGCTCGACACAGATAGTCCCAGGATCTCTACCTGCGCCGATTGAGGTAGCCAAAGTTCGATTGCTTTTAGGCCAGCTCCAAGTGCATCGAACATGATTTCTGAAGGGCTTCCGGCAGCGAACGACGGGCCCTTTGGATCGACCACAATCGTGTGACCAGACTTTGCTTCGGCCGATCCATGCTGAATACCGTCAACATAGAGGTCAAAGGTTGCCGAGCGGCGCGGCGTTCCGGCAAGCTGTATCCCGGTCTCGAGAACTGTCAGGCAAAGCACTTCGGCATCGGTGGTGAAACATAGACGCACGCCGCTGGTCATGCCGACCATCAGGTCTACCGCTGGATCGGGTGATTGCGCCCAAGTCCAAGCGGGCAATCGCCAAGCTTTGAGGCTCGCTGCCGCCTGAACCTTATGCATAGCTCCGCGAACGGCCAAGGCTGGATGGTCTAAAGAGACCGACTTCATCTTCATGATTTCGTTTGTCCGTCGATGAAATTAAAGGGGTGACAGGGCGGCTCTGATATCACCCATGGCATCTTTTAGGGCAGCCCGAGCTTCCTCAACGGCCCGTTGCAACTGCATCTCGCGCGCTTTCGCTGCATCAAGCTCTTCTTGCAGCAAGGGGTTCAAATCAGGCGTAGAAGGGTAGCCGCGCGTTTCTTGGATTTCGCGAAGTCCGGCTTGATGGCCCTCTTCATACCCAGTCCTGCGCGCAGCATCTGTGACGCGCGCCATGGAGGCCGTTAGGGCCGTTTCAAGGCGCGTCAGTGCACTGTCGAAACGGACAAGAGTTTGATCCAGCGGGGGAGGCTTTCCAATGCTCATGACATCTCTCCTAGCTGAGTCCTGCCAAAACCCCAAATCATGTCCAAGCAAGTGACGCCATTGGGTGGACGATTCGGCAGATGATGGCTATAGCCAACATACAATTGGCATGGGCCTCCCCCACATGCCATCATCCAGCAAAATAAGGCGAAAGTGTCTTGATTTTGTAGTTTTACTACGGAGATTAGTATGAGCGTGCGCGTCGCGATCAATGGATTTGGCCGTATTGGCCGTCTTGTTTTACGGTCCATTATTGAGAATGGACGGGATGATATTGAAGTTGTGGCCATCAACGATTTAGGCCCTGCTGCAACCAATGCGCACCTGTTGAAATTCGATTCCGTGCACGGCCGTTTTCCTGCCACCGTCAGCGTCGAAGGCGATAATATTGTCGTCAATGGCAAACCCATCAAAGTAACCGCTCTTCGTGATCCTGCGACTTTGCCTTGGGGCGAGAACCAAGTTGATATCGCGATGGAATGCACCGGCTTGTTTACGGCCCGCGAGAAGGCTGCTGCTCATTTGACAGCGGGTGCTAAGCGCGTGCTGATTTCCGCTCCCGGTGAACAGTCGGATAAGACCATCGTATATGGCGTGAATCATCAATCCCTCACCAAGGATGATTTGATCGTCTCCAATGCCTCATGCACCACCAATTGCTTGGCACCCGTCGTGAAAGTCTTGAACGACGCTATCGGCATCGACAAAGGTTTCATGACCACCATCCATTCTTATACGGGTGACCAGCCAACGTTGGATACAATGCATAAGGACTTGTACCGCGCCCGCGCTGCGGCCCTTTCCATGATCCCAACGTCAACCGGTGCGGCCAAGGCTGTAGGCTTGGTTTTGCCAGAGTTGGCAGGTCGTTTGGATGGCGTTGCCATCCGCGTTCCAACGCCAAATGTCTCCTGTGTGGATCTGAAGTTTGTTGCCAAGCACACCACCACGGTCGACGAAATCAACGCTGCGATCAAGGCCGCCGCGGATGGCCCACTCAAAGGAGTTCTCGGCTATACCGCTGATCCCAATGTCTCGATCGATTTCAACCATGACAGCCACTCTTCCACCTTTGCTTTGGATCAAACCAAAGTGATGGACGGCACGCTGGTCCGTATTCTGTCTTGGTACGATAATGAGTGGGGTTTCTCGACCCGCATGAGTGATACAGCCATTGCCATGGCCAAGCTGATCTGATGGATGTGAAGGAAGCAAAGTCTGAATTTGCACCCTCGCGCTTTGTAAATGCTTTGGTTGAGGCAGTCCTTGTCTCAACCACCCTCCTAATTGCTATGTTTGGTGTGCCTTGGTGGGCTGCCTTGGTGATGATGGTGGTGGCCATAATCTGGTGGGGCATTGTGCATCGTCGGCGGGTTGCTGGCATGGTGCGTGCGAGTTTGCCGCAAGCGATTGGCACCATGGCCTTGGCTTTGGCGGTTATCGTGTTTGTGCATGGCGTCGGATTTGGATTTGGTGCAGCACTTCACGCACTGATGGGAAAGATATGACCTTTTTATCGCTTAAGTCAGCTGATCTACAGGGCAAGCGTGTCTTTGTCCGCGTTGATTTCAATGTCCCAATGCACGACGGCGCGATCTCGGATGACACGCGCCTGCGTGCTGCCATACCGACTATCCAGCTTCTGATCGAGAAAGGGGCGAAAGTCATTCTTGCCGCCCATTTTGATCGGCCAAAGGGCAAAGTCGTTCCAACTATGTCGTTGGCACCGATTGTTCCGGCCTTAGCAGCACTGTTGGATAGACAGGTTGCCTTTGCCGCCGATTGCGTTGGCCCGATTGCCGAAGCTGCGGTGGCAGCCATGAAGTCAGGCGATGTCCTTTTGCTGGAGAATACCCGATTCCAGCCTGGTGAGGAGAAGAATGACCCCGAGCTTGCAAAGGGCTTTGCCCGTCTGGCTGATGTCTATGTGAATGATGCATTTTCAGCCGCGCACCGGGCCCATGCTTCGACAGAAGGTATTGCTCATTTGCTTTCGGCCTATCCCGGCCTGTCGATGGCACATGAACTTGATTATCTTGATAAGGCACTGGGAAACCCGACCCATCCTGTGATGGCAGTTGTTGGCGGTGCTAAGGTCTCCAGCAAGATTGATCTCCTTCAGAACCTTGTCTCGCGCGTTGATATATTGGCCGTTGGCGGGGGGATGGCGAATACATTTCTTGCAGCCCGTGGTGCTCATGTCGGTAAGTCTTTGTGTGAACATGAGCTTCTCGAGACGGCTCGCGCGATTGAAGCGCAAGCTACAGCCAACAAGTGCCAAATCTTATTGCCGTCAGACGTGGTTGTGGCGGAGGTCTTTGCGGCACACGCCCCGCATCGGACCTGTGAAATCGACGATGTGAAGGATCAAGAGATGATCCTCGATGCGGGCCCTAAGTCAGTTGCCGCTTTGGCAGCCGCTTTGGAAACAGCCAAGACCCTCGTTTGGAACGGCCCGTTGGGCGCGTTTGAGCTTCCACCTTTTGACGTCGGAACCATGGAGGCAGCGCGCACCGCAGCAGCTCTGGCCCATTCGGGTCGCCTTGTGGCGGTCGCAGGGGGTGGCGACACCGTCTCTGCGCTCAACCAAGCCAAGGTCGCTGATGACTTCACCTTTGTTTCTACCGCTGGCGGTGCCTTCCTCGAATGGATGGAAGGCAAAGCACTGCCCGGCGTCGAAGCCCTTAAACACCCAACTTAATCCACCAAAGATATCAAAGAGGACTGCTATGAATCTCGATCAACTCGTCGCGACTGCCAAGGCCATGGTCGCCCCCGGTAAGGGCATTTTGGCCGCCGACGAAAGCACCGCTACCATTCGTTCGCGCTTTGACGCGATCGGTGTTGAATCTACCCCAAATAGCCGTCGGGACTATCGGGAACTGTTGTTCCGGTCGGAAAAAGCGATGAAGGACCATATTTCTGGCGTGATCCTCTATGATGAAACCATTCGTCAGTTCGCTCGCGATGAGTCGCGCTTGGTGGATATCATCAAGTCCCATGGCGCAATCCCCGGCATCAAGGTCGACATGGGGCCCCGCGAAATGCCTTTCTTCCCGGGTGAGCGCGTAACCGATGGTTTGGATAATCTCCGGGATCGTCTGCGCGACTATTATGTCCATGGCGCACGTTTCGCAAAGTGGCGCGCGGTGATTGATATTGACGCACGCCGTCCCAGTGCAGGCTCGGTGAAAGCCAATGCGCATGCTTTGGCGCGTTATGCTGCCATGTGCCAAGAAGAAAACATCGTGCCGATTGTTGAGCCTGAAGTTCTGATGGATCTCGATCATGACATCGATCGCTGCTTTGAAGTGACTGAATATGTGCTGAAGATGACTTTTCAAGCGCTCTATGAAATGCGGGTGCAATTGGAAGGCATTGTCTTGAAGCCAAATATGGTGATCGCTGGCCGCAAGTGTAAAACGCAAGCCAGTGTCGAAGAAGTTGCTGAAAAGACCGTCCAATGTTTGAAGAATACGGTCCCTTCGACTGTTACCGGGATTGCTTTCTTGTCTGGCGGTCAGTCAGACGTTGATGCGACAGCCCACTTGAATGCCATGAACGCGATGCATGCTTTGCCTTGGAATTTGACCTTCTCCTACGGTCGTGCGCTGCAAGCGGCCCCGCAAAAGGCATGGGCTGGCAAAGAAGAAAACATCGCCGCCGCTCAAGCCGCTTTCTATAAGCGTGCTCATATGAATGGCTTGGCTTCACTTGGCCAATGGTCGCCAGAACTGGAAGACAAATAAGTCAAAGGCTCAAGGTGGGAGAAGAGGGGCACCAGATCGTTAGTCTGGTGCCCTTTTTTGTTTAGCCCGCCAAGCCTGCTATCGCCTTGGCTGTCGCAATCCAGACCGGGTTGGTTGAGATGGGCACGCACAGAACTTGCACGGCAATGATGGCAACGCCACCCCATACGGTGACCGGATGGAAACGGCCTAAGACGCGGCGATCATAGATCAAAAAGGCAATCAGCAAGAGATCGATCACCAAGGAAGGTGGCAGCGTAACAAATACGGGCGGCGGGCCAACCGCCCCTGGCGGTGTCATTAACACGGCAAATGGCCGCGCCATGGGTGCTTCGAGTAGGGGAATAAAGGACAGGCTCATTAGCCGGCTGTGCCAATCGGGCCGATGCACATTCATGATCGCCAGAGTAATGAAGGCTGTGATGATTGCGATGCCAGAAAAGGTCACGATGGAGAAGGATGCGGCTTGGGTCGCAAAGCCAGCTATCTCCCCCAGTTTGATGGTATTGATCGCCGCCAGCACGATAGAGATGGCCAGTGCCGTGAACAGCGATACGCCTGCGATGCCCCAGCTTCGATGGTCAGCAGTTTTGCGATTGGCCACAAAATTGACCTGTACGGCGTAAAACAACACCCAAGCAAACAAGAGGAAACCATGGATATGTAGGATGGGTTTGCCACCAAAGCTGCCGTCCATCAGCTTAAGCCAATAGGTTGGGATAAAGCCACCAAAGGCGATGGCTACAAACACCCACGCCATGGTTTGATAGAAGCGCCTAGGCTTCTGGGTTGTCTCAAGCGTTGTCATATTTGCCCCCTGCTAAAAGCGCGTTTTGATCCATCTGGATCAAAGTTGCGCGTTGATTTATGCCATCTGGCCAATTGCTTCTCGCCATGCCTCAATCGAAGAGGTGGCCTTATAATCGCGCTGCATTTCTGAGGTCAGGACCTCAATCATGGTCGAGTTTTCGATCCAAAACTCGATCACGTCGAACATCCCGCCACGCGAACAACGCACTGACCGCCAGCCTACGCGCTGGGCTAGGGCTTCAATCTCGTCCTGACTTTTGTGGCATTGAATTGCCAAGTGGGTTGAGCCATAGCGCGCGGGATGTTCGAGATCTGTCGTGTCAAACATCGCGTCATCGGCTCCAGGGATCAGCGCCCGCCCGCGTGGATAAACTTCAATGCCAGAGCCGCGCACATCGCCTGCCATGGCGATCCAAGCCCCGCCTACGGGTGCAAAGGGCAGGGCCTCGCCATCCCAGAGTTCAGCAAGCACTTCGGCCACATGCCTGGGATCAGCGGCAGAGATAGAGGCATGTAAAATCATCGGAAACTCCTACAAAGTGCCGCTACGAGCGGCGGTAAAGATGGCTTGGATGGCACGTCGCGCGATCTGTCCGGATTGGTCACCTTCAAGGTTCCAATAATCCCGCATGGTAAGCCAAGCGGTTGCCGATTGGAGAAGTTGCACGCTGGCACAGACAGTCAGAACCATTTCTTCGGTTGCTTCTGGGCCAAGTTCTGTTTGAACGGCGCGCCGGATCGCCGCTTGGCGCTCTGCGTTGCGCGCCAGCGTCATGGCCCGACCTTGCGGCGACAGAACAGCGCCACGCATAATCTCGGCCTCTTCGTCAAAAGACGGGAAAGCCTTCACTGGAAAGTCGAGTAGCGCCGTAAGGGTATCTGGGAAGGCGTCCTGACCAAGACGCGTTTTATGCGCGCGCCACCAGCCATCAAGCAAAGCCTCTTTATTGGGGAAGTAGCGATAGACAGTCCGCTCGCCCAAGCCAGCCATGCGGGCGACTTGGGTGAATGTTAGCTCGGTCAGCTCGACATCTTCAAGGCACCGACCGACAGCCGCCAAGATGATTTCGGCAGTGGCGTCGCGTTGGCGTTCGCGGTGGGTTTTGGTCAAAGAATCTTCCATGACAGTTATACTGTCATCTTGGCAGTGACACTGTCAAGTATTCTCTTGCGGCGCTAACGCTCCTGCAAAAGTCGGTCGATGTAATCGCGTTCGCTTTTGTCGCGTTGCGGGTCGGCTTGACGGCGACGCAATTCATCCCGCACATCCCGGGCACGCCGCTTTTCAACGCCATCAGGCACTTTCGTAGCTTTGCCATCATCTTGCTTGGGCAAGGTGCGACCCAATGGGTCTGTTTCACTCTCATTGCCAGCTTGGCCTTGTGGACCCGATGCTGCCGCTTGACGTAGCGCCTGCAGGGCGCGGGCTTGGGCATCTTGGGCACGACCTAGATCGCCTTCGCGCAGCGCCTCTGCCGCTTCGCGCATCGCATCGGCTGCTTGGCGCTTGTTCTGTTCTTCCGGGCTTTGTTCTTGTGAAGGATCGCTCTGGCGGCCACCACCTAGCGCGTCTGCTAAGCCTTCTTGCTGGTTGGCGAGATCTTCAGCGCTGTTGCGGGATTGGTCGGAAGGGGGCGTTTCGCCCAATTTCTCAGTCTGGTCCGACAAAGCCCGTTGTTGGCGCATCGCATCATCTATCGGCCCACCTTGGCCTTGCCCGTCTGCTTGACCAGAGGCCCCGGGTGCTCCGGGCTGAAGATTTTCCAGCAATTCATCCAACTGATCCAATTGCGATAAAGCATCTTCGCGGGAGCCAGAACTGCCGGACTCTTCTAACTCCCGCAAGCGATCTTCCAAATCGCCTGCACTGATCTGCGGGCCAGATGGGCCTTGCTCGCCGCCTTCCCCAGACGCACCTTGTTGCGCCAATTCCTGCAGGCGCTCGCCCACAGCTTCACGCAGCTCTTGGGTCAATTGCTGGATTTGCTCAGGTGGGGCACCTTGTTCGAGGGCCTGTTTTAAGGCCTCCCGCGCGGCGGCGACCTTCTGTTGCGCTGGGGTCTGATTGCTGGCCTCAATTTGCATCGCCATTTGCCACAAGAGCGGGGCGACGCTATGGGCGTCGGACACATCGCGCGCAATGCTTAAGCGCTCCAGAGCATAATGCAGGCTCAATTGCCCCAAATCGCTTAAGCCGAATTGGACCATGGTTTCAGCAATGGCGCGCAGATGGCGGGTGGCGTTTGCAATGCCCGGTGGTGCGCCGGACTGTGGGTCCGCTAGGTCAAGTTTTATAGGGCCAAGATTGAGGACATCGGAAACTGAAGCTCCATCCTCAAGAGGCTCAAACAAAGTGGCAAAGCGCGGCCATGGCCTTTGATAGGGGCGTGCCTCCCGCAGGATCATAAGCCGGACTTCTTGCAGGGCCGCGGCGAGGCTGGATTGCCAAGTCTGCTCCGGCATCGTCAGCTTGGTTGGTTCTGATGCGGCTTCTTGGCCCAATCCGTCGCGTACCACGACTTGGGCTTCAACCTGCAAGCCCGCCAAAGCATGGTCGGCAACTTCAACAAAGACGCGTCTGGCACCATTTTCCCCTGCCGTCCCCTCCAACGGGATAGGCGTATCAAACACCGAGTGACCAGCCAGCCCTTCAGGGACCTTCACGGGGCGGATCCGCACAAAGGCGGCTGTCAGCCCGTAATCGTCACTGGCTTGAAACGCGACATCCAGCCGCCCTTTTGGGTCGATTTGGATTGGGTTAGGTAAAGTGAGCTGCGGTTTCTGATCGGCAATAGCTCTTAAGTGCCATTGCGCCCGCGTGCCGAGCCGATCCAGCTTCAGGGTGCCAGAGCGGGTGATTTCGATCTGGCCTTGCCAGGCAGCCCCTTGCGCAGGGCTTAGGCGGGCACTTTGGGATGGGCCCCGCAGCACCGGTGCCCCACGCGCACCATCGACGCGGGCTGTCACCTTAGAACCGACTGGTAGAGCGATTTCTGTTTGGCTGCGGTCCAACCGGATCAAAGGCAGGCCCGTATAGCCCGGCGGTTCTGCCCAAACTTCAACGACCAGATCGCTGTCGCCCATCAAGGGGGACAGATCAAACGTCAATGCGCGTGCAGTTGCCATCGGGTTCAGCCAACATAGTCCTAAAGCTGCAATCAACGCCAAGGCCTTGGCGGCGTCTTGCCAGTATAGCTTCGGCTTCACGGGTTTGGATAAGGCTGCTGCCGCTTCGATGAGGCGACGCTGATGCCAAGACCATAGGGCATCATCGCCGCTAATGCGTCGGTCCTCCCCGCCGGTCAGCGGGCGCAATTCTTGCAGGCCTGCAGCCTCTTCAAGGGCGCGACCCGCTTCCTGTTCGTTCATTGGATGGAAGAGCTGCCAGCCACGCCAGAATAGATAGGCGCTGAGAAGCCAAGCAAGACCGGCCCCAGCTGAGACCAGCGCCGCAGGTAGGCCTTCGGTTAGGCTTCCTGCTGCCCCCATAGTCGCCAATAAGCAAAGAGGCGGCCAAAGTGTCCGAAGCCCCTTCACCAGCGCATCCGCTCGCATCGTGCGCGCGATCGCGCGACGCGTTGAAGGGGGAGGGGTGGTGGGCGCTAACACACGTCCTGTCTAGCACACAGGCAGCTTGTTTGTGAATCGATTTGAACGCCAGAACCCAACTTGACTTAGGGCTTGCTGGCAGCAGGCTTTGGCTTGGCGGCAATGGCCTCCAATTGCGCCAGAAGACGGTCTGCATCTGGGGATGACCCCTTAGCCACACGCGCCCATTGGACGGCTAGCTCAAGGTTTTGGGGTGTCCCTTCAGCCTTGGCATTGACCAAGGCCCAATAGAAGGCTCCGTCGAGGTCACCGCCTTCAGCGGCAGCCTTAAACCATTGGGCTGCTCCTTTGAGATCGCGAGCGACGCCGCGTCCTTGATACAGCATCAGGCCGTAATCTGCCGAGGCATCAGCACGACCAGCTTGAGCGGCTTGGCGAAGGAAACCGATAGCCTTTAGCGGATCATCCATCGGGTCTGGATCCCCGTCGGCATATAGAATTCCCGCTGCATAGGCCGCATCGGCATCGCCATAAGCGGCCGCTTGCGCATAAACGCTGGCCGCGCGCGTGCGGTCCTTTGGTCCTGCTGCCCCGGACAGAAATAAGTCACCCAAGGGAGCTAGAGCTTCTCTGCGTCCATTTGATGCCGCGCGCTGCAGCATGGCTAGCGCTTCACCCGGTGTCGATCCGCCTTTTCGGGCAATGCCTAAGCGCGCCAATCCCAGCATCGCATCCGTATTGCCGCCTGTAACGGCGCGGCGGTACCATTTAGCGGCTGCTTCGGGTGTGGCGGTTTCAATCAAGCCTTGCTCATAGATGGAGCCGGCCAAAGCTGCGGCCTTGGGATTGCCGCGCGAGGCTAGATTTTCAGCTTGGCTGAGCGCATCGCGATACTGGCCTGCGCGCAAAGCTGATACGGCGGCCTCTAAAGCGCGTTGATCTGCCTCAGCTTCCAATGCCATAGGACTGGCAGGCGTGGGCGATTGCGCAAAAGCGAGAGTGGGCAATAAAAGGGCACCAGCCACTAAAGCTGAGCACGGGATTGTCAGGCGCATGTTTCAAACATTTCCTTGAAGGCGGCACTTGCCGCAACGGGCCCCGCCGGCCACGACCAAACCCCAGCCGACACAGCCAAGAAGTCTGCCCCAGCTTTCACTAGGTCTGCCCCATTGTCTGGAGTTATACCACCGATGGCGACGCAGGGGATTTCCATAATCTCTTGCCACCATGAAAGTATGTCGAGATTGGCCCGTGCTGGTGCCACTTTTGTGGCAGTGTCGAAAAAGGCACCAAAGGCGACATAGTCCGCCCCGGCTTCGGCGGCCTCCATCGCAAAATGGCGGCTGTCGTGACAGGTGACTCCAATGACCCCATCCTTACCAACCTGCTTTCTCGCTTTGGCAACAGTACCATCAGATTGACCAATATGAACGCCGTCAGCCCCAGTTAGTTTGGCCAGATCTGCCCGGTCATTGACAAGACATGCTACACCTAAGTCTTGGGCCATTGGAAAGATTGCTGCTGCTGCGGCAAGAACTTCAGCATCCGCCGCTTCTTTCAGTCGCAATTGCAGGCAAGCTACATCGCCGACCTCAATTACTTCACGCAAGGACTTGGCAAACAGGTCCAAATCTTCGATTTTGGGCGGCGTAATGAGATAGAGCCGCGTTTTTGGACGGTCCGACACGAGTGATTGGCTCCTATTTGATCGATTGAGCAGAACAGATGTTGGACAGATGCCAACATTGTGAGATGCACAACCACTGAGAAACAGGCACATGACGCGCCTTCAACGATTTTAGAGATGTCTATGACCCAAGCCACGCCTCCCGCCAAGCCTGCCCCCAACACCCAGCGTGGATTCTTAGCTTGGGTCGAGCGGGTCGGGAACCTTTTGCCCGATCCTGTGATGATCTTTGTGTGGCTGATTGGCTTCTTGATGGTTTTGTCGGTGATTGGTTCGGCGCTGGGCTGGTCAGCATCCTTGCCGTTCTCAGGTGAGAAGCCGCCCAGTGGTGCCGTCTTGAAAGACGGGATTCTGATCTTTGATGCCACCAGTCTGTTCACCGAAGACAATCTCAAAAGGCTGATTGTCGATATGCCGCGCACATTAACAAGCTTTGCGCCGCTGGGTGTCGTTCTAGTCGTGATGCTGGGGGCCTCGGTGGCAGAGCGCGCTGGCCTATTCAGCGCCCTGATCCGCAACAGCCTGCGCGATTTACCCCGGGCCTTTTTGACCCCTGTGGTCTGCTTGATTGGCATGATGAGTCACCATGCTTCAGACGCTGGTTATGTGGTTTTCATTCCTCTGTGCGGTTTGGTCTATGCGGCCGCAGGCCGTCACCCATTGGTGGGGATCGCGGCGGCCTTTGCTGCAGTCTCAGGCGGCTTTGCCGGCAATATCACCCCGGGCCAGCTTGATGTGCTTTTGTTTGGCTTCACCCAAGAAGCGGCCCGCATCATTGACCCGACTTGGACGATGAATCCCTTGGGCAATTGGTGGTTTATTCTGGCGATCGTCGTTCTGTTCACCCCCATCATCTGGTTCATTACCGACCGGATTTTGGAGCCGCGCTTAGGGCCTTGGACCGGCAACCCCGATGATGATCTCAAAGCTGAATTGACAAAATCTGCTGTCACACCCGATGAAAAGCGGGGCCTTGCTTGGGCAGGCTTATCGGCCCTGTTGGTGATCGCGGTTTTTGCTGCTTTGTCCTTGTGGCCCGGCTTCACCCCGCTGATTGATGAGAGTCAAAAGGGCACTGCCCAGCTGCAACCTTTCTATCAAGGCCTGATTGCAGCCTTCACGCTGATTTTCTTGCTTGGCGGTATCGCGTTTGGCATCTCGGTTAAGTCGATCCGCTCCTCGTCAGACGTGGTTTCCATGATGAATGAGGGCATTCGGTCCTTGGCCCCTTATATGGTCTTTGCCTTCTTTGCCGCCCACTTTATCGCCATGTTCAGTTGGTCGAACCTAGGCCCAATCGCCGCGATCAATGGGGCGGCGGCTTTGAAGGAGCTCAGCCTGCCGGCGCCGTTCCTGCTGGTCTGCGTTCAAGCCTTTTCATCTTTCTTAGACCTGTTCATTGGTTCGGCTTCGGCTAAATGGAGTGCGATGGCACCTGTCGTCGTACCGATGTTCATGCTGCTTGGTATTTCACCTGAAATGACGACGGCGGCTTATCGCATGGGCGATAGCTACACCAATATTGCGACGCCCTTGATGTCCTATTTCCCGCTCGTCCTCGCCTTCTGTCGCCGTTGGGACAAGAATGTTGGCGTCGGCACGCTGTTGTCCATGATGTTACCGTTTGCTTTGGCCTTCATGGTCGCAGGCATGGCGATGACAGCGGCTTGGGTCTATTTCGACTGGCCGTTGGGCCCTGGCGCTTCGGTTCACTATAGCTTGCCGGGGGCCAAATAGGCCCCCGATCAGGCGCGCTGGAACGGATAGAAGTCTGACCCAAGTCGCATGATCTGGGTCAGCTCGTCTAAGGCCGTCCGCCCTTCGTTCAGCAGGCTGGGATCGGCTAACTCATCGGGTCCCAAGGTCTCACGATAATGGCGGTTCACCCAAGCGACTAAGTCCTCATAAAGTGCCGCATCGAGCAGCGCACGTGCGCTGACCGCCTGTAGCTTGGCGTCATCCAGCACCACCCGCAACCGCAAACAAGCTGGCCCGCCGCCATTGCGCATGGACTGGCGGACATCGACGAATTCTACCTGACCAATCGTTCCATTGCTGGCCACCAGCTTTTCCAAATAAGCATTGGTCGCCGCATTCTCCCGGCACTCTTCCGGCGCGATCAGGACCAAACGATCTTCGCCTGGCATGGACAACAACTGGGTGTTGAACAGATAGGATTTGATTGCATCTGCCAAAGGCACTTCCGCCTCCGGCACTTCGACGATAGCGACTTCCATCAAGCCATCACAGGCGCGCTTGATCGCCTCATAGGCCCCTAGCCGATCTTCAAAAGCGTGCTCGTGGCAGAAGAGAACCTGAAGGCTGGCTACGGCCACTACGTCATTGTGGAAGGCACCAGCCTCAATGGCTTTCCGGCTTTGCTGCAGATGCAGGACACGCTCTGACGCAAGGCCATGGCGGCGCGCGATGGCTTCACCGGTCTGCAAGGTCTGGCGGGCTGGAAAGCGGGTTTCTTTTTGGCCAAACCCATTGCGGCCCCAGACAAAAATTTCCACCCCCGCGTCGCCGTGGCTGGCACACAGGCGCATGTGATTGGCCGCGCCCTCATCGGCAAACAATGGCTGATAGGGCAGGGCCTTGTGAACGGCAAAGTGGTTTGTATCGGCAAAGATCGCCCGTAAGCTGCGCTCGGTCTGGCTGGCCTCCAGCGCGCGGTGCGGCATGGTGAGAAGGTTGGCTGGGCTGAAATGCAGTCGGCCATCGCTGCAATCTGCCGCTGGCGATACGGTCGCGGCATTGGCAGCCCACATTTGTGCGGAGGAGGAGACATTGCGCACGAGCGCTGGGTCTGCTTTCCAAGCTTGGGCCAGAATTTCGGCGTCGGAGCCCGAAAAGCCAATCGCTTTCAGGGTGGGTAGGTGTGGACGCTCATGCGGTGGCAGCAGCCCTTGAACCAAGCCTGCATCGGCAAGCCTTTTGGCTTTCGCTAGGCCCTGAAGTGCGCCTTCCTTCGGGCGCGAGACCGCAGTCGCATTGGCTGCTGAGGCCAGATTGCCTGTGCTAAGCCCGCCATAATTGTGGGTTAAACCAACCAAACCATCGAAATTCGCTTCAAATGCCACGACCAACCCCTTTGTTGTCATCGGCACGGGCTATAGACATAGGCTTTGGTGTCAAGCCTGTTGTGCCACCATTTTGGCCTGCGATGAACGGTCTCCCCGAACCAAAAGCCAGAGGCCGATGACCAAATTGCTGAGTAGCGTTACAGCAAAGGCAATGGAGCTTGGGATGTTGATCTCGGGCGCGCTCAGCGAAATGACAGAGCTTAGCAGGATCAGTTTAGCACCTAGCATCGCTATGGCGGATAGAAGCCGCGGCAAGGCGCGCACTTGGAACAGAAAGTAGAACCCAATCAGCGTTGCCAAGGCCAATCCAATGGCACCTAAATCAAAGGCTGCATTGGAGGCATCGCGCAAAGCACGGTGCAGCGCCTCTGCCCCTGATGCGCCCAAAAGATTGGGCTGTGTCTGATTATCCAGCAAGGCGAAACGGATCGCCCAAGCAATTGTTGAGCTGATGGCCTCAAACAACCGCCAGCCCAAAACCAGTCCGGCACCTAAGCGGCTGATCGGCGCAATCCAGAGTGCAAAGCTGACCGCAAGACCAACGCTTAAGATACTCGATACACCATAGCTAAGCAGTGCTAGACGATAGAGGCCTTCACTTTGGGCCATCTTGATGCTGGTAGCTGCAAAGTCCCCCGATATGACAAAGCTACTGGCGATCTGAAAGCCCGCCATATGGGTGACCGTCACCAGAAAAAGCAAAAGGCCTGTCAGCCGCGCGGGGGTCCAGAATTGAGAGCTTGCGGTCATGGGATGTACCTTTTGGCGGGGATTGAAAAGGGCCACCGACGCGGTGTCGATGGCCCTGATGTTGAGATGGCTTACCGCTGCTTAGAGGGCGCGGCGGCGGCGGATTTCGCTGGCGGCATAAATGAACCCACCTGCAACCACCAAGCCAATCCAGAAGCTGGGCTGCGCAAGGCCCTCGGTAAAGTGCCCCAGGATTTCAGCGACAGGGATTGTAGGGAGCTGGTCGCTGCTACGCTCAGCAAGGCGGCTCATCCCGTCCGTCATAGGTTCGCCAATCAAGCGGCCAACGGGTTCCCACAAAGCGTTCAAGACCATGTCATTGTCATCACCGCGATAGGCAATGGCCATGTAGACGAGCGGCACAACGAACAGGGGAGCGAAAGCTGCAACGAAGGGCATTTTAGGGGCCCAAGCGCTAACCATGGTCACCCAACCGTAAACCGGCAAAGCCCAGCCAATATAGACGAGGAGTCCTACAGCCAAAACCGTCCACAACTTGGTGGCATTGAGGAACACCGCCCCAGCGCTGACACCCGTGATACCAACATTGCCAATGGTTGCGACAGCCAGACCCGTGATTGCAATGTGCAGGACAATCGTCACAGCCAAGGCAAAGAACAGACCGACCCCGACGATGGAGACAAGTTTCGCACTTGTGGTCTGAAGATCGCTGACGGGCATCGACTTCCAAAACAAGATGGTGCGATCCTTGCGCTCATCATGCAAAGCCCCTGCTAGGACAAACAGGATAGAGATGAGGGCGATCGCCAATGGCAGGGCCGCTGCTACAGCGGTTCCAACCGGCAGAACGGCTTCTAGGCCGGCTTTGGCTTTAGGATCGATGGATTGATCCAGGGTTTTGGTTTGGCCATCGGGGCTGATGATGGTGATGGTTCCATCTGGACCACGTTTGACCGTCGCAGTGCCTTCTCCGGTATCAACGATCATCGCACCTTGAGCGCTGCGATGCTCCTTCGAGACAGCAAAGTCCTGAGGGTCAAAGCCAAAGCGCGCATTGCCGGTCAAGGTGGCGAACGTCGTAACAGCGAGCAGAATAGCTGCGATCACGAGGGGGGTGATGACCAATGCACCACGATTATCGGCCATATCCCGCCGAATGAGGGTCAAAAACTTGTTCATGAGAACACTCCCGCAGGAAGGGTGAAGCTGA